>OHBD01000862.1_pt1 | contig 15732 bp, 13 predicted proteins | sample 1577291 | NCBI WGS metagenome assembly OHBD01 (sample SAMEA3879572, study PRJEB24766) | human gut metagenome | biome: human-associated habitat; feature: feces | place: USA | collected 1985/1987
ACCAGATCGGCGTGCCCCGCCACCCGGCGGAAAACATCCGGCGCGGCATAGCCGCTCGTCTCGACGGCCGTATGCACCCCCGCGGCCTGCAACGCGGCAAGCACCTCTGCCGCAAATGCGGCCTGCAGGAGCGGCTCGCCGCCCGTGAGCGTCACACCGCCGCGGTTCATGGCGTATACCGCCTTGTTGCGCAGCAGTTTGCCAGCCAGCTCCCCCGAGCAGATCGCGTACCCGCACATCGTGCGGCCGTCGCGGCGATCCATATACTGCGGCTCGGGGGAAATGCCCTCGGGATTGTGGCACCAGGCACAGCGAAGCGGGCACCCTTTCAGGAAAACGGTGGTGCGGATACCCGGCCCGTCGTGTATGGCGAACTCCTCGATGCTGAAAACAATCCCTTTCTCCATTGCGCTGTACGATCTTTCGGGCAAATATAAACAAAATTTCGTCATACTGGTACGAACTGGTATGTTTTTTTTTATTTTTCGTACCGGTTCGTACCGATATTACCCGATTTTACGTATATTTGCACGACATTGCGTGTGCAAAGCCATGAAAAACAACGAATCGAAATACAAACAGGTCGTCAACTTCGTCATCGACGGCATCGCCGAAGGGAAGCTCCAGAAGGGGGACTGGATACCCTCGATCAACGAATTCCGCGAGAATTACCGTCTCTCGCGCGACACCGTGTTCGCCGGGCTGAGCGAACTCAAATCGCGCGGCATCATCGCCTCGACGCCCGGCGTGGGCTACTACATCGCCTCGGCGCGAATCCCCTCGGAACAGAATATTTTCCTGCTCTTCAACGAATTCAACGAATTCAAGGAAGACCTCTACAACTCGTTCATGGAGCACGTCGGCAAAGGCGTAAGCGTAGACCTCTATTTCCACAACTACAACCGCAGGGTCTTCGACGCGCTGGTGACCGACGCCAACGGCAAATACACCACCTATATCATCATGCCGGGCAAGTTCACCGGCATCGCGCCGCTGCTCGAAAGCCTTTCGGGGCGGGTGTTCCTGCTCGACCACTTCCACCCCGAACTGCTGGGCAGGTATTCGTCCGTGGCGCAGAACTTCGAAAAGGACACCTACGAGGCGCTCTGCCACGGGCTGCGGCATATCCGCAAATACGAACGGCTGCTGATGGTGCAGCACGAAAAAAAGGAGCCGCAGGAGCGCTACGACGGACTGGTGCGCTTCTGTGCGGAACACGGGTTCGGGCACGAATACCTCGCCTCGATCCGCGACCGCGAAATCCGCGAAGGCGACCTGTTCATCCTCGTCAGCGACCGCGACCTGGTGACGCTGCTCAAGCAGGCCGAGCGGCAGCAGATGACGCCCGGCCGCGAATTCGGCATCATTTCGTACAACGACACGCCGCTCAAGGAGATCCTCGCGGGCGGGATCACCACCCTCTCGACCGACTTCCGCCAGATGGGGCTGACGCTGGCGCAGCTGATCTTCCAGAAAGGCATCCGCAACATCGAGAACCCCTGGATGCTCAACATCCGGCGCTCCCTGTAAAACGGCAGCAGGCCGCGATTCCGCCCTCCCTGCGGGCGGAGCAGCGGACTGACGGGCTGACGAGCTTACAGACTAATGAGCCGGCGGACAGACAGACAGACAGACAGACAGACAGACAGACAGACGAACCAATGGGCTGACGGGCGGGCAAACTGGCAGACCGAAGGACTGGCGGGCCGACGGACTGATGAGTTGACGGACGGACAAACCGATGGATTGGCAGATTGACAGCCGGGGAAACGGCTCCGGCATACGCCCCGAAAACAAACATCCCGAACTACGAATGTCCGGGATGTTTTTATTTCTTCGCCCTGCGCAACTCTTTCGCCCTGCGCTGCGCCTCCTGCGCTTCGGCCCGCTGTTCCAGCACCTCCTTGCGGGATCGGAACTTTTCCCGCCCCGACAAGACCCGCTCTTCATAACGCCGCTGTCTGAGCCTTCCCAACCAGTCGGGCGCCAGCACGACCGAGACATACCCGATCGCCTGTCCCGCGCAGTAACACCCGACCTGCGCCCACAAATTCCCCTCGAACGCCCCGACGGGCAGCACCCGGTATTCCAGCCAGGGAAACAGGGCGAACATCACCAGCAGCATGGCTGCATCGAGCCGTTCGTTGCGCGACCACCCGAGCCTGCGCCACCCTAAGAGGAGAGCCAGCAGGTTGATGCACAGCATGGAGGGAATAAGCATCCGGGGCGTAAGCAGCGACACCCCGGGACGGAACAGGATGACATAAAGGCCCGGCACGGCGGGCAAGACAAGCTGTGCGGCAAACAGCCCTATTTTCATTCGTTCGGTTTTCATAGAGATACGGAGATCGGGGCACCCTCCGATACGGCCCATCGAATATAGGAAAAAATCCCGGACGGTGCAAATCGCCGTCCGGCTTTTCGTCCGGCAAAGCGAAACAAAATCCCGGCGAGCGAATCGCCGGGATCTGCCTCTGTCCGGCAGGCTCCAAGTCACCGGATACCGGACATACCTGTCCCTCTGAAAGGGATTTGCGGAACGGATCCTGAATTCCCGACGGAACAGGGAACCTCCTCCGCGGGAAGCCTACCCTAACTTCATGACATCGTCGATGCCCATGTCCTTATAGGTGGTTGCCAGCTCCTCGCTGCGGTCGGAAATGACCAGCAGCTTGTCGCCCAGCTTGAGTTCCGTCTTACCCTGCGGCACGAAATACTCACCGTCGCGGCAGACCATCATCACCAGCGTATTCTCGGGGAGGGTGATGTCCTTGAGCGTATGCCCGCTTTCGAGCATCGTCTCGTTGACCTCGACCTCCGTAAGCGCCGACTTCATGTCCTGGTGCATGTCGACGCTGAAGGCCGACTCGCGCTCCTCATAGGCCAGCCCCAGAAGGTTGGCCATGCCGCTCACCGTAGTGCCCTGCACCAGCAGCGAAATGATCGTCCCCAGGAAAACCACGTTGAACAGCAGCCCGGCATTCTCCACATGCGCCATCAGCGGATAGATGGCGAAGAGGATAGGCACGGCGCCGCGCAACCCGACCCACGACACGTAAAGCCGCGCCTTGGTCGTAAACTTGCGGAACGGGAGCAGGCAGGTGAAGACCGTCAGCGGACGCGCCACAAGGATCATGAACGCCCCGACCAGCCCGCCGAGGATCAGCACCCGGGGTTCGAGCAGTTCGTTGCTGTTCACGAACAGGCCCAGCGTGAGGAACATCACGATCTGCATGAGCCACGTGAACCCGTCGAAGAAGACGGTCAGCGGCCGTTTCTGTTCGAGTTTATGGTTGCCGATAACCAGACCCGAAAGGTAGACGGCCAGGTAGCCGTTACCCTTGATCAGGTCGGTGAAGGCGAACGAGAAGAAGATGAATGCCAGCAGGAGCACCGAGTAGAGCGAATGGTTGGCCAGCTTGATGCGGTTGATCGTCCATACGGCCAGCCGCCCGATCAGGTACCCGGACAGGGCGCCCACGACCATCTGCACCACGAAAAAGACTACGCTCATGCCCAGGCCGACGCCGGACGAGGTATTCGACACGACGCTGATGAGCAGGATGGTCATCATGTATGCCATCGGGTCGTTCGAACCGCTCTCCAGCTCCAGCAGCGGGCGCAGGTTTTGCTTGAGCCCCTGTTTCTTGCTTCGCAGGATGGAGAAAACCGACGCCGAGTCGGTCGAGGACATCGTGGAGGCCAGCAGCAGTGCCAGCGCGAACGGTATTTCGATCCCCAGCCACGGAGCCACCAGCCACACGAAACCGGCCAGCACGAACGCCGTCATGACCACGCCGACCGTAGCCAGTACGACGCCCGGGCCGATGATGGGTTTTATCTCCGAGAACTTCGTGTCCATACCGCCCGTGAAGAGGATAATACACAAGGCGATCATACCCACGAACTGGGTCATCTCGACCGAACGGTACGAGATGAAATTCAAACCGAACAACATGCCCACCCCGAGGAACAGCAACAGCGCGGGGGCCCCGAAACGATACGCGACCTTACCGGCCATCACCGCCACGAAGAGCAGCAATGCGCCTACCAATACTACGTTTTCACCACTGATGTCTATCATTCTTCTCCGTTTATGTTACGTTATGCTTTATCTACTATGTTCAGCCTGGTCAGCGGCTTGTACTCCAGGTCGGCGTACTCGAACGCCTGCATGGCTGCAAAACTGTTGTCGGGCGTACGGTAGAGGGCCACCGTGAGCGCCGGGACATTCGCGCGTGCCAGGCCGAGCAGCCGGTCTACGGCGCCGTTCTCCACCGACTGCACCACATCGGCACGGACGCCCCGGTCGAAGTAGAGCTCCTCGAAAACGAGGTAGCAATGCTTGTCCTTGTGGAAGGGCACGCCCCCCGAGCCGAAGAGCTGGATCGCAGCCATGACCATCCCCGAGAGGATCAGCAGCCCGCCGATGAAAACGATCGCCGAACGCATGTTGTTCGTGAGCTCCGCCCCGTACATGTTGTTCACTACCACCAACGCAACGCCGGCGATGAACAGCACGGCAGCGCGCAACTGGGACTTGCGGCGTTTTACCACAACGCCCCCGGGCAAGGCGTACATCGCCTCGCAAATTTTATTCCTATCCATATCTTTTTCATTATTAATCGTTTGTATCTCCTTTGTAAACCGGTAAAATACAACACGCTAAATAATGAGCCGGCGCAGCCGGTAGACGTAGTAGTCTACGGCATGCAGGCCGACGGACAGGTCAGAAGATTTGAATTCCGAGGTTACTTTCACGACACCCGCCTCGAACCGGTTCGCCGCAAAACGGTCGGCGTTCTGGCCGGTTCCGGATCCGCCGCGCTGGGAAACGGGCACGACTGGGGCAGGAGATACTTCCCCCGCCACGCGGGGTAAATTCAGGTCGGCATTGTACTCGCGCTCGCAACGCCATTGGTCGTGGGAAGCGCGGTCGACCGAAATCGTGACGGCGGCATGCTCCGCAACGGACGCAGGAATCCCCCTGCCGCCCGTTTCGTAGAACAGGCAACACAGCAAGCCCGACAGTATGATCGCGATTTTACGCATGCCTGAATTTCGATCGGCAACAAAGATAAAAAAAATCCGGCAAACATCACGCCTCTGCGGGGCAAAAAGAACTTATTGGGGGATAAAAATATACGTAATCGTCCCTTGCTGGCGTGCCGGGGCGGAGTCGTCGATGTTGAAACGCGACCTGCGGGCCGAACCGAGCGCCGAAGAGCGCATGCACTCGTCCCCGCCTTCGACCACGTCGCCCGCACGGTTGACCGTAATCTCGACCACCACTTCGCCGCCGCCTTCGCATTTGTAGGCCGGGACGGCCAGGTAGCGGGACGTCCGCACCGGGTCGGTCAGCGAAAAGGAGACCGTGACGCGCCCCTTGACCTTGCGATCCTGGTGCTCGGAATCCTCCCCGGCACCGCGGCGCTGGCGGATGGCGCGCTCCTCGGCGAGCCCCTGTTCGTAAGCCTCGCGGTTGGCGCGCATGCGCTCCTCGGCCGCAGCTGCGGCATCGTTGAGCGCCGCGGCATTGGTACCGCGGTCGTCCCTGAGCTTTTCGTTCAGGGCGTTTTCGTTGGAAACCTGATTCTGAACGCTTTTCCAGTCTATCGGGTCCTGCTGCTGCCGCTCGCGGACCTGCTGTTCGAGCCGGTCGCGCTCCTTCTCCAGTTCGGCCAGCGTCTGCAGGTCGATATACATCCCCTGGGTATGGGGCTTGCGGCCGACGACGATCTTCGACGAAACGAAGGCGATCATCAGCACCAAGTAGGCGATGAGCGTCACGCACAACCCGATGCGGTGGTCGTACGTCCACGAACCGGCATCCTGCTTCCGTTTCTCGAAAGGCAGGCGCAGGCGGGGGCGTTTGACTCGTTTTTCCGGTTCCGGCGTCGGCATGGCGTGTTTCCTGTTTTTTCCGCACAAAAATACTGTTTTTTTCCGAAATATCCACCCCCGCCCGCGGCGATGTCGCAATAAACCCCTACTTTTTATAATAACCGCATAGGTACTTTTTATTAAGAAAAAATTTTTATCTTTGCGCGTAAATAATCGGAAACACTGCTTATGTCAACAAAACAACAAACGCTGAAGGCCCCGATCTCATTCTCCGGCAAGGGGCTCCACACGGGCGTCAAGGTAACCATGACCGTCAATCCCGCCGAAGTCGACACGGGGATCGTATTCCGCCGCACCGACCTCGAAGGGCAACCCATAATACCCGCACTCTGCGACTACGTCGTAGACACTTCGCGCGGCACGACCATCGAGAGCGGCGGCCACCGCGTAAGCACCATCGAACATATCATGTCGGCGCTCTGGACGCTGGGCGTGGACAACGCCGTGATCGACATCGACGCCCCCGAGACCCCCATCATGGACGGTTCGGCCTGCGCCTATGCCAAGGCCATCACCGAAACGGGCGTCGCCGACCAGGACGCCGAACGCAAATTCTACCACGTGACCGAAAAGATGGTCTACACGATCCCCGAGAAGGGCGTGGCCATCATCCTCTATCCCGACGACGAGTTTTCGGTCTCGGTGCACGTGGACTACAACTCGAAGGTCATCGGCAACCAGTACGCCACCTTCAACCCGGGTGACAACTACGCCGAGAAAATCTCGCCCTGCCGCACGTTCGTCTTCCTGCACGAACTGGAGCCGCTCATCAAAATGAACCTCATCAAGGGCGGCGACCTGGACAACGCCATCGTCGTGGTCGAAAACCCTGTCCCGGCCGACCAGCTGGAACACCTGAAAAAGATCTTCAACAAGCCCGACATCGAGATCAAGGCGGGCTACCTCAACAACCTCGAACTGCGCTGCAACAACGAACTGGCGCGCCACAAGCTGCTCGACCTGCTGGGCGACTTCGCACTGCTGGGCGTCCGCATCAAAGGCCGCGTCTGGGCCACCCGCCCCGGGCATTTCGCCAACACCGAGTTCATGAAGCAGCTCAAGCACACCATCCGCCGGGCCGGCGAAAAACCCCGTTTCCAGTACGACTGCCGCAAGCCGCCGCTCCACGACATCAACGACATCCGCCACATGCTGCCCCACCGTCCGCCGTTCCTGCTGGTCGACCGCATCTTCCACCGCGACGCGACGGACGTGGCCGGTATCAAGAACGTCACGATGAACGAACCCTTCTTCGTGGGGCATTTCCCCGAAGAGCCCGTCATGCCGGGCGTGCTGATCGTCGAGGCGATGGCCCAGTGCAGCGGCATCCTGGTGCTGGGCGACGTGCCCGACCCGGAGAACTACTCGACCTACTTCATGAAGATCGACGGCGTGAAATTCAAGCGCAAGGTCGTCCCCGGCGACACGCTCCAGTTCGAAATCCACCTCATGGAGCCCATCCGCCGCGGCGTGGCCGTCGTGGAGGCGAAGGCCTTCGTAGGCGAAACCCTCGCATGCGAAGCCGTCCTGATGGCCCAGGTCGTTAAAAACAAAAACAACAAGTAAGCGATGATCAGCAATCTGGCATACATCCATCCCGACGCCAAAATCGGGAACAATGTTACGGTGGAACCGTTCGCCTATATCGCCGGCGACGTCGTGATCGGCGACGGCTGCTGGATCGGGCCCGGCGCCGTGATCCACGACGGGGCGCGCATCGGCAAAGGATGCAGGATACATACCGCAGCCTCCGTCTCCTGCCTGCCGCAGGATCTGAAATTCGCAGGCGAGGTCACGACGGCCGAGATCGGCGACTACAACGACATCCGCGAGTATGTGACCATCAGCCGCGGCACGGCATCGCGCGGCAAGACGGTCGTGGGCGACCACAACCTGCTCATGGCCTACGTCCACATCGCCCACGACGACGTGGTGGGCAGCAACTGCGTCATCGCCAACCGCGTGTCGCTGGCCGGCGAGGTCGAGATCGGCGACTGGGTGGTGATCGGCGGCCATGCCGCCATACACCAGTGGACGCGCATCGGCGACCACGCCATGATCCAGGGCGGGGCGCTGCTGGGGCAGGACGCCCCTCCGTTCGTCATCGTACGCAACGACACGATGCGCTTCGCGGGCATCAACAAGATCGGGCTCTCGCGCCGCGGCTTCACCCCCGAGCGCATCGGCGAGATCCACGATGCCTGCCGCATCCTCTTCCAGAGCGGCCTGAACTACATGTCGGGGTGCGAGGAGGTCGAGAAGCAGGTACCCCAAAGCAAGGAACGCGACGAGCTGGTGAAATTCATCCGCGAATCGAAGCGCGGCATCATCAAGCCCTATGAAAGCGTATCGAAAGAGGAGTAAAATTTCCGTATAAATATTGGTATATTAGAAATTTTCACTATATTTGCAATGTCGAAAGACAAAGCAAGTGGTAAGGGGACGGGGAGTCCCCTTATTTTATACATATTTACGACCGGTATTCAGCTATGATCGACACAAAAAAGATAATCGAGGCGGCGGAGCGCAACCTGCAGGGGACGGACATGTACGTCGTGGGATGCACCTGCACGCCCGGCAACGATATCGAGCTGCTCATCGACAGCGACACCTCGGTGGCCATCGACGCCTGCGTCAGGCTCAGCCGCTCGATCGAGGAGGAATTGGATCGCGACGAGGAGGATTTCTCGCTGACGGTGGCTTCGGCCGGCATCGGGTCGGAGCTCAAGTGCCTGCGCCAGTACCGCAAGCTGGTCGGCAGCACGGTCGAGGTGCTGCTCACCTCGGGCATCAAGGTGCTGGCGAAACTCGACGCGGCCGACGACCAGGGCATCACCCTCTCCTACGAGGAGAAGCAGGCCGTCGAAGGCAAAAAACGCAAGCAACTGGTGACGGTGACGCGCCGTTACGGCTTCAGCGAAATCAAGTCCGCGCGGGAGTGGCTGGATTTCAAATAGGCACTCGCGCCGGACAACCCCGGACAAACGGCGGGGAGCCGCAGGCAAAAACAAGCATAAACTGAAAACAAGATAAACGACACAATGGACAATCTCAATCTTATCAGCAACTTTGCCGAGTTCAAAGAGCTGAAGAACATCGACAAGAGCACGATGATCGGTGTGCTGGAGGACGTTTTCCGCCACGCACTGCAGAAACAGTACGAGACGGACGAGAATTTCGACGTCATCATCAACCCCGAGAAGGGCGACCTGGAAATCTGGCGTAACCGCACCGTCGTCGAGGACGGCGCCGTCGAGAATCCCAATACGCAGATCGCCGTGTCGGAGGTCAAGGCCATCGACCCGACCTACGAGATCGGCGACGAATATGCCGACGAGATCAAACTCGCCTCGTTCGGCCGTCGCGCCGTGTTGTCGCTGCGCCAAAACCTGGCATCGCGCATCCTCGACCTGGAGAAGGCCAGCCTCTACGAGAAGTATTCGGAGAAGGTCGGCGAGATTGTCACCGGCGAAGTTTACCAGGTGTGGAAAAAGGAGGTGCTGATCCTCGACGACGAGGAGAACGAGCTGATCCTGCCCAAGGCGGAGCAGATTCCCAACGACTTCTACCGCAAGGGGGACACCATCAAGGCTATCGTCAAGTCGGTCGAGATGAACAATAACCAGCCGCGTATCATCCTTTCGCGCACGGCCAACCAGTTCCTCGAACGCCTCTTCGAGCAGGAGGTTCCCGAGATCTTCGACGGGCTGATCACCATCAAGAAGATCGTCCGCATCCCGGGCGAGCGCGCCAAAGTCGCCGTGGAGTCCTACGACGAACGCATCGACCCGGTAGGCGCATGCGTAGGCATGAAGGGTTCGCGCATCTACTCGATCGTCAAGGAGCTGCGCAACGAAAACATCGACGTGGTGAACTACACGGCCAACCCGTCGCTGATGATCCAGCGCGCGCTGAACCCTGCCAAGATTTCGAGCATCACCATCGACGAGGAGAAAATGACCGCTTCGGTCTACCTCAAGCCCGACCAGGTGTCGCTGGCCATCGGCAAGGGCGGCCTGAACATCCGCCTCTCGAAGATGCTCACCGGGTACGACATCGACGTATACCGCGAGGTCGAAGAAGAGGACGTGGCCCTCACCGAATTCGCCGACGAGATCGACGGATGGATCATCGACGCCCTGAAGAACGTCGGCTGCGACACGGCCAAGAGCGTGCTGGAACTGCCCGTAGAGGAGATCGCCGCGCGTGCCGACCTGGAGCTGGAACAGGCACAGAAGGTCGTCGAAATCCTGAAGGCCGAATTTGAAGAGTAACATAAGCAAGAAAGGAAAACACAAGATATGGGTAATGAAAGAAAATTAAGGCTCATTCAGGTTGCAAAGGAGTTCAAGGTGGGACTGAATACCATCACGGACTTCCTGCAGAAGAAGGGCATCAAGAGCGACGGGTCGCCCAATACGCTGGTCGACGCGGAGACTTATGCCGTCCTGGAGAAGGAGTTCGGGGCGAACCGCGCCGCAGGCAATGCACGCGAGTCGATCCGCGAGCGTATCTCCCTGAAGCAGACGACCATCACCCTCGAAGAAGCTAAGAAGCAGGAGCGCGAGGAGGAAAAAGAGGTGGTCATCAAAAGCAACGTAATCAGCGTCAAGGACGAAATCCAGCAGCCGAAGTTCCTCGGCAAGATCGACCTGTCGCCCAAACCCAAGGCTGCCCCCGCAGCACAAGCTGCTCCCGCTGAACCTGCAAAACCCGCAGCACCGGCCACGCCGGCACCCACAGCACAGGCTCCCGGGCAACCGGACGCCAAGCCCGCAGAAGCCCCGGCACCCGCGCCGGAACCGGCCGCTCCCAAAGACAACATCTTCCGTCCGGAGACCGTGACCCTCACCGGGCCGCAGGTACTCGGTACGATGGACGTGTCGGGATTCGTGGCCGGCGGCAAGCACAAGCGCAAGCGCCTGCAAAAGGAGAAAGTCGACGTCAGCAAGGCCCCGAGGGGCAATGCGCAGGGCGGCGGCAACAAGCAGGGTGGACAAGGGGGCCAGGGCGGCCAGAACCGTCCCGGACAGGGCGGGCAAAACCGTCCCGGCGCCCAGAACCAGCCCAAACCGGGCGAAGGCCGCCGCAACAAAAACAAAGGCAAGGCCGCACCCAAGCCGATCGTACGCCCCGAAGTGAGCGACGAGGAGGTTTCGAAGCAGGTAAAGGACACCCTGGCACGCCTGACGGCCAAGGGTGCCAAAAGCAAGAGTGCCAAATACCGCAAGGATAAACGCGACGCCGTTGCCGAGCGTATGAACGAAGAGTTCGAACGCGAGGAACAGGAACGCTCGACCCTCAAAGTCACGGAGTTCGTGACCGTGAGCGAGTTGGCGACGATGATGAACGTGTCGCCCACGCAGGTCATCACGGCCTGCATGAACCTGGGACTGATGGTCTCCATCAACCAGCGCCTCGACGCCGAAGCGCTCGTCGTGGTCGCCGAGGAGTTCGGCTACAAGGTCGAATTTGTCTCGGTCGAGATCCAGGAGGCCATCAACGACGAGGGCGAAGACAAGGAGGAAGACCTCGTGCCCCGTCCGCCGATCGTCACGGTCATGGGACACGTCGACCACGGTAAGACCTCGCTGCTGGACAACATCCGCAAAACCAACGTCATCGAAGGCGAGGCCGGGGGTATCACGCAGCACATCGGTGCGTACAGTGTCGAGCTCAACGGCCAGAAGATCACGTTCCTCGATACGCCGGGCCACGAAGCCTTCACGGCCATGCGTGCCCGCGGTGCCGCCGTAACGGACGTCGCGATCATCATCGTGGCGGCCGACGACAGCGTCATGCCGCAGACGATCGAGGCCATCAACCATGCGCAGGCCGCAGGCGTGCCGATGGTCTTCGCCATCAACAAGATCGACAAGCCCAACGCCAACCCCGACCACATCAAGGAGCAGCTCTCGCAGATGAACTATCTGGTGGAGTCGTGGGGCGGTAAATACCAGGATCAGGAGGTTTCGGCCAAGAAGGGCCTTAACCTCGACAAACTGCTCGAAAAGGTGCTGCTCGAAGCCGAGATGCTCGACCTGAAGGCCAACCCCAACAAGAAGGCGCAGGGCACGGTCATCGAATCGACGCTCGACAAGGGCCGCGGGTACGTCTCGACGATCCTGGTGCAGAGCGGTACGCTCCGCGTCGGCGACGTGATCCTCTCGGGAACCTACACGGGCCGCGTGAAGGCCATGTTCAACGAGAACGGCAAGAAGGTCGATTCCGCCGGCCCCTCGACGCCGGTACAGGTGCTGGGACTGAACGGCGCACCGCAGGCCGGCGATACGTTCAACGTGATGGAGGACGACCGCTCGGCACGCGAAATCGCCAACAAACGCGAGCAGTTGCAGCGCATGCAGGGCATCATGACCCAGAAGCACGTGACGCTCGACGAAATCGGCCGCCGTATCGCCATCGGATCGTTCAAGGAGCTCAACATCATCGTCAAGGGCGATGTGGACGGCTCGATCGAGGCCATGTCGGGCTCGCTCATCAAGCTCTCGAAGGAGACCGTGCAGGTCAACGTCATCCACGCCGCCGTGGGACAGATCTCGGAGTCGGACGTGCTGCTGGCCGCCGCTTCGAACGCCATCATCGTCGGCTTCCAGGTACGCCCGTCGGCCTCGGCGCGCAAGCTGGCCGAGAAGGAGGAGATCGAAATCCGCCTCTACTCGATCATCTACGACGCGATCAACGACATCAAGGATGCCATCGAGGGCATGCTCGAGCCCGTGATGAAGGAGGAGATCGTCGCTTCGGTCGAGGTACTGGAGATCTTCAAGATATCGAAGGTCGGCACCGTGGCCGGCTGTATCGTCCGCGAAGGCAAGCTCCAGCGCAACACCCCGATCCGCGTCATCCGCGACGGTATCGTGATCTACACCGGCAAGCTGGGTTCGCTCAAGCGCTTCAAGGACGACGTCAAGGAGGTTACGGCCGGCCAGGACTGCGGCCTGAACATCGAATCGTTCAACGATATCCGTGTCGGCGACATCGTCGAGGGATACGAACAGGTCGAGGTGAAACGCAAATAGCAACGCCATGCTGAAACGTCTGACCGTTTTGCTGTTGTCGCTCTGCACGCTGTGCGGAGCGGCATCGGCCATGCAACCCGGGGAGGGTACCACCGCAAAGGAACAGAAGGCGCTGCAAAAAGCCCAGAAAAAGAAACTCCGCCGGGAAGCGCGGCATTTCGAATCCCTGCGCAATGAAGCCATCGAGAAATTCGCTCGCGGGCACCAGCCCTCGGAGATCAGCACCCCCTCGTTCGTAAACGACTTCTGCATTTCGAACGTCATCTGCGCCGGGGACAACATCACGGGCAACGTGATGCTGCGTTTCGACATCACACCCCTCTACGGGGGGTTCCGCCTCTATATGGGCGGCGAGCGCAACGGCACGGCCGCCTTTGCCAAAGGCGCGGCCTATCCTTCGTCCGACCACTACGGCCGGGTCTACACGATGCGCGGAGGACAACCCGAACACGTCGTCGTCATGTTCTACAACATTGCCCCGGGTATCGACACGCTCGATCGCGTGGACATCAGCATGGGCCTTGCCCTGAATACGCTGAACATCATCACGATGCGTAACGTACCGATTTTCTGGACTTACACGGACAAGGCCATCAGGAACTTTGTCCGCGAAAAATCGGCGAAAGGAAACGCTAACCAAAACCAAAATACAAACTTAAAGTAAAAATGACTACCCAGATCAAATTTACGACCGCCGAAGAGGCCGTCAAGGTTATCAAATCGGGCGACCACATCCACCTGAGCTCCGTGGCTTCGGCCCCCCAATGCCTGATCAACGCCATGTGCGCACGCGGCGAGGCCGGCGAACTGAAGGATGTCCACATCCACCACCTGCACACCGAAGGCCCGGCACCCTATGCCGACGAGAAGTTCGAAGGCGTATTCCAGCTCGATTCGTTCTTCGTGGGCGGCAACGTCCGCAAAGTCACCCAGAGCGGCTATGCCGACTATATTCCGATTTTCCTGAGCGAGACGCAGCGCCTCTACCGCTGCGGCGCAGTACCCTGCAATGTGGCGATGATCCAGGTGTCGACGCCCGACAAGCACGGCTTCGTATCGCTCGGCACGTCGGTCGACGCAACGCTGGCCGCCGTGGAGACCGCCGAGCACGTGATCGCCGTCGTAAACAAATATGTCCCCCGCGCATTCGGGCAGGCCATGATCCACTCCTCGAAGATCGACATCTTCGTACAGGATGACAAACCGCTGATCGAGGCGCACTTCACGCAGCCGAACGCCACCGAAGAAGCCATCGGCAAACACTGCGCCGCCCTGATCGAGGACGGTGCGACACTCCAGATGGGCATCGGCGCCATCCCGAACGCCGTACTGGCGCAGCTGGGCAACCACAAGAACCTGGGTATCCACACCGAAATGTTCGCCGACGGCGTACTCCCGCTCGTGGAGAGCGGCGTCATCAACGGCGAAGCCAAGAACATCGACAAGGGCAAGATGGTATCGACGTTCCTGATGGGTTCGCAGCGCGTCTACGACTTCATCGACGACAACCCTGCCGTGCTGATGATGGACGTGGGCTACACGAACGACCCCTATATCATTTCGAAGAACGACCGCGTAACGGCCATCAATTCGGCGCTGCAGGTCGACATTACCGGCCAGGTATGCGCGGACTCGCTGGGCACGAAGTTCTATTCGGGTGTCGGCGGCCAGATCGACTTCGTATACGGCGCATCGCTGTCGAAGGGCGGCAAGGCCATCATTGCCATGCCCTCGATGACCAATAAGGGCATCTCGAAGATCGCCCCCGTACTGTCGCCAGGCGCAGGCGTCGTCACGACCCGCAACCACATCCACTGGTTCGTAACCGAGCACGGGGCCGTAGACCTCTACGGCAAGACGCTGCAGGAGCGCGCACGCCTGATCATCTCCGTAGCCGACCCGTCGGCACAGGAGGAACTCGACCGTGCCGCCTTCGAGCGTTTCGGCCCGCACCACCACTATGTGAAGGGTTACATGAAAAAGTAATTTTTTCACATCCGAAAGGCGCCCACTGCAATAGCGGGCGCTTTTTTTGTATCTTTACCATACAAAGCCCGCACATGAAAAAATATACGTTTTTCCTGCTGCTCATCCTCCTGACAGGCTGTGCCTCGTCCCGCAAGGCCCATGTCAGCGCAACACCCGACGGAAAACAATACGTCGTAATCCTTTCGATGGACGCCTTCCGCTGGGATCTCGCCGGCCGCAGCCATACGCCGACACTCGACTCGCTCGCCCGGGCGGGAACCTATGCCGAAATCTACCCAGTCTATCCCTCGAACACCTTTCCGAGCCATTACGCCATGGCCACGGGCCTGCATCCCGACCACCACGGGGTCGTGAACAACAATTTCTACGACCGGAAGATCGGGCGCAAGCTCTCAGTGTTCGACGCGGAGGATGTCCGGCTGCCGGGATTCTGGAGCGGCGAACCGATCTGGAACACGGCGGAAAGACAGGGCCTCACGGCCAACATCTTCATGTGGCCGGGCAGCGAAGTCCCGATCGACGGGCATCAGGCGACCGTCTGGACTCCCTACTCGTCGAAACCGACCTACTACCAACGCGCCGATTGGGTGATCGAAGCCATGACGCGCCCCGAAGCCGAGATCCCGGAGCTGGTGATGTGGTATTTCGAAGAGCCCGACGCCACGATGCACACCTACGGCCCCGATTCACCGCAGGCAGTCGCCCAGGCCGAACACATCGACTCCGTCCTCCGCTATTTTTTCCGTGAGATACGGCGCTCGCCCGTCTTCGAGCGAATCAATTTCATCGTAACGGCCGA
>OHBD01000868.1_pt1 | contig 15655 bp, 7 predicted proteins | sample 1577291 | NCBI WGS metagenome assembly OHBD01 (sample SAMEA3879572, study PRJEB24766) | human gut metagenome | biome: human-associated habitat; feature: feces | place: USA | collected 1985/1987
GCGGTAATAGCCCTTCTTGTCCGAACGCTCGTAGATTTCGAGTTCGATTTCGGGGTTCGGATTAGCATTGGGGTTGTCTATCGACGCGAAGTTGCCCAGAATGTCGTCGCGGTAGCGGCCTTTGGTCTCACCGGTCTTTTCGTCGGTGACCAATTCCCATTTGGCCAGCACGAGCGATATCGAAAGGTTCACCTTATCGGCACCGTAGATCGAAGCGTAGCGCGGATCTTCGATGTTGATATCGCAAGTGTAGGTCGTGCCCATTTGGGCCTTGGGGAAACTGATCGTAAAGGTCGTCTCGTCCTCTCCGGCATCGAATGCGATCGGCTCGACGACGAAAATATCCTCGACGTTGGACTTCACGACGACCGGAACGACGATCGGATCCACGGTGTTGCGCCGTTTGACCGTATAGGTCGCTTCGGTCTGGGTTCCCGGTTCGAACTCCAGATCGGTCCGGGTAGCCTGCTTCTTCGGGAAGTAGACACCGTAGCAATCGGGATTCTCCGCGGTTCCCTGCGTATAGTTCACGTCGTCCTCGCAGCCGGCAAGGACAAGAAGTGCCAGCAGGAACGGTAATATATGCTTGAATGTCTTCACGGTAATTTGCTTTTAGATTTGACAGCTTGATCGCAGATGGTCATCACCCGTTCCACGGCTTGACCGTTTGCGAAGGATCGGGATTGTTCTGCGTGGCGATGACGGGGTTGTTCTGCGTCTCACCGCGCGAGATCACGAAGTTCCAGTAGGGTGCACGGCCTTCCGTATTCAGCCGGTACGAGGCAGGAGAGTTGGTTCCCACATAGCCCCGTCGGGTGGACATGTCGAGCCGCTTCATGTCGAACATGACGATGCCTTCGCCCCAGAACTCGATGCGCTTCTGAAGCATCAGCTCGTTGGTGAAATTTTCAACCGACGACGACATGTTCGTACAGTCGTAACCTCCGCCCACAATGCGGTAGTTGTTCATGAACTCATTGAGTAGCCGAATTCCTTCGCCAAGATTTTCATGCGCCTTGGCCTCGGCCTCGATGAAGTACATCTCCTCGACGCGCATGTAGGGATGGTCTGCGGCTCCGCCGACCTTGAAATCCTCATAAGCGCCCTGCGCCGGACGGAACTTGATGTTCGCGTAATCGGGCAGTTCATTGAAGTATTCCTTCCCCTCTTTGCGGCAGCTTTTGTAGTCGTAGGACTCCTTCTCCGGGTCTTTGCGGTCGGGATCGAGCCACGAATGGCGGCGGAAGTCGCGCAGGTCGATACTGTTGTAAAGGTTGCTGTTGATGCAGCGGCAGGCGTCGTTTCCGTAGGCGCTCCACGCATTCTCCGTGCTCATGTGCGCCGTGAAGCAGAACAGGTTGGCAACGCTTTCGCTCGGCAGGGCGAGGCCCCAGATCCAGGCATTGTTCGCCGTGGCGCTGTTGAAGCCGTTCGAGGGGTCTTCCCACTGCTCCTGCGTCAGGGGCGTACAGCCGCTGGCGTTAATGGCCAAGCGGGCGTACTCGGCGGCGGAAACATAGGCTTCGGCGTCGTTCTTGGCCGTACCGCGCTCAAGCCAGGCCCGGGCTTTCAGGCCGTAGACCAGCGCCGGACTGATCGTATACTTGTCGGGAGCAGTAAAGCCGCTCAATAGTTCTTCGGCCTTGTCCAGGTCGGGGAAGATCACTTGATCGTAGATGTCGTCGACCTTGGCACGGGGGTTGTTCTTGGCCTCGGCCTCGGTAGTCTCGGGCAGTACGATGGGCACGCCCAGCCCGAGAACCCCGGGCGCTTCAGTGTAATTGTTCTCCTTGAACTCGTACAGACGCACCAGATCGAGGTAGAACATGGCCCGATAGGCGTAGGCGAAGCCCAGATAGGACTTCTGCGTGGCGTCGAGCGTCGCGAAATCCGAGGCGTCGATCTGTTTGATGACGTTGTTGGCCGCCATGATCCACGCATAGTAGTTGTTCCACGTGAGCGCACCCACGGCATAGTCGGCGCCGAGCGCTTCGTTGGTTCCCCACTGTGCGAACCAGTCGTAGCCGATATTGCCGCCAATGGCGACGTCGCCCGTCATGGATTCCGTGGCGATATGGATGGCCGGCAGGGCAAAATCCCAGGCTTGGCCTTCGCTTGCATAGCCTGCGGAACCGGCCTGTACGAGCGAGGCCGGAATGCCTTCTATCAGCGTTTCGAGGGTGACCTGATCCTCGGTAGCTATTTCATAGGGGTCGGCTTCTTTGATGCAGCTGCTTGCCAGCAAAGCTGCCGCCAGCGTCGCGAGCGTTATGTTTGTCGCTTTTTTCATATGCATGTCGTTTGTCGTAAAGTGTTTGAGGCCGATTAGAATTGAATGTTGATGCCGCCCGAAATCGTCCTTACAGGCGAATAGGTGGCCTGGCTCGTCGATCCCGAATAAGAGTAGCGGGGATCGAATCCCTGACGTTTGGACCAGTACCAGACATTCTCGCAGGCAAGGTAGACGCGCACCTTCTCGATTCCGACCTTCTTGGTGAAATTCGACGGCAGCGTGTAGCCGAAGTTGATGTTCTGTAGGTTCAGGTAGCTGGCGTCCGTAAGGAAACGATCAGACATACCGTTCTGATCCTTGTCTTCATACTGCAGGCGCGGGATGTTCGACGACGCATTGTCCGCCGACCATGCATTGAGGATGTCCTTGTGCCAGTTCATACCCGTCGTCTTGTTGGCCGGCGAGTACATCGCCGCGGAGTATCCCGAGTCGTAAGCCAGACCGCCGATCTGGTAGGTGAAGGCCACGCTCAGGTCGAAGCCCCGGAAATTGACACTCGTGCCGAAACCGCCGTAGAGATCGGGAATCGGGTCGCCGCAGAGATAGTCCGACGCCTTGGCATATTCAGTCGTCGTAACGCGCTTGCCCGTCGGGTTGCCCTTGTCGTCGGTTTCGTTCATGTACCACATCGAAAGGCCCTCGTCCGAAACACCGGCATATTTCCTCATGTAGAAAGTGTACATCGGAAGCCCTTCTCCGAAGAAAGTGGAGCCGCTCACGTAACCGGAGTAGCCATCGACCTGTTTGGTCCGTCGTTCAGAAGGCAGCATGGTGATCTTGTTGCGCAGGTGCGTCATGTTGAGGTTGATGTCCCACTGGACATGCTCCCGTCGGATCGGCGTAAAGTTCAGCTCGATTTCGACGCCGCTGTTGCGCATGTCGCCCACGTTGGCGTAGTAGGACGAATAGCCCAGCGACGGAGCTACCGGGAACGACAGCAGCATGTCGGTCGTCTTGCGGAGGAAATATTCGACGCCTCCGGAAACCGTACCGCGCAGGAAGCTGAACTCCACACCGGCGTTGAAGTTGGAGTTGGTCTCCCAGGTGATGTTCTCGGATCCTTTGGCGTTGAAGACGGTCGAGACCTTTCCGTTGGCGTTTTCGATCGTGTAGGTGTTCGTGTAGCGGAAGTTACCGATGTTGTCGTTACCCTGCGAGCCGATCGAGGCCTTCAGCTTGAGATTGTCGAGCCATTCATAGGTGCTCTCCATGAAATTTTCTTTCGAAATGATCCATGCGCCGCCCAGCGACCAGAAGTTGCCCCAGCGGTGGTCGGGGTGGAAGCGCGAAGAAGCGTCGCGGCGATAGGAGGCCGAGGCGAAATATTTGCCTGCGTAATCGTACATGACACGGGCGAAATAACCCTCGTTGTTGTACTCAACCCGGTAAGAGCCGGCTCCCTGTTTGTCGATGATCGCCCCGGCAAGCTCGTCGTTTTCCTGCGTCAGCATATTGCTTTTCGTGGCCGACAGCGTGTAAATGCGGTTCTGGTAGGACTCGTGGCCCAGCATCACGTTGATGTTGTGCGAGCCTATCTGCTTGGTGTAGTTGAGAATCTGCTGTAGGTTGAGGTCGAAATTCCGTTGATGGCCCTTCGAGACCATGCCTTTTTCGCTGGCGAACTGTCCGAACCAGGGATTCGTAACCGAGGTGGAGCGGGTTTCGTCGAGCGAAACGCCGGCGTTGAACGTGAATTTGAAATCCTTGAGGAAAGTGACGTCGATATATCCCGTACCGTTGAAAGCATTGCCTTCGGCTTCCTGTTTGTTGAGACGCGAATCCGAGAGGGCGTTGCTGTTGGGGAAGAGCGAACGCTCCATACCGGCATTGTCGCCGTTGCCGTAGTCGTAGAGCTTGATGCCGTCCTCGTTGTACATGACATTACCCTCGCCGTCGCGGATGTAGAGCGGATAGATCGGACCGACGGCCGTCGTATAAGCGAAAACGTTGCCCGACGAGTTACCGGCGCCGCTGTCGTCGATCTGGTTGTAGCGGAAATGCGTGTAGTTGGCATTGGCGCCGAACTTGAGCCACTTCTTGGCCTGATAGTCCACGCGCAGACGGGCCGTATAACGATCCATGTCCGAGTTGTAGGCGATACCTTCGTTGTTCAAATAGCCGAACGATCCGTAGATCGAGGCGTTCCCGGTCTGGCCGGAGATCGAAGCGTTGTACTCCTGACGCAGGGACGAGCGGAAAGCCGCATCGGTCCAGTCGTCGGGACGGATGTAGTACTCCTTGCCCTCATAGACGAGACGGCGGCCGAGAGTCGCAGCGGGATTGACCTTACCGTTGATGCCGATGAACTCCTGCCCGGAAGGAACCGTATAGACCATATAGCCCAGACCTCCGTCATTCGCATTGGCCGTCAAATTCGTATTGGCGCGCAAATGGGCCTCGCCGATACTCATTCCCGAATTGACATAGTAGTTTTTCAGCGCACTGTAATGCAGTTCGTAGAATTGTGCCGGGTTGGTGATGTACGCATAATCCTGGACGGCGCGCGAATTGACGCCCCACTTGGCGTCGATTGTCACGTGAGCCTCCTGCGACTTGGCCTTTTTGGTGGTGATCATCACCACGCCGTTGGCGCCGCGGGCGCCGTACAGCGAGTTCGAGGCGGCGTCCTTCAGCACGGTCATCGACTCGATGTCGCTCGGATTGAGGTTGTTCAGGTCACCCGAGTAGGGCATGCCGTCCACGATCCAGAGCGGATCGTTGCCGGCGTTGAGCGAGCTGAAGCCGCGGATGCGGATTTTCGGACTCTCTCCCGGCTGTCCCGAGGTGTTGGTCAGCTGCACGCCCGCGACCTTTCCGGCCAGAGCCTGCGCTACGTTCGACTGCTGCGACTTGACGATGTCGTCCGATTTGATGACGGTCGCCGAACCGGTGAAAGCCTCCTTTTTTGCCGTACCGAACGCTACGACGATCACGTCGTCGATAGCCTGTGTGTTCTCTTTCAGCACGACGTCGATCCGGGTTTGCGTCCCCACCTTGATCGTGTGGGACTGATAACCCATGAACGACACGACCAGCACATTGTCCGGTGCGGCTTTGATCGAAAAACTGCCGTCCGCACCGGAGGTCGTACCCTTTGTAGTGCCTTCGACCAGAATGGTGGCGCCGACGATGCCGGCCCCCGCATGATCTTTGACCGAACCCGTAATTTCCCGTTCCTGCGCATGGGCGGACAGGAGCAGGCCGAGAACAGCCATCAATGATAGAAAGATTTTTTTGGTCATAAATGCGCCATTTTAACGCTGGTAAAAAAATTGATTATAGAAAATTTGCCGTCTTCGTGTTCCGGCCCGGAGCCGAAACATATCCCCTCCCCTTCCGGAAGCCCGGAGGGAGGGGGGGGAGGCTGTCATCCGCCTGTCCGGTCACCGAACCGGCCGGATCGCAGCCTATTTGTAGAAATCGTCTGCAAGGTCGTTCGGCTTCGAGCCCGAATACTTGGCAGCCTTGCCCCGGAATTCGATGATCAAGGTGTTTCCGGTTCCGGTCGGATCAGGGTTCCATGTCCTGAATACTCCCCAATCGACCATCGAGAATTTGAAGATCCACTCCTTGTTCTCCTGCTTGACGGTCACTGCCGCCTTCTCGGGACACCGCATGCAGTACTTATCCTTGTCGGAATATCCGTACCCCTTATATGAGGACAGATACCCATACTGGAACCTGAGGTTCCATTTGCAATTCGTGCCTTCCGCATGCAGGTCGATCTCTCCTTCATGGTCGAGGTAGCTGTCCGGCAGGAAAAACATCGGAGTAGTATTATCCGCATCGATACTCTCGGTGAAAGCATTCCGGAAATAGAAGCAATATCCCGATACCTTCTCGCCGGTATAACTATCCCGATAAGCCGGGTCGTGCCGCACCTCCATCGCCGTAACGGGCCTGGGCCAATACTGCATGACCTTGTTATCCTTGTCCAGGAATTTGATATAGGGCTCGAACGGTTTGACGGGCTTCAATGTTTCTTCATCCATTGCGTCGGCCGTCGCAGCCGTCGGCACACCGTAGTATTCGGCTTCGACCCCGATGCCGTTTTTCAGCGTCAGATTTACCCGCAGATAAATCTCCTTGCCGCCAGCGGGATTGGGATGGGTCTCGATCGTACCGGTCAGTCCCGCATCCTCGCCGTAGTAGGTCTGATAGGTCTTGTGGTCGTAGAGCCGGAACCAGTAATCGGAGGTCTGCGCCGCAACGTCGATCACGCCGTCGAACTTGGCCGCCAGCACCCGCACATACGCAGCCCAATGACCTTTGGCGAGATCGGCCGGGGCTGCGGCCGTTTCGGCATCGCCCAAAGCGAATACGTAGCTGCCGACCTGCGGCTCCTGCGAGAAGAGCGCGGCGATCGCCTCGGCTGCGGCCGCAGCCTCGCCTCCGGCTGCCGGCTCCGTCACCTTGATCGTATTGGTGGCCGCATAGCCTCCGGCGAACGTGCCTTCGTAGGCGGCACGCAGGCGCTTCCCGTCTTTCGAAGCGTCAAGCGCGACGATGAGCCCCTCGATCGTGTCGAATTTATCCGTCAGGTACTTCGCCGTCAGCGTTCCGGTCGTCCCGGCGCCCGTTGCGAATTCACCGCAGCGAATCTGCACCTTCGCGGGATCAGCCGTCGCGAGGTCGATTTCCGCCGTTCCGAACAGCTCCTCGGCAAGCAGAATCTCCACGCCCGCAGCCCCCTCCTCGGGAGCGGCCAGGCCCTCTTGCTCGTAGAGGCAGAAGCGGCGGTTGCCTTCGCGGACATTGCGCCACTCGACGACGCTTCCGACGGCGGCGATCCGATTGTCGATCTCGTATTGGTTCGTCAGTTCGACGTCACGCTCTTCCGTACAGGTATTCTGGTAACGGGCGATCAGCGTCTTGCCGCTCTTCAATTCGACGTAGGTATAGAGATTGAGCCGGGTTTCCGTCACCAGATCGGCGGAGAGTTCTACGCTCGCGACGTCGTTCATCGTCGTCTTTTTCACCGAAATATCCTTGTATTCGATTTCGAACGGATCGGAGGCCGTGTTCACGGTGCCCTTGGGGCTCTCCACCATCACGCGCAGATAATCGTCGGCCTGTTTCATCTGCTCGGCATTGATCAGCCCCTCGGTCGGCGAGAGATAAAAGGTGTGGCTGCCGTCTTCTTCAGCGACATAGATTGCCGACTTGATGCCGACGAGATCGCCTCCGTCGTACTGGATTTGATCGGTCAGAGTTACAGGAGGCTTCTTCCCGGGGTCGGGATCGTCGTTGGGATCGTCGTCATCGCATGCACCCAGCATGGCTGCCGATGCGAGCAACGCGCACGCCAGCGCGCGCAGTCTGTAATGGGTCGAGTTTTTCATAACGATTGTTTTTAATAGCGCGGGGTTCGGGAAAACCCCGCGCTATCCGGTTTTTCTGTTGTCATTCGGTCATTCCGGCCTTGCGGAACATGATGCCCGGCAGTTCTTCGGCCAGACGGCTCATCGGAACCGACGGAGCCGGCAGGCGGCGAAGCAGTCTGGGCGGTTCGAGATGATCCTTCTCTGCCGCAGCACGCCCCGTTTGGCTTACGACAGGGCCTTCCCACGTTCCGCGCACATGATGCTTGCGCACGCAGATGCCGTCGACCTCGAACCGGTACCAGTTCTCCTTGCCTTCGCCCTCGACCTTGGTGATCGTAACCTGACCGTCGTAGAGCAGGGCGTGTCCGTCCATGTATTCGAAGATCTTGTTGTCATCTCCCCACATCGAATAAGTCTGGTGCATCCACCGGCTGCCATGCAGACCGCCGTCCAGCATAATGCCGCGCATCATGACGCCGGGTTTGATGTATGCCGGCCAGCGCTGTTCGGTCACCTCGTAGGTTCCCGGAGTGATTTCGTTCTCCTTGCCCGGCTCGGTGGTAAGTTCCACACGGACGATGTCACCGCCCGGCTCGCGATCCACGAAGTCTTCGAGATGGTCTCCTACCCATTCGATACCGATATTGATGAATTGCAGACCGCATCCGTAGGAACTGATCGGTTTGTAGCCGATGCCTTGGATATAGACCTGATCCGAAGTATAGTAATGCGCCTTTTTGATCTTCGACAGATCCATGTCGTAGTCACGCTCGAGCGTCGAGGTGCCGTCGTCATCGGACTTGTCGTCGGATGCGTCGGTGATCGGAATGACTCCGGTGTACGAGCCCTTGAGGGTAAAGCCGTCCTTCGAGGTGAGGTTGAACTCGATCTTGTATACCGGTTCTATTTTGCCGTCTTCGCCTTGGGCCGTACCGGCGGCCTCGATCTTGATGATGCCCTCCTTTCCGTAGGAAAATTGTCCGAAAGAGGTTCCGTCGTCCAACTGGACATAAGTGCCGAGCGGGAATACCAGCCCCTCCATCGGAATTTCCACGGCGGGCATCCACGACCCCCATTGGAACGAGGTGTTGGCCAGATATTCGTGGGGCTTGATCACGGCTTCCTTCGGATTGCCGAACAGGTCGTTGAATACGACGAGCGCAGCGGCGAGACCGCCCTGCCCCTCCTCCGTGTCGTAGGTTTCGTCGTAAATGTTGATCTGCATCATGCCGGTACCTGCTTCGAGCATGTTGCCGTAATAGGTCGCGGTGGCGCTGAATCCGACCACTTCCACGTCGCGTCCGATCTGCGGCAGGTAGAAGCCGCCGTCCTCCGGCTGATCGACGATCTGGAGCTGTCCCTCGTAGACGATGCTCTTTTCGGAACCGTCCGTATCGACGAAACGAAGCGAAACGCTCCAGACGTCACCCTCGCGGGAGACTTTCAACGGCTCTCCCGGAACCAGCGACAACTGGGTCTTATTGCCTTCGGCGTCGATATACTGAACGCCGGTATATTGGGCCGTGAACGTGTGATCCTCGTTGAGCTGGCTGGCCATATATTCGCCCTCGGGAAGCGTATAGGCATCTTCGCCCGGAACCGCATAGAGATCGGCCACGAAAAGGTAACCCGCCTCTTTGAGCGTCACCTGCCCTTTGGCCACGGTATATTCGGCATCCGTAAAGGCCATATAATAGTTGTGCGACTCCACGCCCTTGACCGGGCCGAGGTACCACGACAGCGGAACTTTATCCAGCAGCACCTTGTCTGCGTCATCTCCCTCCTCCGCAGCGTCGGAATTCTTGCACAGTCCGTAATAGGCGACCGTCAGCGTTTTTCCGCCGGTTTCGATTGCGGCCGAAATGCGGGCGACGCGGGCCGAGAGGAACTCGACCGAGAGATCCGCTTTCGAGGCTTCTCCGACGTTCGAGGAGTTCACGTCGATCTCCCCATAAGCGATTCCGTTGCCGGCAGCCGTAAGATCGACGGCTCCGGAAGGTTGTTTGACGGTGATCTTCACGGCATCGTCGGCGATCAGCATGCCATCCACATCCACAAGCCCTGCCGTCGGCGAAAGATAGATCGTATAGACGGAGGCCGCTTCCGAAGCATCTGCCTTTTCGCCGTTTCCGGGAGTCTCGACCGTGTAGACGGCGGATTTGATTTCCCGCACGACACCGTTGCAGATCAGGGCATTCCCGCTTTCTGGCATATCGGGGTTGCCGGATGGAGTGGAATCGTCGTCCGAACATGAATTCAGTACGGACGCTCCTGCCATGCAGAGCATGGCCAGAAAGAATAGGTACAACTTTTTCATAGGATGAGATTTAATGAACCGGCTTCCCGGTTTGGCTTTCGGATGTGATAAGCATAATGAAATGCCATACTTAAAACAGTCGATACAATCTACATAATGAAACCCTGGACGGATTCCAAAAAATTACTTATTCGAGTTTCGGGATTTTATCGACTTGGCACGAGAACGGTGCTAAGGAAAAATCCCCCCCCCTCGCGATTTGACGAGGAAAGAGGATTCTCTCTGTTGCAAAAATAATAAAAAGATTTTATCCTAATTAATTTTTCGCAAAAAAATCATCAGCAATTACGCTCCAAATGCATAAAAAAGTCTTGCAAAATGCGCATTTTAAGAACAGATTCGCACTTCAGACCGACGGCGAAATCGGGCAGATCGACCGCTTCGAAACTGCTCCGCCAAACCAAAAACAAGGATGGAATAAAATATACTATATATAAATATGATCTCTTTCCAGATGAGTGGATATACCACGCCCGCGTCCTGCAAACCTCACATTACCTTATCCCGATAGTCGGGGTGAAATATACACAGTGACAACCGTCTGGCTGCCACATCCGAGCACCACACCCTCCGAGCTGAAATCAATCGTTGTTATTCCAGCTTGGCCAACAGTTTCCGGACGAGAGTTTCGTCGGCATCGGTCACGGAGTATTCCGGAACACCGGCACACCCGCCCATCGAAACCTGCGGATTGCGGAAGCGCATCGCGCCCTCACGTTCCCGGCGGGCGCTGAAGTGCAGGGCATCGACCCCTGTGGCGGCCAGCAGGCGGGCGTTCGACGGATTGACGCCGCTTCCGGCCATGATTTCGATGCGGCCGGCCGCCTGCGCCGCCAAGGCCCGTAGCATTTCGATGCCCTCCTGCGCCGTGTTGCGGCCTCCGGAGGTGAGCACCCGGCGGCATCCGGTGCGAATGACCGCTTCGAGCGCCTGCCGGGGATCGCGCGTCATGTCGAACGCGCGGTGGAACGTCACCTCCATCCCCTCAGCCTCGCGGACAAGCTGCGCCGTGCGCGTCTCGTCCACCTCTCCGTCGGGGGTCAGCACGCCGAGGACCACCCCGTCGGCTCCGCAGGCACGGGCGAAGCGAATCTCTTCGGCCATCAGCGCCGTTTCGGCATCCGTATAGCAAAAATCCCCGCCCCGAGGGCGTATCATCACGCTCAGCCGCAGGCCCGGTAGACTCCGGGCGTAGCGGATCAGCCCGGCGGAAGGGGTCGTACCCCCTTCGAAGGGCGCGGCACAAAGCTCGATGCGCGTGACGCCTGTCCGCCGGGCTATATCGCACGCATCGCAGGTATAGGCGCAAAGTTCAGTCGTCATAAATTCCGGTCATAATTGGTGTATGGTGTGCAAAAGACGGTCGCCGAGGCCAATCGTATAGCCGTGGGATTCGAACACGACACGGTTGAACGTATCGCCGATCAGAAAGACCGGAAGCGAAACGTTCCCCGGCAGCTGCATCGCTTCGAGAATCCGCCTGCGAACCGAGCCGTCGCGGTCGATGCCGAAGGTGACGGTCGCCGGCAGCGGGGCCGCGGGCGACGCCGTGTATTTCCGGTACGCCCCCTCGTCGGGGAAGAGCAGGATCAGCGAGCGTCCCCACGCTTCAAGCTCCGCGGCTTTGGCCGCGATATCCTTCAGCGCATGATCTGTAGGCTCCTGTCCGACGCACAGCAATCCGATCACGAAATAACCACGTCCCGCAGTCGTGAGGACCGACGTTTCGGCTCCCGTCGCGGCGTCAGTGAATTTCGACTCCGAATCGAAACTCCCGATCACGCGAACCGCCTCCGAATTGTCGCGCATCGTCAGGTTCGTTTCGGTCGTACTGTCCGGACGGACGTTGAAGAACGACACGTTCCCCAGCACGCTGCCGCTGGCGAGCCGGCTGCCCGTCACAAGCATATAATAACCGGTTTCCAGATCGGCGGGAGCCCGGAACAGCTCGCTCCACCGCTCGAAATCAGGATAGTTCAGCAGGGAGAACGACTGCCCGTCGAAGCGCGAAAGGGAGAAGTGCCGGAAATACTCCGGATCGTCGAGACGCGGAATCGGCGCATAGTTCAATTGCAGCCGCCCGGTCTCCAGTTCCCGGTTCCCGGCCGCGTCGAAATCGACGGGCACATCCTTCCCGGCATGGCGGTAGAAGAGGTTGCCCGTCACGCGGTCGATCCACGCCGGGATGCCGAACGAACGAGCCGCGGCAACGAAGAAGATAGCCCGCGAGAGTTTGTCGGCCGTCCGGCTACGCCACACGCCTTCGGGCGAGATGGTCGTGGAGACGGTGCAGAGTTCCGGACGCAGGGTCAAGCTGTCGCGGCACCACGCCACCAGACGCTGCGGGTCACGGCGGAACGCGGCGGCATCGGCGGCCGGAATTTCCCGCTGCAGGAACGACCGGTAGGGCGTGAGCATCTCATCGGCCACACGCGGGGCCAGCACGGTCGCGGCGTCGGCATTCTTGTCCGTATTATAAAGATGATCCGCGAGCACCGCCGACGGCGTGTCGCGCAGATCCTTTTCCGACAGCGTGGCGAGCAGTTGCAGCGCCCGCCCGGTGCATCCTTTCCGGCTCGCGCCGCGCAGAAAATCCATAATTTCGGCGTGATTGCCTCTCGAAGCGGCGATAAATCCGGCCACATCGTCCGGCTTCATGCCGACAGAACGTGCAAACTCCGCAACGGCGGGTTTCGCCGGGCACGTGGCGATATAGGCGTTGCGGATGGAGTCTTCGCGGTTGAAGCGACGGTCGTTCTCCGCACGCTGAGCGGCCGTCACCTCCGGCAAATTCGCGCTCTCGGTCGGAGGAACGATGTCGATGGGAAAGGAGAATTCGTCGCCGATCGCATGCTCCAGCACCACCGTCGCCTCCGTCTCCCTCCCGAAAGAAACCTTCCGAACCCCAAACCGGCCATCACAGACAGCCGTGACAAGCATATCGCCCAGACCCGCCGACAGCGACGCCCGCCCCCGGACGTCGGTCGTTTTGCGCGATACGGTGTAGAACTCGGCGTAATTGTAAAGTTTGAACTCCACGGTCGCACCCTCCACGGGACTGCCCGCCGTGTCGGTGACCGTCACGGTGAGCGGGGCGCACGCGGCATAGTTCGAGATCACATTGATCTCGGTGTAGTTGGCCGTGGTTTTCATCACCTCCTCCGAACCGTCGTAATAGCCGAAGACCTTGGTATGCATCAGCATCCCGCGGCTGGCCGGGGCGTTGAACCACCCCAGGTCGAGCACCGGTTCCGGCTCGCAGGCCCCGAGGAAATGCCACCGTCCGTCGGCCCAGGCCTCGACCCAGGCGTGGTTGTCGTCGGTGTGCGCCCAGCGGGGCGTGTAGACCTGCCGGGCCGGGATGCCCACCGACCGCAGGGCCGCAACGAGCAGCGTGGACTCCTCGCCGCAGCGGCCGTAAGCCGTGCGCACGGTGGCCAGCGGCGAACTAGTTCGCGCATCCGACGGCTGGTAGTTGGCCTTCTCGTGACACCAGTGGTTCACTTCGAGGATGGCGTCATACATCGACAGCCCCTCGACGCGGGGTTTGAGTTCATCGTGAAATACCCGGCGCGAATCGTCGAGACACTCGTTGTTGACCCGCACGGGCAGCACGAAATGCCGGAACAACTCGTCGGAGACGCTCCTGCCCCAAGGCATCTCCTGCCGGACAGACAGCGCACAGCGCACGTTTTCCAGATAAAAATCGCCCAGATAGTCGGTAATGTCCCCCACGGGCATATAGGCATAGAGAAACGTCATTGCATCGCGTTCCTGCGGCGTCATCGGTTCGTCGAATATCCCGAACAGATCGCCCCGGGGGAGCAGCTCCTGTTTGTACCGGAAATCGGTCTCCACGCGCCGCATGAAACCCTCGTTGCCGGCCGGGGAGCACGCCGACAACACGCCCGTGAGCATAAGCAGGCCGGCGAATAGCTGTGTCGTTTTTTTCATCGTAAAGTGAGTTCTATGATTCGGTCGGTATCCTCGGGAACATGCTCCAGATTCAGGACGATCCCTTTTCCCCGGAGCGTGTCGAACTTCACCCGCTCGCCGTTGTTCAGGCACCGGGCTTCCCCGACTTTTTCCGCAAGCGGCAGGTACAGCGCATCGTCCTGCAAATCGAGCACATGCACGTAAAGTTTGTCGCCCTTGCGCGTCGTCACGCCCCAGTCGTGGGGCGGGATGTCGCCGCCGCGGGTTCCGTAGATGCTTTCGCCGTACCGGGCGAGCCATTCGCCCATCTCCCGCAACCGTTCGACGGCCGTCGCAGGCAGTTTTCCGTCGGGTTGGGGACCGATGTTGAGCAGCAGGTTTCCGTTGCGGCCCGCAGCCCGCACGAGGTAGTGGATCAGCGTCTTCGACGATTTGTAATCGAGGTCGGTGATCTTGTAGCCCCACATGCCGTTCATCGTCTGGCACGTTTCGAGCGGCAGGCGGCCGATCTCCTGCCCCGAAAGTCCGGCGGTGTTCTCGCCCGGAAGGTCGCGTTCGAAAATCTGGATGTCCTCGCCTTCGAACGGAACCAGGTGGTGGTTGTTACCCACCAGACAGGCCGGCCTGATGGCATGGATATGGTCGTACAGTCCGCGGAGCTTCCAATCGAAATCCGGGTTTTGGTCCTGGTCCCACACCCCGTCGAACCACACGGCGCCCACCGGATCGTAACCCGTCAGCAGTTCCGTGAGCTGGCGTTTCATAAAATCGTAGTAACGCTCGTAGCTGATCGCCGTGCCGGGGCGGCCCGTTCCCAGCCCGGTCCTGCCGCGCGGGCAGTCGTCGCGGTACCAGTCGATCAGTGAGTAATATAGGTGCAGTTTTATCCCCTGACGGGAGCACTCATCGGAGAGCGCCTTTACGATATCCTGTTTATACGGCGTGGCGTCCACGATGTCGTAGTCCGTCTGCGCGGTGTCCCACATCGAAAAGCCGTCGTGGTGGCGCGTCGTGAAGCAGACGTACCCCGCACCCGAGGATTTGATGGCCGAGACCCACTCCGCGGCATCGAAATCATGTGGATAAAACGCATTGGCCAGCTTGGCGTACTCCTGATAATTGATATTGCGGTTGGTCATAGTCCATTCGCCCGTGCCGAGCAGCGAGTAGAGCCCCCAATGAAGGAAAATGCCGAATTTGGCATCCTGAAACTCCGTCCGAGCCCGAAGGTTTTCGGGCGCCGGGACATAAGGATCAACCACCTGTGCCGATATCGTTCGGCAGACAGCAGTGCAAAGCAATGTAAAAAACAGTTTTTTTATCATCTGCGAGTAAAAATTTAGCCCGGGTATTTACAATGCTTATCTACCTTTCTTTTTTTCAAAGAAGAGGCAAATTCTATATTAAATGAATATCCAAAGATAGCACAAAAACTCATCAAAGCATATCAAAACCAAAAATTTTAATATGCTTTAAAGTCAAGTATTCTGTAAAATACCTCTTTTAGCGTCGATTAAAAGGCTACTCTGCCAACGCATACCGAGGCAGTTGCACCGACACCTATACTTGGCAGAACAACATGATTTTTTTTGACGGCCTCCTTTACGAATCCCACAACCGAGCAAAGCTGATAGATCATAACTGACAACACTCTAACGTTATTCGCTCTACGATTTCTGTAGTCTGGAATTTTCTTCGTATCTTTAAGAAACCGTAAAAACTATTTGAGCCATGAAATTCTTTATCGACACGGCCAATCTGGAACAAATCCGCAAGGCGCACGAA
>OHBD01000879.1_pt1 | contig 15522 bp, 12 predicted proteins | sample 1577291 | NCBI WGS metagenome assembly OHBD01 (sample SAMEA3879572, study PRJEB24766) | human gut metagenome | biome: human-associated habitat; feature: feces | place: USA | collected 1985/1987
TTGATTCGTTGCTGTACGACACCACGCCGCAGAGGAAATAGGCCGAAGCGCCGGGCATGGCCGTGAAGCGCGCGGCGATCGTGCCGCCCGTACAGCTTTCGGCGACGGCCAGCGTCTGGATGCGGTCGGTCAGGAGTTTATGCACCCGCTCCTCGGGCTGCTGACGCATGCAGGATGTGAGGGCGAGGAGTGCACCGATGGTTGAGGCAAGTATTCTATGCATGGGACGAATGTATTATTTACCGTTGAGTTCGTCGCGCAGCAGACCGAGGGCGAAGGCGCCGGCGCGGTCGATGATCTGTCCGCGGTCGGAGCCGCACTGTTTGAGCAGGGCGACCGTGCGCTCGGGCGAGCTGACGGCGATCCAGACCGTGCCGACCGGCTTTTCGGCGGAGCCGCCCGCGGGGCCTGCGATACCGGTGGTCGCTATGGCGTAGTCGGCACCCGAGATCCGTCGTGCCCCTTCGGCCATTCGCCGTGCGACCTCTTCGCTGACGGCGCCGTGGCGGGCAATGACCTCCGGGTCTACGCCCAGGATATCGTGTTTCGAGGCGTTGCTGTACGAAACTACGCCGCAGAGGAAATAGGCCGAAGCACCCGGCATGGCCGTGAAACGTGCCGCGATGTTGCCTCCGGTGCAGCTTTCCGCCGTGGCGAGGGTCAGCCCGCGCTCGGTGAGCAGCTTGTGTACCAGTTCCTGCATGGTGGCCGTTTCGTACCCGATGATGTTGTGGGGGATGATTTTCCGCAGTGCCTCGAATTGCCGTTCGATCTCCTTCGAAACGCTTTCGCCCTCGACCTCATAGGCCGACAGGCGCAGCCGTACGGCGCCCGGATTGGGCAGGTAAGCCAGTTTCAGGTAGGATGGCAGGGCGTTTTCCCATGCTTCGATCTTTGCGGCGAGCATCGACTCGGGCAGCCCGGCCGTGATCATCGTGCGGTGTATGATCTGGCGTAGTTCGAAATGCGCTTTCAGGCGCGGCATCACTTCGTCCTGCATCAGGTGTTCCATCTCGTAGGGGACACCGGGCAGCGAGACTACCACCTTGCCGTCGCGTTCGAACCACATGCCCGGAGCCGTGCCGTGGGCGTTGAACAGCACCGTGCAGCAGGCCGGAACCATCGCCTGCCCGCGGTTGAGTTCGTTGAACTCGATGCCGCGCCCTTCGAGCATGCGTTTCACATGGTCGGCGACCCGTTGGTCGGGCACCAGTTCGCAGCCGAACATTCCGGCCAGGGTCTTTTTGGTGATGTCGTCCTTGGTGGGGCCGAGCCCCCCGGTGATGACGACGACGTTGGAATCTCCCAGGGCGCGTTCCACGCTCCGGACGATCTGTGTGCTGTCGTCGCCGATCGAAACCTTTTCGTGTACGACGATGCCGGCGGCGTTGAGGTGCTTGGCGATGGATACGGAGTTCGTATCCACGATCTGGCCGATGAGGATTTCATCGCCGATGGTGATGATCGTTGCTTTCATGGCAATATTTGAGGCTCAGGATGCGGGCTGTTTCTTGCGGGTGTCCGGTTCGTTATCTGCAGGTTGTGCCGGGCTGTTCTGTGTTTCCGGTGACGGGTTCGGCACCGATTCTGCAGGTGCGGCGGCCTGCGTTTGGGCTGTCGCGGCGGTTTCCGTTCCGGGTGCGGCCTTCCCGGCTTCCGGTGCCTGTGCGCCTGAAGCCGTCGCTGCTGCGGCTTTTGCCTCAGCGGCCTGAGCAGCAGCCCGGGCCTCTTCTTCGGCTCTCGCTTCTGCGGCTGCCTTGGCTGCTGCGGCCGCTTCGGCATCGGCGATCAGCGAACGGCAGATTTCGCCGACCAGTCCCGGCCCTTCGTAGATGTAACCGGTGTAGAGTTGCAGGAGGTCTGCGCCTGCGTCGAGCATCGCCTTGGCATCGGCGGGGCTCATGATGCCGCCCACGCCGATGATCGGAAAGTTGCCGCCCGAGCGGGTGTGGATGCGCCGCACGACCTCTACGGCCCGTTGGGTGAGCGGTGCGCCGCTCAGGCGGCCGCTGCCGATCTTGTCGAGCGCCATGTGGCTCGTATGCAGCCCTTCGCGGCGGTGGGTGCCGTTGGTGGCCACGATGCCGTCGAGCGGTGTTTCGAGCAGGATGTCGCTGATTTCGTCGATGACTTCGTCCGACATGTCGGGCGACACCTTGAGCATGATCGGCCGGTACTGGTTCTGCCCGCGGCGGAAGTCGAACAGCGGATCAAGTATCTGGAGTATGTGCGTGCGTGTGTAGGTGGTGCCTTCGCGGCAGGAGTTGTCGCAACTGATATTCACCGTGAAATAGTCCGCATACTGGTAGAGGTTGCGGAAGAGCCGGAGGTAATCTGCCGCCGCATTTTCGGGGGGCGTCACGGTGTTCTTGCCGATGTTGCAGCCCACGATGAGCCCTTCGTGCGGGCGGCGCAGGTGGCAGATCGTCTTGTCCAGCCCGCGGTTGGAGAGCCCGATGCGGTTGATGATTGCCCGGTCTTTGGGCAGCCGGAACACGCGCGGGCGCGGGTTGCCCGCCTGCGGGCGCGGGGTGACGGTACCTATTTCGATGAACCCAAAGCCGAGTGCCGCCAGTTCGCGGTAGGCTTCGCCGTTGTGGTCGAAACCTGCGGCCAGGCCGACGGGATTGGCGAATTTTACGCCGAAGACCTCGCGTTCGAGCGCCGGATGTTCCACGGCGTAGCATTTGCGCAGGAACCAGCGCCCGCCGGGTATGAGCCCGATGATGCGCAACAACAGAAGCGCCACATGGTGTGCCCGCTCGATGGTAAGCGAGAAAAGGATGGGCTTTATGATTCTCCGGTACATTTTCTTAAGGGCATTGTCCGTGGCCGCAAAGGTACTAAAAAAGAATTGATTTCGCTAAAAGTATTCCCTGCGGTAGCGGTAGTGGTCGCGCATGGCCTCGAAATCGGCGGGCCGCGCCTTGAGGCGGCAGCTTTCGGCTTCGATGTCATAGGCGTCGCCGATGGTCGTGCAAAGCTCCTGCCACGGGATCGGCCGCGGGACGGAGGGGGCGGCTTCGGAGGGGTACCAACCCCGGAGCGGGAGGCCGAAGAAGCCGGCCAGCGTGGCGACGGACATGGCCGTAGCGGTGGCTTTGCCCTGCTCGGAGTAGCCGGCGACGTGGGGCGTGGCGAGCAGCGCGCGGTCGAGCAACTGCGGGTCGAGGTGCGGTTCGTGTTCCCAGACGTCGAGCACGCAGGGATGGCCGCTCCGCAACAACGCGTCGCCGTCGACCACTTCGCCGCGCGAGGAGTTCATCACCACGGCGCCCGGTTTAAGCCGGGCGAACAGCTCCTCGCCGGCCATGTGCCGCGTCGTGGTGTCGAGCGGCGTGTGGAAGGTGAGCAGGTCGGCTTCGCGTGCGACCTCTTCCAGCGGCAGGAACCCGCAATGCTCGCGCTCTTCGCGCGGCGGGTCGCAGCAGACGACGCGGAAGCCCCACAGGCCGGCGTATTCCCGGATGAGGGATCCCACGTGCCCGACGCCCACGATGCCCAGCGTCCGTTGTGCGGGCTTCCACCCCTGTGTACGGGCGAGATGGGCCAGTACGGCACCCGCCCATTGCAGTACGCCGCGGGCGTTGCAGCCTGCTGCCGTGGCGACTCGTATGCCGTGCGCCGCGCACCACGCTGTGTCGATGTGGTCGAACCCGATGGTGGCCGTGGCGATCAGACGGACGCGCGAACCGGCGAGCAGGCGCCCGTCGCAACGGGTGCGGGTGCGGATGATGAGGGCGTCGGCATCGCGCACGTCCTCCGCGGCGATCCGGCTGCCAGGCAGGTAGCGTACCTCGGCCCACGGCTCGAGAACCCCCTGCAAAAAAGGGATGGCACTGTCTGCGACGATTTTCATGGATAGTTGCTTTTTCCTGATTTCTTTTCTTTCCGGAAACAAATATAGGGAAAAATTAAATTTTTTGTACCTTTGTCATTTAAAATGAACATTTTCATTAAGCGGGGGCAGAGGTTGCAAGCATACTATCTGTGCCGGGCGCGGAAAATGGAGAATGAAATTCAACCGTATGGAACTAAACGCCTTCGATCCCGACGGGGTCGGTGTGGATAACGGAACCTATTTCGGGCTTCCTTTCGAGCCGGGAACGGCCGAACTGGTGCTGGTTTCGGCTCCGTGGGACGTGACGGTGTCGTACGGCGCCGGGACGGCCCATGCGCCCGATGCCGTGATAGAAGCCTCGACGCAGCTCGACTTCCATGAGCCGCTGGCTCCCGGCGTGTGGCGCCGCGGTATCGCCACGGCCGATGTGGACTATGCGTTGCTGGAGGAGTCGCAACGCTTGCGCAGCGATGCGGAGAAGGTGATTGCCCATCTCGAAGGCGGGGGAAGTCCCGAGGACGACTATGCGGTACGCAAGGTGCGCCGCATCAACGAAGGCTGCCGCGCCATGAACGCCAACATTGGGGCGCAGGCGGCGCGGTGGCTCGACGCAGGGAAGACCGTGGGACTGGTCGGGGGCGACCATTCGACGCCCTACGGACTGATCCGTGCCCTGGGTGACCGCCACGGGGAGTTCGGCATCCTGCATATCGACGCCCACTGCGACCTGCGCGATGCTTACGAAGGCTTCGAGTTCTCGCATGCTTCGATCATGTTCAACGTCCTGCGCGACGTGCCTTCGGTGAAAAAAATCGCCCAGGTCGCAGTGCGCGATTTCAGTGGGACGGAAGCCGCCCTGGCCGCTTCTTCCGCCCGTGTTGCCACCTTCGACGACCTGTCGCTCGCCGCCGCGATGTTCCGCGGCGAGACCTGGGACGCGCTGTGCCGGCGAATCGTGGATGCGCTGCCGCAGGAGGTTTACGTGAGCTTCGACATCGACGGCCTCACTTTTGAGAACTGTCCCCATACGGGTACGCCCGTCTGCGGGGGGCTTACGTTCAATCAGGCCGTGTGGCTGCTCGATACGCTCGTGCGTTCGGGGCGCCGCATTATCGGGTTCGACGTCGTGGAGGTCGCTCCGGCGCCCGAAGCGAAAGTGGATGCCATCACCGGGGCGCGCATGCTCTGGAAATTGTGTAATTTGACATTAAAATCAAACGGACAGTAAATGCGACTATTTTCAATGTACCGCTGGGTACGTGAGCGTCATATGATCGGTATACGCGGCCGCAATTTTCTGGAAGCCCCCTGGGCGGGAGGCGTCGTACTGCTCGGTTGTGTGATCGTAGCCATGCTGCTGGCCAACCTGCCCGGGACTTCGCTCTATTACCGCCATCTGCTCGAAACGGATCTTTCGCTGATGGTGCACAGCCCCGACGGGCTGATCGACTGGGTTTTCCCGCGCGGAATGACCGTCGAGAAGCTGATTAACGACGGCCTGATGGTGATTTTCTTTTTCGCCGTCGGACTCGAAATAAAGCGGGAGATCGTTTGCGGGCAGCTTTCGTCGGCACGCCAGGCCATCCTGCCTGTATTGGCGGCCGCAGGCGGCATGCTCGCCCCTGCGATCATTTTCCTGTTCTTCAACCACGGCACCATAGAGGCCAACGGATGGGGTATACCCACGGCCACGGACATCGCCTTTGCCATCGGCATCCTTTCGATGCTGGGCGACCGCGTGCCGGTTTCGCTCAAAATATTCCTCACGGCACTGGCCATCGCCGACGACCTGGGGGCAATCCTGGTCATCGCGCTCTTTTACGGGGGGCAGGTGCAGATAAGCTGCCTGCTGGCGGCATTGGTCATCATGCTCGCGGTCTACTTCATGAAGGAGATGGGCGAAAAACGCATGTTCTTCTACCTGGTGCCCGCCGTGGTGATCTGGGGGTTGTTCTACTATTCGGGCGTGCATTCGGCCATTTCGGGCGTGGCGATGGCCATGCTGATCCCGATGACGCCCCGTTACAGCAAGGAGTATTTCGCCCATAAGATGCGCCACCTGAAGGAGTTGATGCTGGCTGCGAGAACGTCGGGCGATGATTTTCCCAACGAGCACCACCGGTTCTACATGCGCCGCATGCGTTTGCTGGCGGCCGACTCGGTGGGTATGAGCTACCGCCTGGAGCATTCGCTGGCGCCCTATGTCACGTTCCTGGTGATGCCGATTTTCGCACTGGCGAACGCCGGTGTCGAGATCACCTCGCCCGAGTACCTGAATATTTTTCACTATTCGTCCGAGATCGGGTCGATCGGGATGGGTATTTTCTTCGGGCTCGTGGTCGGTAAGCCTTTGGGCATATTTCTTGCGAGCTGGGGTGCCGTGAAATCCGGCCTTGCCGTGATGCCCGAGGGGGCTACATGGCGCCTGTTGCTGGCCGTGGCCTGCCTGGGCGGCATAGGTTTCACGATGTCGTTGTTCGTCGATGCGCTGGCCTACACCGAACCCGACCTGATCGACCGGGGCAAGATAGCGATCCTGATGGGCTCGACGGCCGCGGCCGTGCTGGGAAGCCTGCTGATTTTGGTTTTTTCGAAGAAACGGAAATAAATAATATGCGTAAAACATTTTTTGCCCTGACAGCCATGGCGTTGCTGGCCGGAGCCTGCTCCAGGAAGTCGGGCGGGGGCGTGAAACTCAAGGCCGACACCGATTCGGTAGCTTATATCATCGGTATGAACGTGGGCATGAACCTGCTCAAAATGGATTCGACGCTCAACGTCAATGCCGTATGCGAGGGTATCCGCGACGTGTTCCGTGCCGGGGCGAAACTCTCGGCGGACGATGCCGAGGTCTATTACCTGCGTTACATGAACTATGTGCTGCCCGAAAAGGCGCGTGCCTACGAGGAGCAGTTCCTCGCGGACTTCGCCAAATCGAACCGCAGCTATGCCCGCACGCCGTCGGGCGTGACCTACGCCGTGGAGGTGCTGGGCGATCAGGAGCAGATTCCGGTTTCCGACCGGGACAGCGTTGCGCTGCGCTACATCATCCGCACGGCCGACGGGGCCGACGTCTACTCCTCCTACGAGCGCCGCGACACGCTGCGCACGTCGCTCGGCAGCCTGAACAAAGGGATGAAGGAGAGCGTGAAGCTGATCGGCAAGGGCGGGAAGATCAATGCATGGATGCCTTCTGCGGTTGCCTATGGCTCTGCGGGGGACAAAGAGCTCGGGATCCGGCCCAATGCCACGCTTTATTACGAAATCGAGCTTGTCGATCTCGACAAATATACGAATTGGTCGCGGCGCAATAATTTACGCCGGTAATTTGGGGCGATATCGTAATTATTTTATAACTTTGCGCGGGTGAACCCCGAACAGGCTCAAACGATTAGACTAAACATATTCAAAAAACGATGAAAAAGATTCTTTTTGCCGCGGCGCTTGCGGGTGCCGCAATCCTGACCGCCTGCGGAGACAAGGGCGGCGGTGTCCGTATGGGCAGCCTTTCCGAATTCGACTCGCTGTCGTATGTGCTGGGTGCGAACATTGGTAACGGTATAAATTTTGAAATGAGGGACATCCCCTTCGATTTCAAGGCCATCGACAAGGGTATCAAGGAAAGTGCGATGGGTAAGGCTACGCAGGAGCACGACAAATCGCTCGAAATGCTGCGCGAGTACTTCATGACCAAGCGCGGCGAGCGCGCCCAGGCAATCGCCGCCAAACGTGCCGAGCAGGACAGCATCCGTCTGGCCGGAGGCGACAGCACGAAGGTCGAATATCCCACGGCCGACCCTGCCATGTTCGAGAACGAGGAGGAGCGCGCCGAGATTTCGTATGCTTTCGGTAACGACATCGGTTACAACATCAGCCAGAGCGGTATGCCCATACAGCTGGTTTGGATCGGTCAGGCCATGCAGGACGTACGTGACGGCAAGGCCAAGATGACCGAGGACGAGGTAAACCAGTACCTGCAATATTATTTCATGGTGAAGCGCCCTGCCGAGAATGCCGCCGCATCGAAGGCATGGCTGGAGAAGACCGAGAAGAAGTCGGGCGTCAAGAAGACCGAGTCGGGCCTGCTCTACAAAGTTACCAAGGAGGGCGACGCTGCCAAGATGGCGAAGGATCCCCGCGATGTGGTTCGGGTACACTATACCGGATATACGCGTGAAGGCAAGGTGTTCGACACCTCGATCTTCAAGAACCGCTCGAAAGAGCAGCAGGAGATGATGCGCAAGCAGAGCCCCGATTCGTTCGATGAAAAGGGCGCTCCCAAGGAGGCTGACGAACCCGCCAAGTTCCCGCTGAACCGTGTCATCAAGGGTTGGACGGAAGGTCTCCAGCTCGTGGGCGAGGGCGGTAAGATCACGCTCTGGATTCCGAGCGACCTGGCTTACGGTACGCGTGGTGCAGGCCGTGACATCGGCCCCAACGAGGCGCTCCAGTTCGATGTGGAAGTGATCGAAGTAATCCCTTACGAGGAGCCCGCACCGGCCGATTCGACCGCGACGACTCCTGCACCGGCACCTGCAAAATAAGCGGGATGCATTTCCGGAAGATATTTGGAAGCGGGCTCCGAGCGGAGCCCGCTTCTTTTTTATATAAATAGGTATTCCATCGGTGTGAACCGGATGCCGTCGACGGTGCGTTCGTCGCCGGTCGCGCGGAATCCCAGCCTGCGGTAGGCTCCGACGGCATAGGGCGAGGAGTTTACCGTGATCCGGGGCGTGTCCGGTGCCGTGCGGCAGTGGTCGCGCAGTGTTGAGAACAGGGCCCGGGCGATGCCCTGCCGATGGCAGGCTTTCTCCACGAAAAGCAGGCACAGGTGGCTGCGTCGCGTCAGGGCGATGATCCCGACGAGCCTTCCCCGCCGGAAAGCGCCCCACGATTGCATCGACCCGTTGCGGTGCTGTGCCGCGAGGGCTTCCGGTGCGACAAAGCGGAGGAATGTGCCGATGCCCTCGGGGCTGTATTCCGGGGCTTCGAACTCGGCGAAGACGCGCCCAGCGAGGGCGGATGCTGCCGGCAGTTCCGTTTCGTGCAGGGGGCGTATGGCGGTGTCGGTAGGTTTTTCCATGTTTATGCGTATAAAGCAACGGCGGCCGGAAATCGCTCCGGCCGCCGCTGTGTATGGTGTCTGCCCGTTTTAGAACGGCAGGTCGTCCACTTCTGCCGGGGAAGAGGCGTATGAGGGCTCTTCGGGAATGGGCGGCATGTCGGGCATCGGGGCGGCGGATTCGGCCTGCTTGGGTTGGATGCGCCATGCGCGGATGTCGGTGTACCAGCGGCCGTTGTATTCGCGCGACTCGATGTTGACCGAGACGGTGTAGGCGGCACCCTCTTTCAGCCGGGCGACGTCTTCGGGCTTGTTGAAGAACGTCACGCAGATTTTGCGTGCGAACGAGCCTTCGTTCATCTCGAACACTACGTCCTGGCGCTGCCAGTCGCCGCGTGCGGAGGTGCCTTTCGTCACGGGCATTATTTTGTAAACGGTTCCTTCGAATTCCATGGTATCGATGTAAAATGTGTTGATAGATTTGTTTGTGACAAAGGTAGGAAAAAAATCGGGACATTCGGAGCGGGAGCGGTTGAAAAAGCCGTAAGAATTTTTTGCCGGGCGGGGCGTAACGGCCGAATCTCCCCCGATTCGCAGTCCAAAAACCTCAATTTGATGCCGCAACACCCGCATCCTGCATATTTTCATTGTTTTTTGCACGGCCAACGCCGGACTCCCTATGTTCGGTTGCCTGTCCGGTCGGCCAGTACAGCCGGGTAAGATGATTTTGTGCGATTTCCGGCCTGCCCGAAGGGCGGGTTTTTCATTTTTGCACGCTGCATGCCCGGCTGTCCGGTAGCTTGGGTATTGTGCGCTGCCTGCCTGATATTCGGTTGTTTGCCGGGCTTTGGCGGCAGGTAGGCAGCCTGTGCGGGGATAGTACCTTTGCCGGAAAAGTTCGAAATATGATTTTTTATATTCGAAAAATGACTTTTTGGATTCGTATTTTTTGCAAGAGCGTGTAAAAGTAAAATAAAAACATTATTTTTGGCTTCAAAGGAAATTAAAAACAACCTGAAACGAAACCAAATCTTAATGATTATGAAAAAACTATTACTATTGTTCCCATTGCTGCTAAGCTGCCTGTGGGGCATTGCCGCAGATGAGTTTCGTGTGGCGGAACTGAGGTGTGAATACCGGGACAACCCGTTGGCGATCAATACGCTGACGCCGCAATTCAGTTGGCAGACGCTTTCCGTCGGCCGCGGATTCCTGCAGGCCGGGTATCAGATTCAGGTGGCGTCCGACCCCGCCGACCTGGCCAGGGGCCGGAAGCTGTTGTGGGACGAACAACGTAAATCCGATGTCTCACTGCATGTGCGCTATGCCGGGCGGACGCTGAAGCCGGGGCAGCGCTATTACTGGCGCGTGCGGGTGAGCGATGCTGCGGGGAATTATTCGCCGTGGAGCGAAATCCGCTCGTTCGCGGTCGGCCTGCTCGACGGCAGCGATTGGGACGGAGCCCGGTGGATCGCCTTCGAGGAGCTGCCCGACAGCCTGCGCGTGGTGCCCGGACAGGAGTTCAACAAAATAAAGATCGGCGACAGGAAAACGGCGCTCAACCGGCTGCCGCAGTTCCGCCGTGAAGTGAAGGTTACCAAGCCCGTCGAGCGGGCGACGGTCTATGTCAGCGGCCTGGGACAGTTCGAGTTGTTTCTGAACGGGGCGAAGGTGGGCGACAATTTCCTCGACCCTGCGTGGAGCGACTACGACAGGCAGGTGTGCTACCAGACGTTCGACATCAGCGAAGAATTGCAGCCGGGAGGCAACGTGTTCGGTGTGATGCTCGGCAACGGCCTCTACAATGTGCCGCGCGAACGCTATTTCAAGGCGCTCATCAGCTTCGGTTATCCCAAGATGATCTTCAAGGCCGAGATCGAGTATGCCGACGGGACGCACGAGACTATTGTCAGCGACCGCGCCTGGCGTGTGACCGAAAGCCCCGTGACGTACAGCAGCATCTTCGGCGGCGAGGATTACGATGCGACACGCGAGCGGACAGGATGGATGCTGCCCGGCTACGACGCTTCGGCCTGGGCCGAGCCGCTGGTGACGACCCAGCGCGGGAAGTTGGTTTCCCCCGTCGCCGAACCCGTGCGGGTGATGGAAGAGTTCCCCGTGGTCTCGATCCGCAAGACCCGCCACGGCAAATGGCTCTACGACATGGGCCAGAACTTCTCGGGGACGGTGCAGCTGGAAGTCCGCGGCAAACGCGGGCAGAGCGTGCAGCTCAACACCACCGAGCTGTTCAATTTCGAGTGCGACTCGATTACCGAATGCGGCGGCTACCGCGGTGAATACAGGTTGACCTACACCCTGCGCGGCGACGAGGTGGAGACGTGGCGCCCCCAGTTCACCTATTTCGGACAGCGTTACGTGTTGGTGAGCAATGCCGTCCCGGCCGGAGAGGAGAATCCCGAGGGGCTTCCCGAGATCGTTACCCTCCGCGGCCTGCATACGCGCAACGCCACCCGGATGGCCGGGACGTTCCACTGTTCGAACAACCTGCTCAACAAGACCGAGGAGCTTATCGCGTGGGGTATCAAGGGCAATATGGTGAGCTATTTCACCGACTGCCCCCACCGCGAGAAGCTGCCGTGGATCGAGCAGCTGCACCTGATGTTCGGGTCGCTGCAATCGAAGTTCGACGTGTATACCCTCTACGACAAGATGCTGACCGACATGGAGCTCGCGCAGACTCCCGAGGGGCTTATTCCCGATATCTGCCCCGAATATGTCACTTTCCTCGACGGATTCCGCGATTCGCCCGAGTGGGGCAGTGCGTTCGTGCTGGCGCCGTGGCTGGTCTACGAGTACTACGGTGATTTCCGGTTGGTCGAACGGCATTACGAGGCGATGAAGCGCTATGTGGATTACCTCGGCACGAAGGCCGACGGGCATATCCTTTCCCACGGGCTCGGCGACTGGTGCGACCTGGGGCCCAAATACCCCGGCCGAGCGCAGCTCACCTCCCTGGCCGGAACGGCGACACCGATCTATTATATGGACGCCGAGACGATCCGCAAGGCGGCCGAGAAGATGGGGCGCAAGGAGGATGCCGCGAAATACGGGAAGCTGGCACAGGATATCCGCAAGGCCTACAACGAAAAATACTATCATCCCCAGACCGGGAGTTATGACAAGAACAGCCAGGCCGGCAATGCGCTGGCGCTCTACTCAGGCATTTGCGAGCCGCAGAACCGCGATGCCGTGCTGGCGAACCTGGTGCAGGACATCCGCAGCCGCGGCAATGCGCTGACGGCGGGCGACGTGGGATACAACTACGTGCTGCGGGCGCTGGAGCAGAGCGGGAATTCGCAGGTGATCTTCGACATGAACTCGCGATACGACGTATACGGCTACGGTTATATGCTCGCCCAAGGCGCCACGGCGCTGCCCGAATCATGGCAGGCACTGCCCCGCAAGTCGCATAACCATCTGATGCTGGGACACCTGCTCGAATGGTTTTATACCTATGTGGGCGGCATCCGCCGCGACGATTCGGTGCAGGCCTATAAGAAATTCATCGTCAGGCCCGAGATCGTGGGAGACCTGCGCAGCGCCGAGGCCTCGTTCCGCTCGCCCTATGGACTGATCCGCAGCGAGTGGACGACCGAACAGGGCGGTTTCGACCTGTTGGTCGAGGTGCCGGCCAACACAACGGCGCGGATATACGTCCCCGCCCCTGCCGGCAGCCGGGTTTGCGAAAGCGGGCTCGAAGTCGCGCAGTGCAAGGATGTCGAAAGCCTCGGTACGGAGGACGGGTACCGCGTATTCGGCGTTGGGTCGGGTATCTACCGCTTCAGCGTGCGATAGGCGATCCGGTTTGGAAAAGGGGGCCGTACTGTGCAGGTACGGCCTTCCTTTTGTTTTGCCGCTGCGATGCCGTCAGGGCGCTCCGCAGAGTCCCCGCAAGGTTCCTGCATTATTCCCGCAGACTTCCCGCAAGATGCCCGCATTCCCCGTAAGCCGTTGTGCCGCCGGTGTTTCCCGTGCCGCCGGTGCCGTTGGTGCTTCTGGTGCTGCCGTGCCTGCGCTATATCACCGCCGCCTGCGGATTTCGCCGGGACGGGGCGTTTTTCCGGCGGACAATGAAAGAAAAGGGGGATGGTTGTAGTTTTTAATAATATTTACTATCTTTACGCCCAGGTTGTTAGGTGATAATTTCCGGCATGGGAAGCTGGCTGTGGGGCGATTCGATTACGGATCGTAACTTTACGCGGTGGAATTTCGCAAATGCCGAACCTATCCGATAATTTAAATTATAGAATGATGTGTGATCCGATTAAATCGATCGCAACCCGTTTGCGCGGATTGCGCGAGGTGCTCGAACTTTCGGAGCAGGAAGTGGCGGACAGTTGCCGTCTGTCGGTCGACGAGTACAGGGATATGGAGAGCGGCGATGCCGATATTTCGGTCAATGTGCTGCAAACCATAGCCCGCCGCTACGGGATCAGCCTGGATGTGCTGATGTTCGGCGAGGAGCCCAAGATGAACTCCTATTTCATCACCCGTGCCGGCACGGGTGTATCGGTCGAACGGCGTACGGCCTATAAGTACGAGGCGCTGGCCTCGGGTTTCCGCGACCGCAGGGCCGACCCCTTCATCGTGACGGTGGAGCCTTCGGCCGCCGATGCCCCGATGCACCTGAACTGCCACACGGGGCAGGAGATGAACTACGTGCTGGAAGGGCGCCTGCTGATCTCGGTCAGCGGCAAGGAGCTGGTGCTCGGCGTGGGCGACAGCCTTTATTTCGATTCCGGCCTGCCGCACGGCATGAAGGCGCTCGACGGCAAGCCGGTACGTTTCCTGGCGATAATAATGTAGGCGTATGGTGGAGAAATTTTTATCCCGGACGGTATTTACTTCCCAGGAAGACTACATAAGGAATTTCCGCATCCGCGTCCCCGCGGATTTCAATTTTGCCTATGACGTGGTGGATGCCTATGCGGCGGAGGAACCCGACAAGAAGGCGCTGCTGTGGACGGATGACCGGGGCGGCGAGATCCAGTTCACCTTTGCCGACATGAAGCGTGAAACCGACCGCACGGCCTCCTATTTCCAGAGCCTCGGCATCGGCCGGGGGGACATGGTGATGCTGATCCTCAAGCGCCGCTATGAATTCTGGTTTTCGATCCTTGCCTTGCACAAACTGGGGGCCGTGGCCATCCCGGCGACCCACCTGCTGACCAGGAAGGATGTCGTTTATCGTTGCAACATGGCCGGAATCAAGGCGATCGTCGCCGCGGGCGAGCCGGTGATAACCGGCCATATCGCCGCGGCCATGCCGGAAAGCCCTACCACGAAGCTGCTGATAAGCGTCGGCCCCGAGGTTCCCGAAGGGTTCCTCGATTTCCACGAGGGCATCCGCCATGCAGCGCCTTTCGTGCGGCCGCAGCATGTGAACACCAACGACGACATCATGCTGATGTATTTCACCTCCGGCACGACGGGCGAACCGAAGATGGTCGCCCACGATTTCACCTATCCGCTGGGGCATATCAGCACGGGGTGCTTCTGGCACAACCTCCACGAGGGCAGCCTGCACCTCACCATTGCCGACACCGGATGGGCGAAGGCCGCATGGGGCAAGTTGTACGGGCAATGGCTGGCCGGGGCCAACATTTTCGTTTACGACCACGAGAAATTTACGCCTGCCGACATCCTGCGCAAGATCGGGCAGTACCGGATAACCTCTCTGTGTGCGCCGCCTACGATCTACCGTTTCCTGATTCGCGAAGACCTTTCGAAATACGACCTTTCGTCGCTGGAGTACTGTACGACCGCAGGCGAGGCGCTCAACGGTGCCGTTTACGACACGTTCAAACGCCTGACCGGCGTCCGTCTGATGGAGGGTTTCGGGCAGACCGAAACGACGCTGACCCTCGCCACCTTTCCGTGGATGGAGCCCAAGCCCGGCAGCATGGGCGTGCCCAACCCCCAGTACGATATCGATCTCTTGACGCCTGACGGCCGTTCGGCCGAGGACGGCGAACAGGGGCAGATCGTGATCCGTACCGACCGGGGGAAGCCGCTGGGGCTTTTCAAGGAGTATTACCTGAACGACGGGATGATGCACGAGGTCTGGCACGACGGCGTGTACTATACGGGCGACGTGGCATGGCGCGACGAGGACGGATATTTCTGGTTCGTGGGGCGTGCCGACGACGTGATCAAGAGTTCGGGCTACCGGATCGGCCCCTTCGAGGTGGAGAGCGCCCTGATGACCCATCCGGCCGTCGTCGAATGTGCCATCACGGGGGTTCCCGACGAGATCCGGGGGCAGGTGGTCAAAGCGACGATCATCCTCGGGGATAAATACAGGCCGCGGGCCGGGGAGGAGTTGATCCGGGAACTGCAGGATCATGTGAAGCAGATCACTGCGCCCTACAAGTACCCGCGCATCATCGAATTCGTGGACGAACTTCCGAAGACCATCAGCGGTAAGATCCGCCGCAAGGCAATCCGTGCCGACGACGAGAACCGATAGCCCGATGCCGCCCGGGCGGTAGCTATCTCCCTGCTCCGGATACCGCCCTGTGCGGGGCATTTTTGCCGGGGAGGGACGATACGGCGCCGGCGGAGGGTGATGCGACCGGATGACTAAATGAAGGCGGGA
>OHBD01000883.1_pt1 | contig 15474 bp, 24 predicted proteins | sample 1577291 | NCBI WGS metagenome assembly OHBD01 (sample SAMEA3879572, study PRJEB24766) | human gut metagenome | biome: human-associated habitat; feature: feces | place: USA | collected 1985/1987
AAAAAGCTCAAACTATAATCAATGAATCCATGCAGTATTTTAGTAGTAAAAAAATAAAAAAGTATTGTAAATGATAACAAGTTAAAGCCGGATTTCTCCGGCTTTTTACTTTACCCATTAGCATTTCCCATATAAGTCCTACGAGAAACTTGCTTATTCCAACTCGTACCTGTTCTGTTGAAGTTTCCCAAGTACTTTCCTGTAATCCTATTAACAAGATTATTAGGGTTACTTGCATTGCTTCCATAACGTCTTTCTGCGATTCTATTCGCTTGTCGGGCTATTTCCCAACCTGATTTAGTTTTTCTTCTTTTGACTCAGCTTTTAATTTTAAAAAGTTAAACAATATAATTTAGACATACTTATTTCTTATTTCTTCGATTTGCCAATTCTTTACCACTGATTTTCTTAACCTTTTGTCCGCCATATACAGCGTGTAATTTATCCCTTTGCATCATCAACAGGTTTCTATAAGGAATAACCTCAAACACTTCTGTGTAACTTAGATGAAGCGTATCTATAAGATGAGCTATCTGCCCAAAGAATGTTGTGTTTCCTACTGTTTCGGTTTTGCTGCCAGCATCGACACATTCTTCATCGAGCTGACACACTGAAAAGCCGAAATATCCATCATAGAAAAACACACTTCCAAAGTTTCTTTAATTTCTTCAAAAGTCCCATTTTCCAAAGCCTTAGCCATTTTTTCATTACCGCAGATAAAACATGAAATTCCTTTCAGCATATCATTGGTAGCTTCAGGAAGTTCATTGATTGCTTCCATGATGTTATCTCCAACCATACCGATATTAGAAAAATGTCGTATGGCACGGCAAATAACTTTAATAGTAGGCGGTTTGATAGTATAAACCATTCCTCCTATCTCTACATTTTTGAAATCCAATCCCAGCAAGGCATCAGATACTATTTTCGCAGCTTGATTCATAATCTTTAAATTAAAAAGGGCAAAGCAAACACCGTCCACCCTGCCCTTTTATTAACTAATCATTTTACCTTACCCTGCCGGAGCTACTACTTCCGACTCATCAAACCATTTCTCAGAAGCCAAACCATCCACTCCAGTAGTAAGCGGAACGGCTGCAACAGCTAATCCGATGGCCTTATCGGTATTCGACCCGCGGGCGTTGATAGCCGCTTTCGGGAACACCACATAAACTCCGTCTTTGGTTTTACCAATCACACATTTATGAATAGGCTTATACTTGCCTCTTTCCCAATTCTTTTCAGTGGCTTTTCCGCCTTGCAAATCAGCCTTTGTAGCATAATCATACTCACCAATGGTAAAGTTGATTTTCACCTCACCTGGTTCGGACGTTTCCCGGTAGTACTCACCCGTCAAAGCGTTTTTGTAACGAGTTACACTCGCCTCCGCTTCTTCGTACTGATACGTGTCACCGTGTACGTTCTTGACCCGCTTCGTTGCTGCATTTTTCAAGATAGCAGCAACCTCCGCACCAGTCAATCCAGTTGCTGCGGCTGCAACCGTCGTTATAGGTTCCGCATAATACAATTCGTCAATTTCTACAGCTGTAATCATAATCTTATAGTTTTACATTTAATACTTCAAACAAAATTCTCACATTCACATAATGACACTTCAAAGCTGTGTCCGCTTCCGTGCCGATAGAATCAATGGAGTAACGATAGGTCGTGCCGTCATAGGCGCTTACCACATCATCAAATCGTTTGTTTGCTTCTCTTTCGAGTTCATTCAAGCGGATGGTGTTTGCTTCATTTTCGCTTAAATCAGGAACACAAAGATTCACTTCCGCGAAAGACTTCTTCCAATAAGTCCCCGGCTGTTGCTTCTTCGTGTGAATGACAATTCTTTCAGACTTCAATTCACCCGTTAGTGTTTCACCAGCAGGCACAATGCCTATTCCGAAAGCCTTGCAATCCCGGTAGAGAATGTTACCTATGTCGGTAGTTACTATCATCCCACAATTTCCCAATCTTCGGCAAATACATCGCTTACACTTGGAACCCACGAATCAGCCCTACCGTCTGGATTGATAATAAGCATTTGGCTTGTGTAGTCAATTACTTTATTCTCACGGGACATAATGATGTCTTTGGCTGATTGGGGAAGTGATTGCATTTTAGGAATAATCTCCTCGGTGATATGAGCAGGGATTTGCTTTACAACAAACAAACCTTTGCCGTACCATCCCTTGCGTCTGATAGCAAGTCCGAATTTCAACGCTTCGATTGCCATACCAAAGCTCATGCGTTCCATACGGAAAGAATCTTCAAAAAGTCTATAATCTAAAACTTGATTGTATCTTCCCATCAACTCACGTTGCAACACAAGCAAAAACGCTTGAATGTCATTCTTTACTACCTCACGGAATTTGTCAGAACGAACAAAAGCAGAGCATTTCTCAAACTTCTCTGCAAGGTCTTTCTTCTCAATACACAAACGGTCAATATGAGTTTCCGCCAATTGGTATGCCTTTTCAAACACATCTTTAGGTGACCAGCTAATGTATCCTTCGTAATCAGGATGATTAGGTTTTCCTCCATCTTGATATTCTACAAGATAGCCATCTTCTTTGGGGTCTTCATTTTTGGGAATATTCCACCCTCTCAAAATATTATAGTCACCCCGATTCATAGGGACAGCTTTCAATACTTTTGTTCCAATATACTTTTTCATTTTTCAAATTCTTCTTTTAATCGTTTCTCCGCATACAAAGCGGCACCGCTTAAAACATCATATCCCTTAGATTCCACGAATGAAGCGTATTCCGCTTCGTTTTTCAGTGTCAAACCATCCTTATCCACATCGTACTTGTTGGACGTTCTCAAAGTCAGTGTGCGGTCTTGATAATCGCCATGTTCCTCTGCGTATTTCACGGCTTCATCGCCCACATCAATCATCTTCTTCTCAACTTCCCATTCTCCGTCCTGAAAGAACTGGTCAACATCCGAAAAATCAGCGTCACATCTTACATCCATAACTCTGAGTAGTTAAAGTAGTTCGTACTCTTTACCGTGTACACATCGCCTTGACCTCTCACATTATCGTCATCCATACAGCGGACTTCATCACCTGCCTTAACGGTAATTCTTTTCTCACACACTACATGGAAATTAGGACGATATACAGAGCCATTGTCAGAAGAAAACTCTTTCGTAGTGTTATCATCACATCGGCACTTGCATACATCTTGCCAGCTTTCACCACCGGTACCGGGAATGGGTCTGCCGAACTCATCCTTATCCATCGGGGTGATAACCTTTACCTGTAATATGTGTGGAGCGAATATCATAAAAAAGTCACTTTAGGTTTGTTACTTAATTCGTCTTTCAATCCGTATATCTTGCAGAGAAAAGAGTAATACTGCTTTATCCCTTCAAGATTCCAAGACATAGAAAAACCGCTTTCACTGATTGAAGTGGCACGAAGCAATAGAGAGGGGATGAACTTCGCAATTGCCACCGACACTCGCGTTTGGCAATCCTCGTTCATCTCATCCTCTCCGCTTATTTTCGCGTTCAGACACATATCCAAAAGGTCAGCCTCCGACAATTGGATGCCGAAGGTCTGGAACTTCTGTGATATGTATTCATTTACTGTCATGCGTTCATTGTCGAAAGGTCAATGTTCACAATCTTATTAGGAGCAATGAACTCAGGAATCCACTCGGCCGTATATTCCATGTATCTACCCTCTTCATCACGATAGTTGCAAACCGACATCTGTCCTTCGGCAGAATTGTAAGAACGTCCCGGAACGGGATCAGTCATTACATACGGCTTATGATGGCGCATCCTCATCACCTTATCTGTCTGCAACAGGGTGATACGGTTGTCAGCGTAAATCTGTACGTTCTCTCCGTTCTGATTTTCTACATAATCTTCCTTGATTTCGATTGCCGGAAGACCAATCCCTGTAAATACGCTGGATGCCATTTGGTCTGTTACCAATCCTGCGTTAACCATGAACTCACGCTCGCCAAGAATCATCTTGAATTTATCACCGAACTCAGAAGCGCCTACAATGTTCTTCATGAATGTGCCACGAGACATAATCATCTTAGAGAACACACCGTATTTAGCTTTCAGCTTTTGAATTTCCTGCTGTAAGTAAGAGATAAACTTATCCTTAGCGGCTGCTTCAGGAGTCAAGAAGTGGAACGGCAACTCGATATCGAGCAACTCGATATTTTCTTTGTTGTCAGCCAAGTGAACCTGAGCTTTACCGGTCATCAATAATCCAGGAACAACGATATCCATACGCTTGTGTGGAGCAAGCAAAATCTGACGGTAATCATCAACAATAAAATCAATGATTTCCTGTAAGATTGTACGCTGGTCAGCGGTATTGGCGGCATTGAATTTATCAATGATGTCTTGCAATTGCGACAGACGTTCAATATCCATCTGATAACGGTCACCCAAGTAAGCAATTTCAGTGTAACCACTTCCGAGTGAACGTCTTTCACGAATAGATTTTTGGTCATTCTTGCCAAGGATGGAACCGGCAACGACACCTGTAACCGTTCCCAAGTAAGTCTTGAAAACACGTTGTTTGGTTTCCAAGAAATCACCGTATTGTTTCCAATAGATTGTGTCCAGTCTCAACTGGAGAACACGGTCAATAATCGCCTGAACGATATTGGGGTCTGTAAATAAAGTTTGTATGGTCAAATTCATATCTAAACTTTTAATGATTAATACTCAAACTGGAAACGGCTTGTCAATCCAATCTTATCCAGTTCATGGATCGGAAGAACCAACTTGCTTTCCTTTACCTCATAGGCTTGCATCAAGAGAGTACAGAGGACAGCTCCATCGCTCTCGACTTTCTTCGCATCGTAGAGAACGAAGTTTGCTGTATTCTTCTTTGCTGTGCCTCCCACTGCGGTAGCCTCGAAAAGAACCGCATCCTTAGCGATATTCTCACCGAAAGCCGCTTCAATAGTCAGGACATCATAGCCCTTGTTTGTCTTATCGATAGCAATTACTTTTGCTCCTTTTTTACCACTTCCAATAAACATACCGACATAAGCCAGCGATTCCTTTGCAATTTTGATTGATAAAGCATCAGATCCGGTCGTGTAGACTTCTACAACCTTCACGTTGCGAACCGGAACCAATGTACGTTTTACCAAATCAGCTTGTACCGGAGTGAATACAGGAAGAGTAGAACCTACTACAAGGTCGGTGACGTCCAACTTCCACGGTCCGCTCTTTCTAACACCTGTTTCAACACGGTAAAACTCTTCCGGCTTATAATCCGGTTTCAAGTCATAATGTGTACCTGCTGCCATTTAATTTACTTTTTAGATTCAACAATCGTTTTTGTACCTTCCGAAATCATACCAGCGATAGATTCGTTTTCTTTCTCAATCTTCGTCTCCGCTGATTCGGGAGGGTTCACACCGCTAAAGCCTATATTAGCGAGTTCCTGCTTTGCGTCCTTGAAATAAGTGTCTAAGTCCGCATCATCGGGAATTGCATAACGCTTTGCGAATGTTTCTGGAATACCATACTCCTTTGCCTTTGCCATAATCTGCTCCTGTCGGGTAGCCTGTGACTTCTCAGCCTTAAACTGAGCGAGTTCATCGGAAAGAGGCTTGACAGCAGCACTCACCGCATTCGCAATGATGGTTGCCATGTCTGCCTTATCTTCCGGCTTTGGATCTGGGTTAGGATTAGGGTTCTCGATTTTCGTTTTCAATTCGTCTAATTGCTTTTGCAGACCCGATTTCTCGTTTCTAACAGTATCAATGTCTCCTTGAAAAGCCTTCAAAAGTCCTTCGACCCCACTAATAGCAGTTTCTATTTGACTTTCTTCTGTTACGGTTTTAGATAAGTAGTCAGCCACCCCGTCAAACGCTTTGTCACCAAACCCAAAAGTTTTATACTTCGTTTTTAATGCTACTAAAATTTTTCCTTTCATACCGTATGAGTTTTAATTTTTTCTGAAATTCAATTTGCGGAAGTAAAAATACCACCAATACAGATGATTGGTAAATATTTAAGGTTCCCATTTACGACAATAGAACCATTGTCGTGAATACGGTATAAAAATAGGAAGTAAGTAGGTGGAAGGAAAATAATTAGAGAGGTGATAACGAACAATAAAGAGAAGGTTTGATAATGGTACAAAAAAAGCGCAAAACCGGGTGGATTGCGCCTAAAAAAATAAGAAACTTACTTTCTCAATGCTTTTAATTTCATCATTAAGGACTTACCATAATCCGTTAAAGTCCAATATGCAGAATGGTCATCAGCTCTTCTTTTCCTAACACTTTCAGTTATCAATTTTAAAGCTAAGAGTTGTACTATTATAGTATGGAAATCCGAGTCTCCTATAGTAAAATCTGAAAAATCATCTTTCTCTATTTCGGATTCTACACGGCTGCGGAAGTGCCAGTTTATTTTATCGGAGGATTCAAAAATCATAATAGGAGCAATTACTCCAAATAGCTCATTCCATGACAACTCTACATCAATACTTTTATCATCTACACCTACAAAACGATTTGTCTCATAGAGTTTAAATCGAAACACATCACTCCCTTGCTTTAATTCTTCTGTACCTTTAGGTACGCTATCCATTAATTCATCAATTTGTTTCTTTAGTAACTCATTTTCTTTTCTTAAGTCCAATATCTCTTTATTAGCTTCTGATGAAGATACTTCATCTGCTTTTACCCAACCTATCCGAGGGTTAGTTTTTATCAAAGAAGTTAAACTTAAGATAACTTGTGAAGCCAGTCCATCTGCATTATCCCAAAATTTACAAAGCCTTTTCTTTATATCTGCTTTAAAGGCGTCAAACAGCCTATTTGCTTCTGCATCCATCTCAACATATTTTTTAGAAATATTGTCAGGGCTTTTATGTACAAACGAAATCACTGGAACTTTTTGTTCTATTGCGTATTCAAATTCCTTTTGAGTATAACTTTTACCTGATCCTTCTTCAATAGACCCATAGCGCCCTGCTACTATTAGAATATAGTAATCACATTCCCGGATAAGGCTTTTTATAACCTCCCATTGTGATGAATCCGAGGCATTAAAATATTCCATACCAACAGGGAAACAATTCATCTGAAGAAGAGCCTCCATAACTTTCTTACGTTCTTCTTGTAAGTCTTCGTATGTCGAACTAACAAATACTTGATATTTCTTTTCCATAGTAGTTTATCGGATTATTTATAAAAGATTGATAGCTGCTAACTCCTTTGTCAATGACTGAATGCCTCTCTGAATTTTCTCTAACTGCTGCCTGCGAGGTTTGTGAACTCCGGCAGCATAATGCCACAACTGGCGTTCATTGATTCCTGTAATACGGCTCAATGCAGCCTTAGTAAAGATATTACTGTAATAGTTGATAAATGTAGCAGCATCAATATTAAACTTCAACTCAAACTCCCCAGATAACACTTCGCAGGGACTATCGTTATCTTCCAAATATAACTCGATCGCCTCCTTCATATTATCCTCCAACTCCTTCATGTCATTACCGACTGTAATAACGGGAGCACCTTCAATATAAGCACTCAAGTTCTTTCCTGCGTGTTCTACAATTACTTCTACTGTTTTCATAATTACCTCCGTTTTTTTTAATTGAGAGAACAAGGGGGCTACTTTAGCCCCGCTTGTCTCAAAATGCTGTAATAAGTGCCTTTCTCAACGCCTTTGCTGTTATGATTCGGTACAATAACCACCTTGCCATCTTTTTCAAACTTCATGTGACTACCTTTCTGACTCTTTAGAACAAAACCGTTTTCTTGCAACATAGTTACAACGTCTTTTACTGATTTGTAACTCATAACGCTTTGGACTTAATTACCATGCAAATATAGTAATAATACGAATATTATCAAAGCATTTATTCATTATTTTACTATGAATATAAAAATAGCGGTAACTCCGAAGAATTACCGCTAACCATTCTATTTTTCTTATACTAAAATTATAAACCTCGTAATTTTTCTGACTAAGAAGCGCTTTCCCGTTCTTTTTTTCTTATTTCTGCATTCTTTGCTGCTTGCTCCTCTTTGATTTCTGCAAGTTCCTCTTCTACCCTATCAGCATTCCCGGCAAACATAATCCCCTCACGTGTTGACCAAATGCCACCACTGACAGCGGAGACGGCAGTAGTCACCTTGTCGTTCAAATCATCAATCATATATGGAACAAGGTCTGTTTCTATGTCAATGGTCTGTGATGCCTTACTAAACTCGGAAGGATTGATAGAACCTAAAGCAGAAACAAGGAAATTAACCCTTCGCTGTAAAAACTCACCTATCACTTCCGCATGATTACTTACGCTCATATGGGCACCCATGAACATGAAACGGAAAGCGGTTCCTGATGCTTTGCCTACACCCTTCAATGTCTCAAAGGATATTCTTGGAGTATTGGACATATCATAAGCGTTGTTCGTAAGTGTTTCGGCTTCAAAACGTATTGTTTCTGGGACTTGGTTCCACGTCAAATATTGAGCATCTGCACCTTGCCCGGTAAGCTTCACGATTTTGTCTTTATTCTTCCCGACAAAGCCTTCCACATCACCGACTAATTTTAGCAATGGGAAAAAATGATAATCTATGCAATCGGCATAATTGGATAACAGTTTCTCTAATCGGACACGGAAGGTCTTTATCTTCTTGCAATAAGGTTCGGGACGATAGGCATAGAGAATCGGCAGTTTGGGGAATCCATGAGCGAAAGCTATTCTTTCTTCGTACCCCTTAGATAAATCCCACTGATAAACCATCTTGTCCGTAATAGTCATAAAGCAGATGACTTCCGAATCATCCATGAGCTTCTTTTTGTACTCACGTGAGAAAGCAATCATTTTACCTTCATCGTTGAAGAACGGATAAAGCTTATCCCCACGGAACGGAGACCATAATACGCTTTTCAGCTTCTTGGTAGGTTTTACCTTGCCTCCGAATGTAGTCTTAACTTTCTTCCAGAACTTCGCCCAGAACGAATCATCATCGGTTACGTACCAATATTCCGCTACTTCCTGCTCGGATAACCAGGCACGAACTATCTTCTTATTCTGGTATTTGATTTTATTGGACTTGAATACAGCTTTGACCGCATCCAACAGCTTCTTTTCGTCATCGTCGGTCGGAGTACAATCCATAGACGGTTCTGTGCCGACCGTAAAAGCCGTTTGAATGTTCACGATGTCCTGTTCTAAAGGAATAGATATACGGTTCACCGGTTCGGTCTTGTACTGTGCTTCGATTTCATAAGTCTTGCCGGTCTTTCCATCGAAAACTTTCTCGGCTTCCTTTTCAAGAACCTTTCTATCCGGGTACTTCTCTTTGTCCACCATGATTTCATGGCGTTCAGGATTCCAATCATCCCAAAGTTTACAACGGTCAGGAAGTTCGGTCTTTCTACCCTTCTTCAAATAGCTTATCTTCTGCCCGATATCGAGCAACGCTAATATTTCTTCTAAACTTAATGGCATAGCTTATATTTTTAATGTGTGAATATTCCTGTTAAATCTTTCGGTTTTAGAATTTTGCCAAGCAAGCAACCCAAAACATAGTACCTTATTGCATCCATAAGGTGATTATCCTTATCTACTGGCTCATTGATATAATTTCCATCTTTGTCCTTATCCCATACGTAGGTTCTTAATTCCTTCATAAGATTGTAAGAACGTTCCGTTACATACAAATCCATAGAGAGAATTTTATCTATTCCTGCCTTGATTGATGGCCCCGACTTATCTACGCCATAAATATTCACGCCACGAAGTTTGATTTCGTCCACAAGTCGAGGATCAGCGGATTCTGCAAACACTTTCAAACCATAAGGACGTACCTTGTCAGCAAGCGCATTTGTGAGCATTCCTGATTGATAACATAGTTCATCAACATACAAGGCATTATCTACGATACCACACTTCACGGCTGCTGAAACGTCTGTTGTGTACCCGAAGTCTTGCCCGATAGCTACTTTCTTCGCCCATTGTGGGAACTCTTTCACAATACCCCACTTCTTGAACACAGCCCCCTCCGCAACATCAGCCCAACGACCAATAACGACATGAGCGTACTTTTCAGGATTACTCACCTTCATATCCTCAACCTCCTTTAAGAACTCCGGTGATAGATTCTCCAAGTTATCAAAATACGTAGTATGGATATGAAGTACATTCGGATGAGTGGAAATCTGTACCTGCACACCGTCAATCTCTACAAGTTTGTGAGTTTTCTCGATATACTTTTTGTAGATGAAGTGATTGGAGTCAGTAGGATTCATTATGATAATAACAAAATTATCTATACCGACCTGACGAATGGAAAGCACTATCTTTTCAAAATCGACCTCATTCGTCCATTCCTCTGCTTCATCACATACAAAAACCGTTATCCCATGAATAGATTTTAACTTGGCTGTCTGATTACCGGAAGATGCCTTGATACCACGGAACATTATCCTTGAGCCAGTTCTTTTATTCAACACGTCCGTTTTTGTGGTCTTGAAATATTTAGATGTTCCGTCCAATTCTATTTTTTCCATAAATTCAGGTATAATAGATATATGAGCGGAGACCATCGTGTAACGAGTATATAAAATTTGATGCACCACATTTTGGTATGGCTCTTTACCACGTGCAAATGTCAGCCTTTCAACGAATGTGGAACCATTAAACGATTTGCCGGAACCACGTCCTCCCGTGATAAGAACAATGAATTTATCCTTGTTTTTGTAGAGTGGGTAATATATTGGCTGCGGCGTTATCATTCCTCATTATCTCTAATCCATTTATCAATATCAATACCTTTGTCAGAGTGAACATCATCCCCATCTTCATCCTGCTTGCGTTCAACCTTTCTCCAATCTTCATCATAATGGTATAGCCAAACAGACTGCGCTTGCAGGCTTGGAGCCAACTCACCTTCCACGGTTTGAATTTCTTCCTCACCTGTCAAATTACCATCCCTGTCTTTAATCTTTCTGATAGTGGTATTCTTAGTCTTAATACCACCAAGGGCCATAGCAAGGAACTTAGCACGTACAAGAGCGTTTATAGCGCAACGCGCACGCGATAATACTTCGTTCAATTCGGGGTACTCACCTTTCTTCTCACAGAAAGTTTGAGGGCACAGCCCGACTGCATGGGCAATCTCTTTATCAGTGAATCCCTTTTTGGCATACGATTCTACGAGAGAAAGAAAGTCCTCGCTTGTATAGTCAAACTTAGGTTTTCTTCCTCCACGACCTTTTTGGTTTTGAGATTCACTATTGCTCATATCAATCTACCCGTTCTACTTGTTCATCAAACTCTTCTCCTTTTATAAATTTCATATCCGGATCATAACCGAATCTCTCACAGAAAGCAGCTTTCGCTTCGTAGGTATCAAAGGACAATATCACATAAGCATCCATGTTCTCGGCTTGCTTTTGTGCGTTCTCCTTTACCTGTTGCTTGACTTCTTTCATGTGGGCTACCTTTTCAGCACGTTCTAATTGTTTGGCGGCTTTATCGGCTTCTTTCTGTTCGGAAACTGGTGCCATCATATCAGACAGAGCGTCCGCAATAGAGTTTTCTTCTTCGGTCTGCAAAAGATAGTCAACACCAATCATATTCAAGTCAGCATCAGTCAACCCAGCGTCTTTCCAGTCAATATCGGGAACAATACGGGCAAGAGCGTCAAAATCCCATGTACCTTGTGCATTAGGGTTGTTCATCAAAATGTTTAACTCCTTTTCCTGCTGCTCGTCCACGTCAATTACGTCGACTCGGATGCGGTAGTCGTTATCGGGGAATTTCTGCAATTCATCCATGACAGACAAGCGCTGATGCCCGCTGACTACGGTTAACCCGGTTCGCTTGTTCACGACAATTCCACCGACTAACCCGAATTTCTTGATACCACGTTTTAATGTCTTACGTGATTCATCGGAAAGTTTTCGGGGATTATAATTTGCAAAGTGAATGGCAGAACGATTTAGTTCTACCGATTTGCTCTTTATGTACTTTGATAGTTCCATATTAACCATTGCTTAAACCCATATATCTCTTTGTTGAGATTCTTCTATCCGTATCGTTTCCGGCAAACCGTTCAATACGATTTCGAGTATTCAAATATGCTCTTGCAAGTCTACCTTGTCTTTCTCCACCCACACGTGATGATAACCGTCTATATTGATTCCCTAATTCTCTCAAACTTTTTCTTCTAACTCGGCAATCCTCCTATTAATTTTGTTTATTATGATATTCCCAAAGTACTCTTTCTGCCATTGGAAAAGTTTTATATATTCTCTGTAAGTCCTGTGGATAGTTCTTCTCCATCCAAAGCATACAATCAAGATTGAACCCTATCCCCGAACTAGCTTTTAAAGAATATCTAACAGGTTCCGGCAATCCATGTTGTCTCATGTATGCAAGAATATCCATTTGCGTCCAGTCAGCCAAAGGATAACATAAGCCGTTATTCTCATATCCGTTAGCTTCATACCCTTTCAGCATCAAACGTCTATTCATACCATCGGCTTTCTTCATTCCCAAGAATGTGTAATAAGCACCATACTTTAACTGCATAGCTTGTACTATATCAGCAAGTTTCAGCAACTTTACTTTCGGATTAGGTACGCAGTACATGCCACCTCTAAGAATGTAGGTAAGATTCCAATGAGGCACTTGTACAAACTCAATCTTTGGATATTTGGCTTTAGTCCAGTTTATCCAGCGGTTTATGTGCTCTAAACCCTTAACGAAATACATGAATACACAAACTATTCGATCAAACTTTGGATAAATTAAATCAAGCAGAACAAGCGAATCTTTACCCAGGGACAAAAACAGTAAAGCCTCACTCGATTTTACTCGAATGAGGTCTATATACCGGTTCGCTTGCTCTACTTTGCTCATAGCTAACCACCCGACAATCCAAATGAAACACGAAGATCACTATAACGCTGTCTACGTGATCCTAACTGCGTGGCACTTGCCGTACCTCTACGATTGGCTACTAATCTACCGCCTGCACCTGCACCGTTCATGTTCCGACGGGGGCCGGCTACTTTGTTAATCCTTCTTCTGACTCAGCAAATCAATTTTTAATAAAACAATTAATCTATATGTTTCTCTAATATCTTGCCCAACGTGTAATCAATTTGAGCAGCTAAATACTCTTCACCTTGATGCTCGTAAATAATATCGTTACCGTTTTCATCGGTAAGGATAACCGCTTCTGCCGCCTTTACCTCAACAACGATATAAGGGCGCTTGCCTGTATAAGCACCTGTAAGAAGTTTGATGGCATCATACTGAATTGGCTTCAACTCAACTTCACCTTCTTCAGGTAATTCTGCATCAGCCGGATATTCTTTACCACCACAAAGGTAGGTGATATACTTCTTTGCGTTGGTAGGCCTGATTTCACGGTATTCGTGAGTTTTCTTACCGGTCAAGATTTCATCAAAATACTTTTGCTTAATACTAAGCGTCAAAATGTTCATAATCGTGTAAATTTAAAAGTTAATAATCATTGTTGCGGGACAGGGATTCGAACCCCGGACCTCTACCAAGTCAAAGTAGCGAGCTGACCACTGCTCTACCCCGCGATAGTACCCCAAAGGTACTACCACAACCAAAGATAACGAAATATCTTCAATCGTTATACACGACAATCGGTTTATTGTCGTGAACTAAGCCATTTGTCCCGTCTTTCTCTGCATGCCTCTAAGGTAGGCGCACAACAAGAAAACAAATCACCGCTTTCTGTACGATAGTCATACTGATACATTCTCACTCTCATAGCATTCAACTTGGTGCTGTAGGTACAATAATTCTCTTTACCAGGTTGGCATACGCTGCAACCGTTTACGTTTATTGAGCTCATAAGCTAATTTTCTAAGTTTCACATTCAATCTTTTTCACCTGGATAGTCTTTACAATCTTCTACCAAAGTAGTCCAACAACAATTTAAGCTACTCGTTTCTCGATAAAAGCTACATTTCGTATTGTGACACGGTTCTGTCTCTCTGACATACTGACGTTCAAGTTTATCCAAGTTATTTCTCGCTTCTTTGATTTCTTCTAATAAATCACTCATCGTTATTGCTTCTTAAAGTTTCACATTCAACCTTTCTTCACTCGTATAAGCCACAACAAGCCCAGTTTCATCATGCCGTATCGTGATATACTTATCATTCTTATCAATGGCGGTAAAGTCGTACATAGTACATAATTTACCTAAGACCTTGCCAAGCTGCTTCATTAATGGGGCTTCTGGACTGATAATTAAAACTAAATCCGCATTCATAACCATACGATTAAAAGAGTACTCTAAAGTGATAACTGAATCCTATCAAAGCTTGGTGTTCTGCAAGCTCTTCGCTTGTAATCTCATCCTTATAATCAAGTTCGTCTATACGTTCAACCATTTGCTTGAACAGCTCGTTTTTGGTATATTTTAAGGCTATTTTACGTACTTCATTATGCTGGTTATCATCTGTGAGGGCTTTTGCTTTCTTGATGTCAGAAGCCTTTGTAATGCGTATTTCTTCTATTACCAATTGGCAATGAGTTTGAGTTTCACCACCAAAATTTGTAATCCATGTTTCTGCTTTCATAATCATCTATTATTTATTTTTACAAAGCCATTTTAAAGCCTCTAAATCCTTCACCTTTGGTTTATCACAGTTTTTGGTAGCGTCTATCAGTGCCATATCATCAATGACTGTTGACCACTGTTTTACAAGAACAGAAAAACTTGTAGAAGATAATGGACTAGTATACGTCACTTTGTAACGACCGTAACTGATTTTTTCAAATGAAAAGTCGCTTAATTGAGCTTTTGTCTTCATAATCGTGTGTATTGTGGTAGCCCGAAGGCTACCGGATTATTATTTTTTGATTTTTACTTTAGCTGCAATAAAGGGAAGTTCAACCCAAAAAGATGTATGAAATGACATATCGCACTTTTGAAAATGAAAGAAATGTTTAAGAAATGGTGTGCCCTTGATTTGGTCTACAAATGGGATATTTCTGTAAAACTCTATCCCTACAATTTGTTTTAGAATTGCTTTCATTATTGTATATATTGTGCAGGGCTTTCGCCCTGCTGGTTAAACTTACTTGTGCGAATCTCTGAAATCAAGTTCTACAACCTTGTGATACTTATGAATGTCATACACACCACTACCGCAGCCTATTGCAGAAGCTAATCTTACTGCCTCTTCGAGAGCTTGCATCATGCTAATCGCACCACTTTGTGCATCACTACGAGCCTTATCATAGTCTTTGACGTTTCTTGCCTGTTCTTGAACCTTTTCAGCTTCTTCAATCTGTTTGAGGGCTTCTCTTACCTGCTTCATTGCATCTTTAATCTCTTTAATGTAATCGCTACTCGTTGTCTTCATAATCGTATATCTTTTAATTGTTATTACTTCGTTTCTGATGATGCAAATATAATGATTATAATCATACAAGCAATAAATGAACCCATTATTCGT
>OHBD01000893.1_pt1 | contig 15311 bp, 17 predicted proteins | sample 1577291 | NCBI WGS metagenome assembly OHBD01 (sample SAMEA3879572, study PRJEB24766) | human gut metagenome | biome: human-associated habitat; feature: feces | place: USA | collected 1985/1987
GGCTTGTGAATGGCGCATCACTACCGAGAACCCGTATGCTGACCGCTCCACCCCGACCGGTGGAGGCTGAAATGAAAGACGTGATCGTGATTCCACTCCGTCATCACGCCCTGTTCTCTTACCTCCAATCCCGGCTTATCGACGCGGACATCAGCCGTATGTATTGCAAGGAGGTGCATTACGAACTGCGAGGCCGTCATTATTTCGCTCTCGCATTCGGCAATACCTCCGGTGGTTACGAGGTGCGCAACGCCTATTACAAGGGATGCCTGAACAACAAGGACATCTCATTGATAAGACATCTGACAGAAGAGACACAGGAAAATGTCTGTGTTTTCGAGGGCTTCATGGATTTCCTTTCCTATATGACACTGAAACTGGCAGGCGACCGAACGGTCTGTCTTGCCATGCCATGCGACTACCTCGTGATGAACTCGGTAAACAACTTGAAAAAGACGCTGGCACGTTTACAGGAGTATTCGGACATTCACTGTTATCTCGACAATGACCTTGCCGGGCAGAGAACCACAGAGACCATTGCCGGGATGTATGGCGGACGTGTCAGCGATGAATCTTGCCACTATGCGGAATACAAAGACCTGAACGACTACCTGCGCGGAAAGAAACGCTGATATTCAATGTTCTCTTTTGCCACCTAAAGCTCTCCACCACGAGAGCTTTTTTTATGCCCCGATTTCTCCATTTCCCACCATAGAGACTGCAATATAGTACGATTTAATAGTTCGATTTTTGAAACTTACACAAATCTCATTAACGAAACAGATGTTTAATGCTCAATTATTTTATGGTTTTATATTTCGTGCGTTTCTTTGCAAAATCATACTAATACGAATTTTTAATATTCATACTAAATACATGAACTCATATTTCATTTTTGCCATTGTCCTGACGGTTGCCTACATCATTTACTACGCCGTCATCATAGCGCATGACCTCTACGGGAAAAAGGGGACGGACAAACCGGACGAGGAAGTTTTCGACCTCGGCGCACCGGAAGAGGAAGAGAGTGTGGCTGTCACGGAAAGCGAGAGCGGCTTCAGTATCGGTAGCGAGAACTACGAGACGGAAAGTACGGCTACCTCTTCCGAAACATCCCCTGAGGAGGACATCAAGGACAAACCGGGAACGGCGCAGGAGAAACTGGAACGGCTGAAGGCCGAGGCGGAGGAACAGATGGAAGAGACCACGCCTTACCTGTCGGACGCACGCACGTCGGAGGAGATGTACAAGGCTATGATTTCCAAGGGACGGTTAGACAACCGACCGGAAATAAAGTGGAACCCAATTCAAGACCGGTTGTGAGATGTCGAAAGCTAAAAAGATTCTATGTGCGCTGTGCCTCCCGTTCCCCTACACGGCTTTTGCCAAAAGCGGCAGCGTGAACTATAGCTGGGGAGCGGACGCGTTGGCCACGATGCACGACTTCGTGGTGACGATGATGCTCTATGTCCAGTATATCTGTTGCACCATAGCCGGGGTTTACGTCATCGTGTCCGTTTGTCAGATATACATCAAGATGAACACGGGCGAGGACGGCATCACCAAGTCGATAATGACGCTTGTCGGCGCGTGCCTGTTCCTGATCGGGGCATTCTATGTTTTCCCGGCTTTCTTCGGCTACCGCATATAACCTTACTTGTATCAGGTCGCAGACAAATAAAATATTCACTAAAAAAGTAAACGTATGTTTCAGAAAACCAAACAGCTGTGCCGCAAGGCATTCGGATTCGTCAACGGAATCCCTACCAAAGTAATGATGTTCTCCTTCATGCTGCTGTCCGGCATGGTGGCGAAAGCGCAGAACTCCGCAGGCGACTATTCCGCCGGTACGAGCGCATTATCCACTGTCGCCGATGAGATTGCCAAGTATGTGCCTATTATGGTGAAATTGTGCTACGCCATTGCCGGCGTTGTGGCCATCGTGGGTGCAATCTCGGTATATATCGCCATGAACAACGAGGAGCAGGACGTCAAGAAGAAGATTATGATGGTCGTGGGAGCATGTATCTTCCTCATTGCGGCGGCCAAGGCGTTGCCTCTGTTCTTCGGTATTGCCGCTTAAACATCAAGGATAAGTATGAAAAGCAAGGACGAACGCTATCCGGACTATCCGCTGTTCAAGGGACTGCAACGGCCTCTTGAGTTTTTGGGCATCCAAGGCCGGTACATATATTGGGCGGCGGTGACGACGTGCGGAGCCATTGTCGGCTTTGTCGCCGCCTACTGCCTGCTCGGTTTCATTGCCGGGCTTGTCGTGCTGGCTACCGTCGTATCGGTCGGTATCGTGCTCATCCTTCTCAAACAGCGGAAAGGACTGCATAGCAAGAAGGTCGCTCCGGGTGTGTATGTGTATGCCCACTCGCGCAAGATCTGACGAAAGAAAAACCATCACGGCAATGTGCATGGCTTTATTGATTGTTGAACGCGGGCGGGTTTGTCTTGAAGCAAGGCGAACCTGCCCCTATTTAATTACACGTATATCGAAATGACCCTATACATCATTTTATGTTTTGTCGCTTTGTGCGCGGGTATGGCCTTGTCGGTCTATGCGTTCGGTACGGGCGGCAAGCGCAAGCGAATCTTTCAGGACATCTATTTCTCAGCGGAGGAAACGGACGGTGTGGGTGTGCTGTACACCAAGACCGGCGAATATTCCGCCGTACTTAAGATAGAGAATCCGGTACAGAAATATTCGGCGGACATTGACAGTTACTACGACTTCACACACTTGTTCACCGCCCTTGCGCAGACCTTAGGCGAAGGGTACGCCATCCACAAGCAGGATATCTTCGTCAGGAAACAGTTTGCAAGCGAACCGGCTGACGGGCAGGAGTTCCTGTCGGCGTCGTATTTCCGCTACTTCAAAGGGCGTCCCTACACGGACAGCCTTTGCTACCTGACCATCACGCAGGAGGCGAAAAAGAGCCGCCTGTTCTCGTTCGACAACAAGAAGTGGCGCGATTTCCTCGTGAAAATCCGCAAGGTGCATGACCAACTGCATGACAGCGGCGTACAGGCCAGGTTCCTGAACAAAGCCGAGGCGAGCGAGTATGTCGACCGCTACTTCGCCATGAACTTCAAAGACCGCACCGTGTCGATGACGAACTTCAAGGCGGACGATGAAACCGTGTCGATGGGCGACAAACGCTGCAAGGTGTACAGCCTTGTGGACGTGGACTGTGCCGCACTGCCCTCGATGATACGTCCGTACACGAACATCGAGGTGAACAACACGGAAATGCCGGTCGATCTGGCTTCGGTGGTGGACAACATACCGGACGCCGAGACGGTCATCTTCCTACCCAACCAAAAACGGGAACTGGCGATGCTCGACAAAAAGAAGAACCGCCACGCGAGTATTCCGAACCCGAACAACCAGATGGCGGTCGAGGACATCAAGCGTGTGCAGGAGGTCATTGCCCGTGAAAGCAAGCAACTGGTATATACGCACTTCAACATGGTGGTAGCCGTATCTGCCGGTGCAGACCTGCAAAAGTGTACGAACCACTTGGAAAACGCATTCGGGCGCATGGGCATCCATATCAGCAAGCGGGCGTACAACCAACTGGAACTGTTCGTCGGTTCGTTTCCGGGCAACTGCTACACGCTCAATGAGGAATACGACCGTTTCCTGACCCTTTCCGATGCGGCGATGTGCCTGATGTACAAGGAGCGCGTGCTGCACAGCGAGGAAACACCGCTGAAGATTTACTACACCGACCGTCAGGGTGTGCCGGTGGCTATTGACATCACGGGAAAAGAGGGAAAGAACAAGCTGACGGACAACTCGAATTTCTTTTGTCTGGGGCCTTCTGGGAGTGGCAAGAGCTTTCATATCAACTCGGTCGTGCGCCAGCTCCATGAGCAGGGAACGGATGTGGTCATGGTCGATACGGGAAACTCATACGAGGGACTGTGCGAGTATCTGGGCGGCAAGTATATCAGCTATACCGAAGAACGGCCTATCACGATGAATCCGTTTCGCATCAACCGGGAGGAATACAACATCGAGAAGATAGACTTCCTCAAGAACCTTATCCTGATGATTTGGAAAGGGTCGGACAGCCAAATCCCCGAAATTGAGTTCCGCATTGTCGAGCAGATAATCATAGACTACTATGATGCCTATTTCAACGGATTTACAAGATACACCGACGAGCAACGGGAGGTACTGCTGAAAAACCTGTTTGCGGCGGCCAGCCGAAAGAACCCAAACAAACCACCCAGAGAGGTGGATGAGATGGTGCGCAAACAGATAGAGGTGCTTGAGGCACGGCGGGCGGCCCTCAAAGTGACGGAGCTGAGTTTCAACTCATTCTTTGACTACTCATTCGACCGTCTGGAGCAGATCTGCACCGAAAACGACATCACGACAATCAGCTACTCGACCTATTCGACCATGCTGCAGCCGTTCTACAAGGGCGGTGCGTATGAGAAAATTCTCAACGAGACAGTGGATTCGGCACTGTTTGACGAGACATTCATTGTCTTTGAAGTGGATGCAATCAAGGAAAATAAGAAACTGTTTCCCATTGTCACACTGATTATCATGGACGTGTTCCTGCAGAAAATGCGCATCAAGAAGAACCGTAAAGTCCTTGTCATCGAAGAGGCGTGGAAGGCCATTGCCAGCCCGCTCATGGCGGAATACATCAAGTTCATGTACAAGACCGCCCGTAAGTTTTGGGCTTCTGTCGGCGTGGTGACGCAGGAGATACAGGACATCATCGGCAGCGAAATCGTGAAGGAGGCCATCATCAACAACTCGGACGTGGTGATGCTGCTGGATCAAAGCAAGTTCAAGGAACGCTTTGACGAAATCCGAAAGATTCTTGGTCTGACCGAGGTGGATTGCAAGAAGATATTTACCATCAACCGCTTGGAGAACAAGGATGGGCGCAGCTTCTTCCGCGAAGTGTTTATCCGTCGGGGGACGACCAGCGGCGTGTACGGCGTGGAAGAGCCGCACGAGTGCTACATGACCTACACGACCGAACGGGCGGAAAAGGAGGCACTGAAGCTTTACAAGAAGGAACTTCGGTGCAGCCATCAGGAAGCTATCGAGGCATATTGCCGGGACTGGGATGCCAGCGGTATCGGGAAGTCCCTGCCTTTTGCACAAAAAGTAAACGAGACGGGGCGTGTGCTCAACCTCCGTCCCGTGTATGAATCCAAATAAGCATTGCAGCCATGAAACGACTACTCCTTATCCTGACCATCGCCTCGGTCGCACTCTGCCAGACGGTTCACGCCCAGTATTACAGCGTGAACTACGACACCCGTACCGTTGCGGCGATGGTGGCCGCCTTCGGTACGGAAGCGGTCGCCGAAGGGTACTACCGGGAGCAGGTCGATGACATCCTCAAGCACTACACGGCAGCGGAGGTCGCTACCGCCGGGATATTCGCGGCCAAGTTCTTGGAGCATAAAGCCCTGAGCGACCTCGGCATCTGGAACAGCCGCACGGAGAACTACTACTACCGGCGCATCTACCGGATGGTGGCGGAGAAAATCATGCCCAAGATATGGGTGGTGGCGAAGCAGATGCTCCATTCGCCGCAAACGGCTATCTATTGGGGCAGTTACCTGATGAAAGTCTGCGACGATACCAAAAGTCTGTGTATGCAGTTCGAGAGCGTGGTGACCAACAGCACGCTGACCTTTTCGGACATCGCCTTTCTCGAAATCAATCCGGAGATTGCCCCCTTGCTAAAGCTCTCCGAAACGGGAAACATCGACTGGCAGCGGATGATGGACAACTTCGCCCACATACCGGGCAACTTCACGCACGAGAACCTGAAAAGCGACCTCGACAACCTTTATAACACGGGTGTCGGCCTTGCAACGGCAGGCATTGCCAATCTCGGTGACGCCCTGTTGCAAAGCAGCTCGTTCCATGACCTGATGGGCGGAAAGGTTGAAGAAATCGGCAACCTGTATGAACACTACGGGAGTCTATTCGAGCAGGCGGAACATGACATCGGCGGCTTGCTGATTGACATGGTGGGTGGTCCGGACAACGTGGCCGGTCTGTTCAACTTCAGCAACTACAACCTCACGGCATGGATGACCGACTACCTGGACGAAGCGATGGGGAACTATTACACGCAGCGGTGGTACATTGCCCGGCGTGACCAAGGGAGCGTATCGCTGTGCGACTACTATCCTCCGACGGACGACAACAGCATCCTGAACGGGGGCGCATGGGTGCGGTTCAACACGAGCGACCCGAATTTCTATCCCAACGCCTCGCAACGGGAACAGGTACTTGCCAACTCGGAAGGATATGCCGGTTGGTCAAGAAACCGCGTGCAGCAGTTGAACAGCAAGAAAAACAAGCAGACCAAAAAGGCATACGCATACGAAATCCATGTGAGCAAAAACTGGAACAAAGAAGAGGTCGTCTATGAGGAAGTCTTCGATTCCTACTCGATGGACTTGAATACGTTTCGGGCGCAACTGAATGTCCGACTTGCGGAGTTCAACGAAAACGAGGACGGCTACACCTATTATATATCTTCCGGTACGCGGAACTATTACCAAGCAACGGACGCCGCCAAATTGAAGGGATGCGAGAGCGTGACCATCAGCGTGACCTGTTCCGACGGGGTTACGCTCGGACAAGGCTCGACACAGTACAAGTGCCGCAAGTGCGGCAGCTCGTTGAATGCCCACACCAAGGAGTGCGCCATGCAGACCTCGGTGACGGAAAACAACCTCGACCTTTCGGAACTGGATGCGCTGTTGAACGAGGCAAACAGCCAAGCGGCCAATCTTGAAGCGCAAATCGGGACATTGGAAAACGAGAACGCTGTCCTGCTGAAGAAAATCAGTACGGCGAGCATTGAGGATGCGGCGGCTTACCGACAGCAGTATAATGCAAACAAGACACGGATAGACCGTCTGAAAGGCGAACTCGCGGAGTGGAAGAAGAAACAGTCCGACTATGCTCAGGCGAAGTCGGAAGCCGCAGACGACAACAGCGTAGCGACGGATGACTATTACCGCATTCCAGCTATCATGCAAGACTGCAAGGCTGCCTACGGCCTGACATGGCAGGACGGCGGATCGTGGAACGGCTATTCGTATGTGCGCAAGGCGACAATGCCGAACATCAACGGCATCATCACATTCAAGGCTACGGTCTCGATTGCCCGCAAGCCGAAATATTTTCTCGGCATCAAGATTCACCGTGCCATCATCCAAATCCAATGGGAACTGACCTCGGTCTATACGGACACGCACGTCGCCGATGTGCTGACACTCGATCCGGGGCTTTCGGATGCGGAGAAAACCAAATTAGTGAACGACCGCATCGCCGAAATCGCCCGTGAACACCCGTCCTGCAAAATCACGACGGAATACGCCCGCAGCACACCGCTGGAGGAAACTCCGTCCGGCGACGTGTACCATCTGCTGTGGTCGAGCGACCGGCTCGAAATCGCACGGGAAGTGGATTCCCGGATTACAAAAATCTATGCCGACCTCGTGTCGCTGGAAAAGATGATGCATTATAAGCGGAGTATCATCGACGTGCTGAAGGACGTGCTGCCCGAACTGGACATGGACGAGGGACGCAGGCTGACGCTCGTGGAGGAATGCCACGAACGTTGGGTGGAGAATGCGCGAAACCTGCGGGACGGAAACGGCAAAGACAGCGGAAAGGAGGTGCGGCCATGAAACGTGCCCTGCTGATGACAGTCGTGCTGCTGGTTCTCCTGCCCGGCATCGCCAAGGCGCAATGGACCTTCGACATCGTGTCGGTGGAAGCTTACATCAACGACCACAAGAAACAGCGGAGCCTGCTGCTGGCCCGCAGTACGCTGGAATACAGCAACAAGCTGCTGCACGAATACAGCCGCAAGGAGATCGGCGAGTACAAGGAACTGAATGTGGACTTGGACCGCTACACCCGTGCCTTCGATGTCATCGACGTGATGTACCAGTCCTTGCGGACGGTACTGAACGTGAAAAGCACTTATACGGCGGTCAGCGACCGTATCGGCGATTACAAGAGACTGTTGGAAGATTTCAACGAGAGAATCGTGAAACGGGGACGCATCGACCCCGGCGATGCGGTGATACTGGCCATCAACGAAAAGGCAATACGGGACATTGCCAACGACGGGGAGCAGCTCTACAAGTCAGTGAGCGACCTTGTGCTGTATGCCACCGGGGCGGCGGCCTGCTCGACCTCCGACCTGCTGCTGGTACTGGAAGCGGTGAACACGTCGCTGGACGACATCGAGCGACACCTGAACCGGGCGTATATCGAGACATGGCGGTACATACAGGTGCGTATCGGTTACTGGAAAGCGAAGATTTACCGTCCCAAGGTCAAGGAGATTATCGACGGAGCTTTCGGACGATGGCGCAAAGCGGGACGGCTGGATTATTAACGAACGATGAAAGGGAAAGGAGGCAGACTATCTACAAGTTGGGGGTTGACCTCCATGCCATCGACATCGAGCAGGAATATTTTAAAGGACAGAAAAGGCATTTCGCCTTGAATGTCCGGAGAAATAGAAACAGAGAAAGAAATTTTAATACAAACAAGCCTATTGGGATTATAACCAAGGGATAAAGAGACATTTAGATTGATGCAATGGAAAAGATTGTTTTTGCAAAAGACATTACGTTATATAAAGCCGACTGTCTTGAAGTAATGCCTTTTCTTCCGGAATCAAGTATCGACTTGGTTTTATGTGATCCCCCCTTTGGAATCACAGCTTCACAGTGGGATAAAATAATACCATTTCCGGAAATGTGGAAAGAGATCAGGAGAGTCAGGAAAGAAAATGCACCTACGGTCTTATTTGGCAGCGAACCGTTCAGCAGCCTTCTACGCTGCGGCAATTTAGAGGAATTTAAATATGACTGGGTTTGGGAAAAGTCAAAAGCAAGCAATTTTCTTCTCGCTAAAAAACAACCTCTAAAAGCACATGAGCTAATAAGTGTCTTTGGTAAAGGTAGAACCCCTTATTATCCCATCATGGAGGAAGGTGAGCCTTACGGGAATCGCACGAAGAGAGGGAGCAATTGGACAGGAATAGGCAAGGTACCCAATCCTACATTCAGGAATGAAAACAGAGGAACAAGGTATCCACGAAGTGTGATATACTTCAAAACAGCGGAATCAGAAGGCAAAACGATTCATGTCAACCAAAAGCCGATTGCATTATTGCAGTATCTGATAAGAACATACACAAAGGAAGGAGATACTGTCCTTGATTTTGCATCGGGGAGCATGAGCACCGCAATTGCCTGTATCTATACGCATAGAAAATGTATTTGCATTGAAAAAGACGAGACGCATTTCTCGCAGGGAGAGAAACGAGTCAGGAATGAGTACCAATATTTACGGCTTTGAAGCAGGCCCTCAAAGTATGACTATACGATATAAATAACTGTAAAATAATGAATAACCGGAAATTAATATGAACAGAACTCTCTTACTCATGGCGGTTGCAGCAGTTGCAACGAGCGGTGTCAAGGCGCAGTCGGTTACTTACAACCATGACTCGCCGAAACAGAACCAGATTACGGTCATGGAAACCGGTACGGGTGCTCTGTCGCCCGAACTTTACTACACGCTGCTGCACAACAAGTACAAGAAGTCGGCGGCAAGCAAGAACAAACTGTCGTTCCGCACGCTGGCGGGTGTGAACCTGTACAACCAGACAGACGAGGCGGAAGCCATTGACTCGGCTCTGGTCAAACGTGCCGAAATCGAGGCGCTGAATGTGGCCGACCGGCAGATTGACCTCGCATGGCTGGCCGAGGGCGATAAGATAAACGCTCAAATGGAGCGGTTTCAGCGCAACATAGACCGGATTCTCCTTGCCGGGGGCACGACGGACGACAAGGAGCGGTGGACGGAATACTATCATGTGTACCAGTGTGCCATCGACGCAACGAAGGACGCTTATATGCCCAATGCGCAACGAAAGAAAGAATACCTGCGGATCTACGAAGACGTGGTACGGCAGAACGAGATTCTGGTCGGCTACCTTGCCCGAAGACAGAACGCCACGGCCACGGACGGATTGCTGAACGCAACCGCCGACCGAACCTTGGACAAAAGCAGCGTCGTCAGAAACGCCATGAGCCGCTGGAACGAATCGCGCCTTGCGGTGCGAGGTTCACAGTCGGACGGCGGTACTGGAACGGGCGACGGAGACGAGACGGTAAACAGAAGGAACTAAAAGCATATAACCTATGGCTGACGGAAATATTCTTTCGGATTTCGGTATCGACCTCTTGGAAGAGGAGATCGACGACGTGATTTTTCAGACCAATGAGTTCCTCTGTGATGCCACCTTTACAGGCTCACAAGGCCCATTTTGGTGGATTCTTCAAATGAACATGGCATTGGCAGCCTTGTTCTCCATCATTGTAGCCGCTGGTATGGCCTATAAGATGATGGTGAAGCATGAGCCGCTGGACATCATGAAGCTTTTCAAGCCATTGGTTCAGACCGCTGGCCGTATCGCTCATTCTCTGCTGGTGGTATCCTCCGGCAGATACGGGCATGGCAAACAGCGGGAGCAACTGGTGCTTTTTAGATTTCCTCTCCTATATCCCGAACTGCGTCGGTTCGTACACACATGACCTGTACGAGGCCGAAGCCTCGCAAATCTCGGACAAGTTCGAGGAAGTGCAGGAGTTGATTTACGTGCGCGACACGATGTACACTGCCCTGCAGGCACAAGCCGATGTCGCCCACACGGGTACGTCCGATCCCAACCTTATCGAGGCAACGATGGAACAGACGGGCGTAGACGAGGTGACGAATATGGAGAAGGACGCAGCGAAGCTGTGGTTCACGTCGCTGACATCGGGTGTCATCGTGGGAATAGACAAAATCATCATGCTTATCGCCTTGGTGGTGTTCCGTATCGGTTGGTGGGCGACGATATATTGTCAGCAAATTCTTTTGGGAATGCTCACCGTATTCGGGCCTATCCAGTGGGCGTTCTCGCTCCTGCCCAAATGGGAAGGTGCGTGGGCGAAGTGGCTCACGAGGTATCTGACGGTACATTTCTACGGGGCGATGCTCTACTTCGTGGGCTTCTACGTACTGCTGCTGTTCGACATCGTGCTCTGCATACAGGTGGAGAACCTGACGGCGATAACGACAAGCGAGCAGACGATGGCGGCCTACCTGCAAAACTCCTTCTTCTCGGCGGGCTATCTGATGGCGGCAAGCATCGTGGCCCTGAAATGCCTGAACCTCGTCCCCGACCTTGCGGCATGGATGATACCGGAGGGTGACACGGCGTTCTCAACCCGAAACTTCGGCGAGGGTGTGGCACAACAGGCTAAAATGACGGCAACAGGCGCAATGGGTACGGTAATGAGATAACAAAGTAACGATAAATATTCAAACAAAATGGTCATCAAGAATTTAGAGAACAAAATCAAACTGGTCGGAATTATTTGCTCTGCCTTTCTTGTGGGCTGCGTCATCATCAGCGTGTCGAGTATCTGGACGGCCCGCACGATGGTTACGGACGCTCAAAAGAAAGTGTATGTGCTGGACGGCAACGTGCCCATACTGGTACGCCGCACGACAATGGAGGAAACGCTCGACGTGGAAGCCAAGAGCCATGTCGAAATGTTCCACCACTACTTCTTTACCCTTGCTCCCGACGACAAGTACATCCGCTACACGATGGAGAAAGCGATGTACTTAGTGGACGAAACGGGCTTGGCGCAGTACAATACGCTCAAGGAGAAAGGCTTCTATTCCAACATCTTGGGAACGAGGAGAAGATGGAGTTCACTTACTACGGGCGGCAGCGTATCGAACGGCGCAGCAATATCCTGATGCGCGAACTGGTTACGGCGGGACAGCTCAAGCGTGTACCCCGGACGGAGAACAACCCGCACGGGCTGCTCATCGTGAACTGGCGCACGCTGCTGAACAAGGACATCGAGCAAAAGACAAAAAGCAACTATTAACTCTACCAGCCCTATGAATATCAAAGGATTCAGACGTATGCTGTTCGGCGAGAAGATGCCGGACAAAAACGACCCGAAATACAAGGAGCGCTACGAACGCGACGTGGACGCCGGGCGACGCTTCGCCAAGGCGACACGTATCGACAAGGCAGTGGCCAAAGTACAGGGTTTCGCCAACGCCCACCGGACGCTGTTTCTCGTCATCGTATTCGGCTTCGCCATCTGCGGGCTGACATGGAATATTTACCGCCTGACGGTGGTGTACCGCCATCATCCGGTCCGCCGAACGGCCACGGAAATGCAGGATTCCGTGCTCCGGGAACGGCATAAGATGCTTTCCGTACCGCATGTACGAAGATTCGATACGAAGGAAAGCGGTACGGAAAGGCCGGAATAGAACGGCAGGCTTATGAATATGCCGTTCGAGAGAACTATAAGCAAGTATGTGCAACTCAATTAAAGGGAAACAATGAACAATATCTTCAAGAGAATCAATTTCAGGCAGCCGAAGTATATGCTTCCAGCTATCCTCTATATTCCCCTTCTCGGCACGTCGTACTTCTTTTTCGACCTGTTCCATACCGAGAAGGCCGAGGTACAGGATAAGACACTCCAGACGACCGAGTTCCTGAATCCCGAATTGCCGGACGCCCAAATCAAGGGCGGCGACGGTATCGGCAGCAAGTATGAGAACATGGCCAAATCATGGGGCAAGATACAAGATTATTCTGCTGTGGACAACATCGAGCGGGACGAACCGGACAATAACCAAGAGGAATATGAATCGCAATACACCGAAGAGGATATCGCCCTGCTTGACCGGCAGGAAAAGGAGAAAGATCTGGCAGCGGAAGCGGCCGATGCCAAGAGACGGGAGCAGGAAGCTCTTGCAGAACTGGAAAAAGCACTCGCCGAAGCGAGGTTGAGAGGACAACGGGAGGTCATGCCGTCCGAAACGGACAGCACCGCAACGGCGGCTCCGCCGGACACGATGACGCAGGCCAAGGGAACCATCGACGAGGAAAGCCGTTCGGTCAAAGCTCCTGCGGAGACGGACAAGGCAAGTGAGGTGGTGAAGAAGGTAAAGACGACTTCGGACTACTTCAACACACTGGCGAAAGATGCACGGGAACCGAAACTCATCAAGGCGATCATCGACGAGAACATCAAGGCCGTGGACGGCTCGCGTGTGCGGCTGCGCCTGCTGGACGACATCGAAATCAACGAGAGCGTGGTCAGGCGTGGTACTTACCTGTATGCCACAGTCAGCGGTTTCTCTTCCGGACGTGTAAAAGGAAGCATCAACAGCATATTGGTGGAGGACGAACTGGTCAAGGTCAGCTTGTCAATCTACGATACGGACGGGCTGGAAGGACTTTACGTACCCATCAGCCAATTCCGCGAGACAAGCAAGGACGTGGCGAGCAGTGCCATGTCGGGCAGCATGAACATGAATACCAGCGGATACGGTAACAGCCTCGCCCAATGGGGTATGCAAGCGATGAACAATGCCTACCAGAAAACGAGTAACGCCATCAGCAAGGCCATCAAGAAAAACAAGGTGAAGCTGAAATACGGGACGTTTGTGTATCTGGTGAACGGCAGGGAAAACAGGAACTAAAAGGTCAGTGACAATGGAAACAGATATATCAAAACTTCATAGGGGAACGGACGGCTTCTATTACGAGGACTACATCGCTCCCGATAAGCCCGAAACATTCGTTGGGAAGCTCGTAAGTACCGAATGGTGGCACAAGGGGGTACGATTCGCCCTGATATGCAACTTTCAGGCAGTGGACGGGCGGAGGATTGCCTTATTCGCCTTCCAGAAGCATACCGGTTTTTACGGACCGAGAGACGGTGCGGTCAATTTCAAACATGTGGAGAAGAATACCCTCTGGGAGTGTGAAATCCGGAAAACCCGGACGGAACGCTGTACCTGGATGAGCGCCCGGCAAATTGTAGAACCGAAAACAGACTCAATATGATAGAGGCGGATCGCATTTACCTTATGGACTGCATGGAGGGCATGAAACAGATAGCGGATGGTAGCGTGGACGCCATAATCGCCGACCTGCCTTACGGGGTGTTAAATCGCAGCAATCCGTCGGTGAACTGGGACCGCCAGATACCGTTCGCAGCCTTGTGGGAGCAATATCAGCGGATTACCAAGCCGGACAGCCCCATTATCCTGTTCGGGCAGGGGCTTTTCTCCGCATGGCTCATGCTGTCGCAACCCCGGCTGTGGCGGTACAACCTCGTGTGGCAGAAAGATCGGGTGACGGGACATCTCAATGCCAAACGTATGCCGCTCCGGCAGCACGAGGATATTCTGGTATTCTATAAAAAACAGCCGGTCTATCATCCGCAGATGACACCGTGCCTTCCGGAACGGAGATATCACGGGAGGCGTAAAACGGAGGGATTTACCAACCGTTGTTACGGAACGATGAAACTCTCACCAGTACGCATAGCCGATGACAAATATCCGACCTCGGTCATCTTCATGCCGAAGGAACACAAGAAAGGTGCGTTCTACCACCCGACACAAAAGCCCGTGGCGTTGATGGAGTACCTGATACGGACCTACACTGACGAAGGCGATGTTGTACTGGACAACTGTATCGGGTCAGGCACAACCGCCGTGGCCGCTATCCGCACGGGACGGCACTACATCGGATTTGAAATCGAACAGGCGTACTGCGAGATTGCCGAGCGGCGGATTCAGGAGGAACTGGAATGCAGGAACAAGGCACAAGAGGAAAAAGAGATAAGGGAAGAAAAACAAAATCAATAAATCAATGACATGGACAAAAAAGGAATCGTAACGGCATTTCTTCTGGCGGCAGGGCTGCTGGGAACGCCGAATGTACAGGCACAACGAACCTACGAGGAGATGGAACAACTTACGGTAAATGAACAGGTAACGACGGTCATCACGGCCTCGGAACCGATACGCTTCGTGGACATCTCCACCGATAAGGTTGTCGGCGACCAACCGATAGACAACATCGTCCGCCTGAAACCGAAAGAGGGCGGACACGAGGACGGCGAGGTGCTGGCCATCGTGACCATCGTCACGGAACGCTACCGCACGCAGTATGCGCTCGTTTATACCACCCGGATGCGGGAGGCGGTAACGGACAAGGAGATCCTGCCGAGGGAGCGGGAGGCATACAACAACCCGGCGGTCTCGATGTCCACCGCCGAAATGGCGCGCTACGCCCGGCGTATCTGGAACTCGCCCGCGAAGATCCGCAACGTGGCCACCAAGGCGCACCGCATGACGATGCGGCTGAACAACATCTATGCGGTCGGCGACTACT
>OHBD01000901.1_pt1 | contig 15065 bp, 12 predicted proteins | sample 1577291 | NCBI WGS metagenome assembly OHBD01 (sample SAMEA3879572, study PRJEB24766) | human gut metagenome | biome: human-associated habitat; feature: feces | place: USA | collected 1985/1987
AACTTGTAGCACTACTCCATGTCAAGTAATTTCAATAAAAAAGTATAAAAAATAGGTGAAAGAATGAAATATATTGTCAGTGAAATTAGCAAAATGTTAAATGTAAGTCCGTTTTTAATTAAAAAATGGGAAAAACAAAATCTGATTAAATTCGACAGAGGGGACAACAACTACAGAAAAATCGATGCTAAACTCATCCCTCTGTTGACTGACATAAAAACATTCCGTGAAATAAACATAAGTGCAAAAGAAATAAAAAATTTTTTTTCAATGTCGTTAAACGAGGAACTGAACTTCTTTACAAAAATCATCTCTGAGTCGGAAAATAAAATAAATGAGTTAAAGGAAAAAATAGAATTCTTAAAGTTTGAACAGGAATTGATACTTCTGACAATACGCCTCAAGGATAAATACGAAATTTCGGCTCCTCCGTTTGATGTCGTCGTCGCCAAACAATCAGCCGCCTTGGAAAACTATATAAATTGCTTTAAGGTCAACGATTGGACAATCGGAAACCGAGCCGACATAGGTTATGCCTCCGATTCTGCCAAAAATTATGAAAGTAAAGATATTTTATGGAAAAAAAGTTCCGAAAAAAATTATTATGTTACAGCCATCCCTGCTTTAAACAGTAATATTTCCGAAACTTTTCGAGCAAGAGTGACAGATGAACTGCAATATTTCAAGTCAATGGGTATTTCGGTATGCAACGTACTTGCTACCGGTATCGCTTTGGAAAAAGATTATACCTATCTGCAAACTTTTTTTGAAACAGAAAAAATATAAAAGCGCGTCCCGTCCAGGACGCGCAAATCAGGAGTTTTTGGACATTTTGTCGTCGATATCTATCTGTATATCCTCTTCAAGCTCTGTTTCCGTATTTTTGAACCCCTTGCCCACTACTTCTCTTACCGTAAACACGGTTGCAAAGGAGTTTTCGTCCGTTTCCTTGATTATGTGCTTTGCGCGGTTCAACTGCCGCTTGTAGATGACGCACATAACCATTGTTTTTTCCTCGTGCGAATACGCGCCCTCCACCCGTATGTTGGTTACGCCTCTTCCGAGCTTGGTTTTGAGCGCCTCAGACACTTCGACGGGCTTGGAGGTGACGATATTTAGCCCCATTGCCGAGGAATAACCTTTGTAAATCATTTCCTGCACGATTTCGCTTGCGATTTGCGTGGCTATCGAATACACGAACACCGAAAAGCCGTCAAAGCCTTCGCCTTTGATGAAAAACTGCGAAACAAGAGCGGCAACCAGAATGGTAGCCAGGTCTATGTAAAGAATGACGCGCATGGAGTTGGTTCCGCGCTTGTGTCTTTGGAGCAAAAGCGCAACTATGTCCGAGCCGCCCGTCGACGCCTGAATAGACAGCATCATGGGCAGACTCAGTCCGCACAGCACGCCGCCGATAAGAGCGAAAAGCACCTTGTCCTCTCCCGCGCCGACAGTGCCCACCAGGGACGCAACGTCGAACAGTCCGAGAAGCTCCATCATTCCCCCCATAAGCAACAGGCATATGCCTGTTTTCAGCGCGAATTTCTTGCCCGTTTTGAAATAGCTGATGATTACAAGCGGGATGTTAATCACCACGAGAAACGCCCCCATGAGGTCGGGCAGCGTATCCTTGAAAAGCCAGGACAGCGTGGACGCAACGCCCACTGCTCCGCCGAGAGTTATCGCGTTTGGCAGCAGAAAAAGCTGTATACCCACCGCGCGGAACAGCGCGGCAAGAAAAACGGTAGACGCCAGCTTGAATATTTTTTTGAAGCTCTTTTTTTCTTTCATATTATTTGTATCTCTTATTGAAATCGGGCTTGTTCAACACCGTGTTTATCGAAGTGCAAAATGCGAAACACTCCTCGTCCACCTTGCGCAAAATTCGCTTGAACACCTGATTCTGTCGGTACTGTATGACGACGATAACAACCTTTCTGTCGGTAGGCTCGCCGTATTCGGTCACTACCTCTATATTCGTGGCGCCTCTCTTGAAAACCTTGAAAAGTTCCGCGTCAAGCTCCTGCGATTTTTTGGTTATCACCGTGTATTTCAGCACGGGGTCTATCCCGTTCATAAAAATTTTGACGCAGAAGGAGGTCACGTATGACATCAGCAGCGAGTAAAGCACCTGCATCAATTCTCTTTGCAGCGCAAACGCGAGCGCGTAAACTCCCAGATTGAAGATAAGCAGAACCTTGCCCATTTCCACGTGGGGATTTTTGACGCTGACCAGTCCGGTTACGATTTCGCTGCCTCCGTTGCTGCCGCCGGCAAAGTAAGCAACCGTTATGGCCGCAGCCGAAAGCGCTCCCCCCATTACCACGCCGATAATCCTGCTGTCCGAAAACTGAAAGAAATTTATTTTTTCAAAGAGCAGCGTCACCGACGAATAAACCACGCAGGCGAAAACCGTCCTGACTGAATAGGACTTTTTGAGTTTGAACAGCGCGGCAATCAGCAGCGGCGCGTTCAGCGCTATGCTGCCTATGCTCACGGGTATGTTAAAGGTATAATACAGGATGTTGCTCAGTCCGCCTATTCCCCCCGCCACAACGGAACAGGGCAGCACGAAGACATAGATTCCCAGCGCCATAAGCGTCCCCGCAAGTGTCAGCATGGCATATATCTTTATATATTCTGCAAAAGAATTTTTTTTGTTTAACGTCGTCATATTGGCTTGAAACCGATTTTCTTACAATCATTTATTTATATCAGCAATTGCGAAAAATGTCAAACGGAAACGGGCAGATTTTCTCCGTTCTTCAAAGCTCGACCTCCCTTGTCTGTCGCCTTGTCCTACGGGAGCGTCTGTGTTCCGACGTAGATTTCAACCGCAAAAAAAGCGCTGCGGCGCTTTATGCGCCGCAGCGTCGGTTCGCTCATTTGTCGTCGGGCGCCGTTTGGTCGGGCGCAAAAAACAACTGAAAGATTCTGTCCATTTCCGCAATTCCCTTTTCGGAAAAATGCAGAGACGGAAACAGTTCAGCCATACGCTCGCCGAGTTTAAGAGCGGTTCCGTCCTTGTCGGCGTCCTCCCCGTATACGCCTGCAAGCTCGGTTGCCAGCTCTTTTATTCCCGCCACAAAATCAACCGCCTTTACGCTCTTGTCAATCAGACGCTCTCTCGCGTCGGAAAACAAAAAAATCTGCGAATAGACAAGGCTGAAAACATTGTCCTTCATCAGGTTTTTGAGGCTTTCCTTGTCGGAAGCGGCGAACAGCTTGTAAACCGTCACCGAAGTCGCCCCGACAGACACGGCGTCAACCAACAGCGCGTCGGTCAGCAGCCCGTTCCATCCCGTCTTGTCTACCAGCAGTATTTTTACCGCCACCACCGGCAGAGCAAAAACAAACGGCGCAGCCACGCACGGGTCAAAGCCTCCCGTAAGGTCGATTTTGAGCTTGGGCAGCAGCTTTTTCAAAAGCTGCACAAGCACGACCACGACAAGAGTCTCGACAAAATACGCAAAGCCGCGTGTTTTAATCAGCATAACGACAAAATCGCCGAAAAGTGTTCCGAGTTCCATAAATTTACCTCCTCCCCGCCTCCGCAAAGGGCGGATTCAAGAAGCGATTGACAACCCCAAAATCACTCTGACGCAATTGTACACCCGTTTTTTTGCCTGTCAATAGACCGGTCCGAAGAAAATTTCAAAAAAATTCGCTTTTTTTAGCCCCCTAAAATACGTTAAAACAATGCAAGCTCCCTTTCTTGTCGCAGCCGACAAATCCATAATAACAAACTATGGTTTGCCATTCCATATAGATATTTAACATGGTTTCATATATGTTTTAAAATTTCAGACGTAAAACAAATAAAACTCTTAAAAATATGAATGCAAAAGAATACGTTGAATTTATCAAAGAAAATTCTTATATCGCCGCAGGCTCCGACGCACACCGATGTATGCACCTTTTGGCTCGCAACGCGCGGAAAATTACGTCGAAAATAAACGGAAAATATCTTCCGCCCGAAAAAATACGCAAATTGTTTTTCAGGCTGATTGGCAAAAAAACAGACGAATCGTTTTTGTTGTTTCCGCCCTTTTACACCGACTGCGGCAAAAACATAACGGTAGGCAAAAACGTGTTTATAAATTCCGGATGCTGTTTTCAGGACCAAGGCGGCATAACCATAGGCGACGGCGCTCTGATCGGTCATCAGGTTGTGCTTGCAACACTCAATCACGACCTGAATCCCGAGCGTCGGAAAAGTATGAAGGCGGCGCCCATCGTGATAGGAAAAAACGTGTGGATAGGCGCGCACGCCACCGTGTTGGCGGGCGTTTGCATTGGCGACAACGCGGTAATCGCCGCAGGCGCAGTGGTAACAAAGGACGTGCCTCCCCTGACGGTAGTTGCTGGAATACCGGCAAAAACAGTCAAATACGTTTAAAAAGGAGATTTTGTATGAGCGGTTATATTTGCAAACTCGATGAAAAGTAGAAAGAAGGCACGTGCGGTACAACAACCGCTACGGAATTGCGCTTGCGGGCGACCTATACCAAGCGAAGGGATTGAATCACACAAAAAAACATCCCGCCATAGTCATAGGCGCGCCTTACGGCGGCGTAAAGTAGCAGGGAACCTGCGTGTATGCAAACCAACTTGCGCAGCGAGGCTTCATCGTGCTGACATTCGACCCCTGTTATATGGGAGAGAGCGCGGGAGAACCCCGCCGTGTGTCCTCTCCCGATATGTTCAGCGAAAATTTTTCCGCGGGAGTGGACTTTTTGGGGCTTTTGCCCTATGCGGACAGAAACAAAATCGGCGCGCTCGGAATATGCGGCAGCGGCGGCTTTGCGCTCTCGGCGGCCGCTGTGGACACGCGCATTAAGGCGGTTGTAACGGCAAGTATGTACGACATGAGTTATGCTGCGCGCGCGGGGCAAACGCCCGAGCAGCTCGCCGCAACCAAAGAACGGCTTTCTTTGCAACGTTGGAAAGACGCGGAAAACGGTTTTCCCGAATATATCCCCTCTTTTCCCGAAGAACCGACGCAAAACATTCCCGACGAAATGCAGGGCATATGGCGCGAATTTTACGAATTTTACGCCACAAAGCGCGGTCACCACCCAAACGCGCGAGGCGGATTCACAACCACCAGCGATTTGTCTTTTCTCAACTATCCGCTGCTGCACTATATCGACGAAATCTCGCCCCGCCCCGTCTTCTTTATTGTCGGCGAACAGGCGGAGAGCAGATTTTTCAGCGACGTCGCCTATGCAAACGCAGCCGAGCCGAAGGAAATGCTCGTCGTCCCCGACTGCAACCATGTAGACCTTTACGACGACGCAACAAAAATTCCTTTTGACAAAATCGAAAGCTTTTTCAAAACAAATCTGTAACGAAAGAGAAAAAACCGATGCGATTTATTTCAAAACCATGTGCAACTACCAAAAAAAATCAGGAGTAAAAAAAATGAAAAAGACAATTACACTCATTCTTGCTTTTTTGCTTTTGTGTTTCGGACTGAGCGCTTGTACAGACCTGAAAGACAACAACGACGATAACGACGGCGGCAACGAAAATTCCTCTCCGACAACTGCGGCAAATATACTTGTGGCGTATTTCTCCTGTACGGGCAATACAGAAAATATTGCAAAAATGATTGCCCGTGAAACGGGCGGCGCATTGCACGAAATTCAGCCCCAAATACCTTACACGGAGGCGGATTTGGATTATTACAGCGGAGGCAGAGCCGACAGGGAGCAGGCCGATCCTGCCGCCCGCCCCGCAATCGCAAACAGCGTGGAAAATATGCCGGACTACGATGTGATTTTTCTCGGTTACCCTATTTGGCACGTACAGGCGCCGAAAATCATCTACACCTTTTTGGAAAGCTATGATTTCGCGGGCAAAACCATCGTTCCCTTCTGCACATCCGGTTCCAGCGGAGTCGGCTCGAGCGCGGACAATCTCCGCCCGCTTGCACAAAACGCCGATTGGAAAAACGGAACGAGATTCTCATCAAAAACGACAGAAAGCGAAATAAAAGCTTTTGTCGAACAGCTCAATCTTGATTTAAAAACGGATACAAATATGCTGAAAATTGCTGTCGGAAACACAACGCTTACGGCAAGCTTGGCAGACAATGCAAGCGCTGCTGCGCTTTTTGAGGCTTTGAAAAAGTCGCCCGTTACCATAGAAATGCAAGATTACGGCAACTTTGAAAAGGTCGGTGCGCTCGGTTTTTCACTGCCGCGCAGCGACGAATATTTTACTACGGAAGCAGGCGACCTTATCCTATATCAGGGCAATCAATTCGTAATTTATTACGACACAAACAGTTGGAATTTTACCCGACTCGGCAAAATCGAAAATATAACTGCTTCCGAGTTGCGTTCGATTCTCGGCAGCGGCAACGCAACAGTCACACTGTCCGTCTGAAAATCATATCGGCGGCTGCTTGACAACCAAAACACTGTGCGAAACTAGTGCAGATTAGGTACATGAACGCCGAAATGTAACGGCTCGGTTTTGGGACTCTTAAAAAAGTACGCCGAATAATCTCAACTCATTGAAATTGAAATAACAATATAAATGATTTAAAAAAAAACGAACGCTGCTATCTGCGCGATACTTGTCAAACGGCACAAAACAAATTAAAAAGTTTATACAGATTATTTCAATGTGACTAAATTAACTCATTGTCGAATCGCAGTCTTTCACATATCGAATTTATTCTGCCGTATTATGACGCCGAAATGTCAATCAAGAACGGGTACTTGTCGACTTACGGATTGCCGGAAGCGGACGAAAAGAAAAAATCGCCCATACAGGCGATTTTCCTAGTGATATTTCTTTTGGTACTCCCGGCGGGAATCGAACCCACAATTAACCCTTAGGAGGGGTTTGTTATATCCATTTAACTACGGAAGCACAAATAAAAGTCGCATTGAATAAACGACCTTCTTCAACTATATTAAAAAGTATCAATATCAACTTTATATTTTTAACACATCACCGGCAATCTGTCAATTCTTTTAAGTCTAAAATGTCAATCCAAATTTTTTTATCCTTTAAAATTGCACCCTGCTCCGTGCTTTATGATGTCGTAAATATTCAGCGCAAAAAAATAGTAACCGATACAACCGATACGGCACGAAACCGTAGGAGTGGTGTATCAGCTACCATTAATAATATACACCAAAATGCTGAAAATATCAACCACGAATCGCAAAAAGGCAAAAAATTCGCTCTTCCGAGCGATTATACACCCACCGCTGCCGATTGTTTGACTACCCTTTAAAATTGCACCATACTCAAACCAAGCTGATAGTCAGTTCTTTGTCGATTAAGTTTGACTACCCTTTAAAATTGCACCATACTCAAACTTGCCAAATATCTTCAAAAGTTTCAAAATGGTTTGACTACCCTTTAAAATTGCACCATACTCAAACAGTGACGGCGGAATATCTCTCGCTTGCCATGTTTGACTACCCTTTAAAATTGCACCATACTCAAACGCAAAGGGGGACGCAAATGCGTCCCCCTTTGTTTGACTACCCTTTAAAATTGCACCATACTCAAACCTCAAATCAGAGTATTTTTACGCACCACACGCATCAATTCAAAGGACAGAATGCAATTATTTATATTATAGCATAAAATCCTATTCAGACAATGATTTCGCACAAATCTTTGTCAATCAAAGTGACAAATTCTTCGTCTGTTTTATTTTTCAAAGTATTTTCCAAAAGAAAGAGACAAACATCCTCCAGCTGCGCCTCATAGTAAAGACTTTTCAAATCCTTTTCGTTTAAAAAGTTTTTTAGATTAAAGAACGCAAAACATTTTATTCCCAAAATCCGCGCATTAAAATGAATAAAAGAAACTATAGACTCCAACAAACAGTCCTTTTCATCCTTCCAGCGCACTCCGTATGCTTTTAAAAGCTGAGTCAAACTGCTTTCCGTATCAAAATCTATCGGAAAATCCGTTTCTCCGTTCAGTTTTTCAAAAAAAGCATAAATCTTCTCAACAAGTTCCGAATACTCGACGGCAAAGTTGTTTTCGGCAATTTGCACCAAACAATTTAACAATCCGTCCCGCGCGCGTTTGTCTCCCAAATCAAAATTGAAAAAATCATACAGCAATTTTACGTCCTTGACTAAGGAAAGTTTAGTATCGCCGTCAAAAAGAACAAAGTTCCCCGAATTGCCTTTGGATTGCAGTGCAAATTCTTTGCAAAAATCGAAAAACTTGTTTTCGTTTTCCACTACAAGAACATTGACTACGGCAGGCGTCAGCTCCAACGGCTTTTCCAAGTCAAAATGAGACAGAATCACAGAACCACCAACCTTTCGGCGGTGTCTACAACCGTCGATTGTTTTTTTCCGAGAACAAATTCCATATTTTCAAATTGTCTTTCGGTAACGGTAAGCATCTGAATCAGCCCTTTGCCCGTTTTGAGTTTTCTTACTGTTTCTTTTATCACGTTTGCGGCGGTGTTGTTCAGTATTATTTTGGAATAAACGGATTCCTGCATCATGAAAAAACCGTTTTTCAAAAGTGCGGCGCGAAACCTTCTGTAATCGCGTCGTTCCTCCGCCGTTTCCGTAGGCAAATCAAAAAAAACCACTACCCGCATAAACCTAAAACTCATATTCCTTTATTTTTGACGTATCCCCGTCTTCCAACGCGTTGAAAACGCTCTTGGCGTATATACCGATTGCATCGTTTACAACAAAATATTTGTCGTCTATCTTTATTTCTCTGTTGAGAATATCGCAAAGGTATCGTTTGAAATCCGGCGTAAGTTGGCAATTATCCTTTCCGAACACCGCTTTGTCCACAATCACCCTGAAAGGCTCCACCAAATCGCAGCTCAGATTGAATTGATTGAACTCGCTTTTGTGCGCCAATCCGAGCTGCGTATTGAAACCCAATCCCGCGATTTCCCTGTTGAACGCAGACAGCAAAATGGTATATCCATAGTTCAACGCCCCGTTCAGAAAGGTTTTGTCTCCTCTTTTAAAGCTCAATCCGAACAATGCGTCGAAGTATACCTTTGCCGCGTGTCCTTCACGGTTGGTTCTGTCATTCAATTCGGTACCGTCGACATAACTTTTCAAAAGCTCGCTCTGAGGACAGCAAAGTTCGGAAAGAAATTGCATCTGCTTTTTTATTTTCATACGGACAATCGCCGTCCACACCGCGCTTTTGTGTTCTTCTTTCCAATTGAGCTGCCGCCGCAAAACTCCGCTGCAATCGTGTCTTCCGTAAAGCGGCAAAAGCTGTGAAACCGGATTGTGATTTTCGTCGCAAAACAAAATGTTGACTTTGTTTTTGATTAACTCGCTCAACAAAGCTGCCGTCAAAGAAACCGCGGTAGACTCCACCACAAGCGAGGATATCTCGTTAAGAAACAACTTTTTGACTTCCTCGCCGCGACAGACGAGATATCCCAGCTTGTATTCCAGCTTGCAACGTCCCCTTACCACTACAACCCGCCAGCTCATAGGAACCGCTTGAAGTCCACGACTTTGCAAAAATAGCCGGTAGGCGAACAGGATATCATTTTAACGTCGGAGTCTTGTATGAACTTCTTATCGATAGTAAGTTTCCCGGCATTTTTAGCGCCGCCGATAAGCTTGATATTGCTCGTCATACTGTTGCACCGCATAAATTTCAATATTTCCATCAACACAAACAATTGGTCTTTCAATTCCAAAGCCTCGAATTTGTCTCTGCCTTTTTCAAGATTTTTTATCTGCTCCTGTACAGGCAGTCCCGCATATATTTTTCCGCCCAACTTTTCAGTAAACAAATCGTACAAAGCAAGATTTTGCTCTTTGCTGAATTCTTCTCTTACGGATAAATCTTTATTTTTGTATTTTTTAACGTCCCGAAAATGATTTGAGATTTTTTTGAGCTCCTTTGCGCTCCCGTCGTCCAGCCAAAGCTGATTGGCGTTGCAAAGTTCCAATCTGTCGTTTGTTTTTCCGCGAATCCAGGCGTAAGAGCCGTTGATTTTGAATAACGTGTTCAATTTTATTTTTTCTATGAGTATTTCAGGCTTTTCGAGCTTTAACCTAGTCTCGCAATACTTCAACTTATCTTCCGCAGTGCGGAAATTTTTATCCGCAAGCACAGTCACGCATTCCAGAGAAAGCGAAGTCTTGTCCTTTTTCTTTTTGTCCTTGCTCTTTACCAACATAAAATAGGCCGTCGTCTCTTTGTTGTATCCGCCGTATTTCGACGTGTCATTAAGCGGCGCTTTCCCCTTTATTGGCGCAAGTTTGTCGTTTTTTCCTGCGGGACAAATGGTAACTTTGTAAAACTGCCCTTTTTCCGTTTTGGAAAATCTCACTACGCGGCAAGTGTTTTTCTCGGCAACAGAACGTATTCTGTTTTCGTCTCCCGCTTTCCAGGCATTTGTGATATCAAAATCATAAAGGCGTTTTAAATCATAATTGCCCGTACCGTTATTCCGTAAAAAAACTGCGGCATTATGGTTGAATTTGGTATTGAACACATTGCCCACCACGATATTGAAATAAGCGTCCTTTGCGTGGTGCAAATCGTTCAGTTCTCTTATCTTCACGAATTTCAGCCTGTTTTTGAATTCGTTTACGTTGACGGCTTTGGAATAAACTATTTCCGATTCGGGCAGCATCCGTTTCAAAAGCTGAATTGCGGCTTTGGCGCTTTGACTTGTGGCGACAAGCTGAGCGTTGATAAAATCGCCGCATTCTTCTTCCGTCAAAGGCGTGCTTCGCGTAAGTCTGTAAAATTTCTCTTCGCTGATAAGTTTCTTATCTTTGAGTTGACGCCATAAACCCTCCATCTTGTTCCTGATTTCGGCAGGCAAAGGATATATGTCCTGTTTCACTCCTTGATTGATTTTCTTTCTTGTGAGGACGCGATTGTCCAAGCTGTCGTCTTTGATTTTGGAGCGCGGATAAATATGGTCTATGTCATAAATTTCTGTCTTGGACAAATCGTCTAATTCTATTTTTTCACCCGTATAAGCGTCTTTTCCCATTTGCGTGAAATAGAAAAACAATTTGTCTTCGTCGCTGTTGAACTTTGAATCCTCTGTTTCCTCAATTTTTTTAATCAACTCTTTTTCGTTGCGCAGATTTTTTCTGTAAACATCCAGCAACCTCTGTTTTCGAGATACCGTGCGTTGCCCCTTGCGCGCTCCGTCGGGCTTTTCGCGCGTTGTTTCTACAAATATCTTTTTGGGAGAATACCCCTGCACTTTCTTGATTTCACTGACGATTTTCAACGCGCTCCAAATCGACCGCTTGACTGCGGGCGAACAATACAGCTCCTCCACCGCGCGGTAAGTCACCTTTTTATCCTCAACGCTTTCGGAATTGGCAAGGTCTATCGCTCTTTTGTAATTGTGTCTATTTGAAAGCAGCTCCATAAAGTTTTCCGTATCCGTCCGCATTTTTTCGATAGTAGATACGTTTCCCACCTCGCCTTCGGAGTCGGTTTCAAATATTCCGTCAAGCAGTTTTTTGGAAAGTCTGCCCCATTTCGTATAATTGAGCGCCTTCAAACCTTTGATTTCTTCATCGCTCAAAACGGTTCCGTAGTTGCTTTTGATTAGCTTTTCCAATCTCTTTTTATCGGATATTACGGTTATCCATAAAATGATTTCCTCGCACATATCCCTGTAAAGGTCGGCTTTGTCTCCGATAATCCTTTTGAAATCTATGTAAGAAGACAAAGAGTTTTTGAAATCTCCGTCCGTACCGGAAAAAACGTCCTGAGCCTTGCTTCCCTCGGGCAGCAAACCATTTTTTACTAGCTGTTCGCAGCACTTTTTGAGCGTAAGTTTTTTGTTTGTTTTCGCATAATCCAATAGAATATTTTTTACGCGCAAATCCTTTGTTCCGTTGACTTTCAGATTGTTCAATTCATTCAGAAACGCATATTCGCTGTACAAAAAAGACGACGCGGGCAGCACCTTTTCGCCCGTAAGGTACGTGCAGAAATTTGTCATGCGCTCGATGAATTTCTGTTCGGAGGCGTCCTTGTCCACGACGTCGTCAAAGTTCCAAGGCGTAATTTTTTGCGTACTTAACCCCTCCTTTTTTATCATCCAGCTGAAGCCGGTTTCTTTGTCGGTGAACGGTCCCACATAATAAGGCACGCGGAATTTCATGAGCGAAATTATTTTTTCGCTCACCGTCATCTCGCAGTTTTCGTCCTTTTGTTTTAAAAAAGGAAAATAATTTTCGGCGTTGGCAAGTATCGCCTTCAACTCCGCCAGATGCACCTGATAAGGTATGTCGCAGTTTTCCGCAGAAATCTGTTTGGGCAAAAATACTCCCTCGTCTATCTTTGCCAGTATACTTTCGTCTTTAATGCCGATCTCTTTTTTAAGAAAAGCGTAAAACTCTTCTTTTTTGCATTTTGCAAACCCTTTTCCCTTGTCCATGCCTATGTAAGCGGCATAATTGTTGACTTTTTTGTCGTCTTTTTCATTCTCGTCCGCGCCCGACGTATTTTTATTGACCTTTTTTGCCTGACGGCGAAAAACAAGCGCGTACTTTTCCGGACAATTTTCACGGACATATTTTTTCAGCTCGGACAAATCTCTGCGGTGGGTTTCGTAAGTTTCCGTTTTTGCTTGGGAAATAAACTCCTTTCCGTGCAGGATATTGTGCAGGCTTGCAACTGACTGTACTTTTTTAAGAGTCTCTAAAAAATCCGCTTCGTCGTCGTCGAGCGCCATTCTCGCCTTTGCAAGCTTTTCTTCAAAAGAACTGTCTGTAAACGACATTTTATTCTCACCCTGAAAATCTCTGTCTTCTCCAAACATCTTTGACAGCGAAAAATTAAGCCCGACAACGGCGTTCACGGCTTCGCCAAGCAGCTTGTTTTTTGAATTTCCCGCCAATTCGAGTATTTTTTCTTTTCTTTCTCTTTTTGCCAAATTCTCATTGCAAAGCGTCTCGAATATTTCGGGTATTTTTTCTCTATCAAATCCCGCTCCGTCGTTCTCGCTCAGAAAACGGTTTATTTTTTCAAATTCGCCGCTGACGTCCGACGCGTCGTTGACATTAAAATCCTGTTCCCCGAATAAAAAATGACCTCTGTTTTTCAAAATGTGATGCACGGCAAGATAAAGCAGGCGTACGTCTTTTATTTCCTGCGTTCTCAAAGCGTTTCTCAAATGAAAAATCGTAGGATAATTTTTATAGTACTCCTTGTCTCCGAAGTCCTTGTCATTGAACAAAAGAAATTTTCCCCGCGCAATTTCAGGCTTGTCCTCATCAAAATATTTGCTGTTTTCAAGTCTGTAAAAAAATCCGAAATCCTTTGCGCTTATTTCGCTGTCAAACAATTCCTGCAAAAGGTTAAGACGGTGCCTTACTCTTGCAAGGCGTCTGCGATTCGTTCTAAAAGCGCGGCGACCTTGCGCGGTTTGCGCTTCGTCGAATAAATAAACGCCCCAATAATCCTGTCCGCGTTTTTTAATGAGATTGTAATCGACGTCGGTAACCGCCCAACCTACAGATTCCGTTCCCATATCCAAACCTATGTAATAATCTTGTTTCATATTGCTTGACACTCCTTGTCTTTCGGTATATAATAATATCAATCAAAGGCTTGACTACCCTTTGAAGTTGCACCATTAGTTCAAATAAAGTTTTTCCAAGACGCCGTTTTTACGGTTACGCACGAGGTGCGTTCGACTCTTTCTTTATGAAAGAGTTTTTTATTTGCGCAAAATATTCTTTAAATTTAATTAGAACTATTATCCCATTTTAAAGCTTAAAAGTCAAGTTTTCAGCCACAATACTTTCCCCAAAACAACAAATGTCTGTCGGACATTATTCGACAGACATTTATGTTTTTCCGCATTTTTTTACATTTGAAATCAATTTAAAACAGCAATTGAAATAATTCTAAATAACTTTTTTTGATTTGAATCGCGAACGCTTTTTACGCCGCAAGCTCGATGCGGTTGTCACTCCACGTTGTCAAACTCCACTCCGCCGATGACGACGGTGTCGCCGTCCTTCATTCCCGCCTTTTTGAGTGCGGCGAAAACCCCTTTGTTCTTCAAAGTTTTCTGCATATAGCGCAAACTGTCGTAGTCGTCGAGCAGCACCTTGCGGGCGAGACTGTCAACAAGAGCTCCGACAACCTCGAAGCTTCCGTCGTCGTTGACAACAATCTCGAAGCTGTCCCCGTCGTTTCTTTCATATACAAAAGGCTCGAATTCCAACGGAGCGACGGGAGGAATTTCTTTCAGGGCGCGCGAAACGTATTCGAGAAGCGACCTGACGCCCTCCCGACTCATTGCCGATACGGGAAAAACCTCGCAAACGTCCTTGAATCTCCGTTTGAAAGACTGCAAATTTTCTTCCGCGCAGGGCAAATCCATTTTGTTTGCCGCAACAACCTGTTTAAGCTTGGTCAAATCCTTGCTGTAAATTTCAAGCTCCTTGTTTATAAGCAAAAAATCCTCCTCGGGATTTCTGCCCTCGCTTCCGCTCATATCGACGACGTGCACAAGCATTCGGGTGCGTTCTATGTGTCTCAAAAACTCGAAGCCCAGTCCCGCTCCGCTGCCCGCGCCCTCAATCAGTCCGGGTATGTCGGCAACCACAAAGCTGTCCTCAAACACGTTGACCACGCCGAGATTGGGGTTTAACGTCGTGAAATGATAATTGGCAATTTTCGGACGTGCCGCCGAAATCACCGACAGCAAGGTGCTTTTTCCCACATTCGGGAAGCCCACCAGTCCCACGTCGGCAATGGTTTTAAGCTCCAGCTCGATTTCCTTTTCCTCCGTTTTGCCCCCGTGTTGGCTAAATGACGGCGCCTGACGGCGGCTTGTCGCAAATTTTCTGTTTCCCCTGCCGCCTTCGCCCCCGCGCATAACGACGAAAGTCTGTCCGTCCTCGAACATATCCGCCATGATTCTGCCCGTTTCCCTGTCGCGCACAACCGTGCCCACGGGCACGAAAATTTTAAGGTCCTGCCCCTGCTTGCCATAGCAGTTCTGCCCCGCGCCGTTTTCGCCGTTCTGCGCGCGGTAATGTTTTTTGTAATAAAATTCGCTCAGCGTGTTTACGCTTGAACTCGCC
>OHBD01000918.1_pt1 | contig 14834 bp, 7 predicted proteins | sample 1577291 | NCBI WGS metagenome assembly OHBD01 (sample SAMEA3879572, study PRJEB24766) | human gut metagenome | biome: human-associated habitat; feature: feces | place: USA | collected 1985/1987
GGAGATAGGCCGCACTTTCAAAGCGGGCGGCCTGGAAGCAGCCTATGCATGGATTGAGCATCATTTGAAGCCCCGCATGGAGGAACGCTGGCACACCCTGCGCAGAAAAGCCCTCCGGTAAACTGCCGCCGCCATGCCCGCCACCGGAACACCCCTGCCTTGGGACCGCGGCAACGGCCCCTGCGTGATGGCCCCGCCCCATTTGAGGGGCTGGGCGGAAGAGGCCGCCGCCTTTCTTTCCCTCCGGGGCATGGACGGAATCACAGCCTTCGCCACCTCCGGCTCTTCCGGTTCTCCGCCCAAAGCCATTTTGTTTACCCGCCGCGCCCTGGACATATGCGCGCGCGGGGCATTGGAACATCTGCATGCGGAAAGCGGGGACTGGTGCTGCCCGCTTCCTCTCTGGCATGTGGGGGGCGCCATGATTTACCTGCGCGCGGCCCTGGCCGGAACCGCCGTCCATACGCTCCGCGGAAAGTGGTGCCCGCAGGCTTATGCCGACCTGATGAAAAGTTCCGGAGCCAGATGGTCCTCCCTGGTCCCCACGCAGGTAGTGGATCTGGTCAGCCTCGGCCTCCGCGCGCCTTCCACCGCCGGGTGCATTATCGTAGGCGGCGGCGCGCTGGACACGGAGACGGGACGGAAAGCACGCACCCTTGGCTGGCCCGTAGTGCAGAGCTACGGCATGACGGAAGCCGGCTCCCAATTAGCCACGGCCCTTCCCGGAGATTCCTTCCATACGGACCGCCTTTCCCTTCTGCCCCATTGGGAAGCTCAGACGGACTAAGGCGGCCTCCTGCGCTTCCAGGGGAAAGGCAAATTGTTCGGCCGCCTGCTGACGCAGTCTCATGGAGGGTTCCTTCTGGAAAGAGTCGCTCCGCAGGAGTGGTGGAGCACCCGCGACCTGGTGCGCCTGGAAGGGCGTTTGCTGACCTTTCTGCGCCGGGCGGACAGACTTGTCAAAGTCCTGGGGGAACTGGTGGATCCGGATGCCGTTCAGGACGTTTTACGCCGCAGCGTCCCGGAGGCTGTCGTGGAGGCAGTTCCACATCCGCGCGCCGGAATGGAACTGGTCGCCTGCGGCCCTTCCGCTGCCCCCCTGAAGCAGGCCTGCCGCGAGTGGAATGCGTCGGCCCCAGGCCCCCAGCGCATCCGCGCCGTCATGGAAACGCCCATCCCCCTCACGGTCATGGGAAAGCTGGACAGAAACCGGCTGCGCTCCCAGTTGAGCGATCATCCGGAAAAGTTGAAGGGAATTTACTAAAAGGTAATCTTCCGGGGATATTCATCAAAAGAATCCGGACCTGATGGAATGAAGAAATACGGCGGGGTTGAAATCCCCAATCCCTTGCCCACTTCATTCATCCCGTCTCCCAGGAAGCCATTTTCCTCTGCCTTGCGGGCTTCCGCACGCGTCTTCGGAACCACCCGGTCCCACTCCATTTTTTTTCTTTAAAAAAAGAACGTGACATGACCAATAATTAAACATTCAGACACGTGAAAAACGCTTGTAGGGCAGAGGTTTTTCTTGCTAGAAAAGAGTTGACCCATGCGAGCCCGTCTTTTGCTTATTCCCTTTATTTTTTCCGTTCCGGCTTATGGCCAGGACATTTCGTCCGACGCAGCGGCAAATCCTCCCGGGCAGGTGAAATACGCTCCGGTCCGGGACCTCTCCCAACTGCCTATGGACGGCGGCTGGACGTACGGGGAAGTGCTGGACAAAGCCGCGGCTGGAGACTTCCGGGCCAATATGCTGGCCGGGGAATACTGGATGGGGCTTTATTACCTGAACCGTGGAGACCTGCCGCTGGCCTGCCTGGAACATATGCAGCATTTTTTCCGTGATGCGGCCACGGCATCCGGCCATCCGGCACCCAAGCTCATGATGACGGATCCTTACGGGATTTTCGGGATTTTCAAGGCGCAACCCATGCAACCGGAACATGCGGAATGGCTGGCTGCCTGCCGCAAGCTTGCGGAAAAGGGAGACATGGATGCCGTTACGGCCCTGTACACCGTCACGGATCTTCCGGAAGCCGAGTTGAGACGCTACCTGGCCCCCCTGGAAAAGAAGGCCGCTTCCGGCGACCAGGATGCGCTGGCCCAGCTCGCTTTCATCAAAGTGGATTGGCTGAAGGAAAATCCCGCCAACGTTATCGAGACCCTGAAGCAATACCGGAAAAACGCCAAACCGGTTCTTCTGGCGCGGATAGGGGAACTGGCCCTTGCCTTGGACGGCAAGGACGGCAGGGGATGGAGGGATACGGCCATTCAATCCCTTTCCCGGGCTGCGGAAAAGGGGCACGCGGGGGCCATGCGGCTTCTGGCGGAATTGACGAAGGGGGCCGCACCGGCACAGGCCGGAAAGCTTTTGGCGGAACTGCGCTCCAGAGGGGATCTGGAAACTCTGCTGGCGGACCTCTCCGCCGGCATGAAGGAAAAAACAGGGGGAGGGAAAAGCTCCCTCCTCCAGCCTTTGTTCGAGCAGGCCAGGAAACTGGGCAGCAATAACGCCTGTGCCTGGTACGCCCAGTTAATTTCCGAAGCGCAGCCCCCGCAGGAACAGGAGCTGCGCAAGGCGGCCCTTGATCTGCTGTCCCTTCATGACGAACGGGGCATGCCATACCTGAAGGAACCTCTTTCCTTCCCCCAGAAAAAACTCAACCAGCTTCCCCCCTACGCCAAGACACATAAGGAGCTTGAGCTGGCCTCTCAGCTTGGGGACACAGATTCCAGCGTACAGTTGGGCGAGCTGTGGAAGGAGGAACTGGCCAATACACTGGATTCCGTAGGGAAGGCCCATGAAGCGCGGGAAAATATGCGCGTATGGTACAGGCAGGCGGCGGAGGAAGGCCACCCCCTGGCCAGGCTGCGCCTGGCCCAAATGGAAAACCCGGACTTAATGGACAAACCGTCCGCAGAACCTGCCAGAACGCTGCTGAACGATTGCCTGGCAAAAGCCGCCGCAGGAGATTTCATCACGCTGAAAGGCATTTCCGAATACGTCACGCCGGAACAATGGGAACAGCTGACCGCCACCCTCCGTAAAAAAGCTCAGGGGGGGAACGCCCGCAGCCAGGCGGATCTGGCATACCTGATGTTATTCAGTTACAGGAGCGAAGAATCCGGCTACCCGGAAGCCCTGGCCTGGGCTCGGCTTTCCGCCGGACAGGGAGATCCCTGCGGCATGTACGTGCTCGGCCGCGCCCTCATTTATGAATTCGGCCTGGAAAAACGCATGGCCGAGGGGGATTCCTGGATGTTCCGGGGAGCCTTGAAAGGACATGTGGACGCGGCGGACATGTGGAGTTCCAACAATGAGAACCTGCAGCCTTACAGCGCCATGATGCACGGTCTGGCGGCACGGGGACATATCCCCTCCCTGCTTTTCCTGGCCAACCAGGCGGCCTATCCCCAGAATACGGGGGAAGCAGCGGCCCTGGACAACGGATTCACTTCCGCCTGCCAGCAGGTCAAGCTAACCCTGAACGGAGAGGACGCCAACACTCCGCCGTGGCTCCGGAAACCGGAACAGAAGGGTAAGGGGGAAGATATTCCGGCGGATGCCGGAACCGTTCCTCCCTGGATGACCCCGTCCGGCAGGGAACGCCAGGCCCCGGCCCCGAAAACCATCAATCCGGAAGCCGTGAAGTTCTGGGAACAGGCTGTGGAACTCGGCAGCCTGACGGCACTGGACGAGCTGGCCAATTATTATGAAACCGTGGCAGGGAATGTGCAGGAGCCTGCGGAACGGCAGCAGCTTCTGGCCTCTGCCATGACGGCAGCCACCGCCCTGGTGAAAAAGGAGGACGTACGCGGTTTCAAGAGGCTGGCCCGCTATTACGAGCAGGGCATCGGCGTGCAGCCGAACAGGGAACTGTACAAGGATTATGTACTGAAAGCCGCGGAAACCAGGGATCCGGAAGCTCTGGTGGAGAAGGCGCGCCTGCTCATCAAGGGAGAGGATCTGGAGCCGGACCCGAAAATGGCGCTGGATATTCTGACCGATCTGGAAGAGAACCAGACGCATGCGGTACCCGGCATGCATTTCCTGCTCGGCTACTTGCATGAAGAAGGCCTCGGCACCCCACAGGATATGGCCCTGGCCTATCAGTTTTACATCAAGGGGGCGGAACAGGACGACGCCAAGTGCATGAACAACCTGGGTTCCATGTATGAACGCGGAACTGGCGTAGCCAAGAACCTGGCCGAAGCCCAAAAGTGGTATGAACGGGCGGCGGAGCTGGGGAATGAAGACGCTCTTGCCAATGTGGAACGGGTAAGGGAAAAACTCAACACGAAGAAGAAATAGGCTCCTTTCCCGTTCCGGAAATGCCACGGAATGGCGGTGGAACACAAATTTTAGCGCAGGTTTCTGCAGACGGCAGAAAATAATGCGTGCGAAGCGGACGCGATTTTTTAAAGCGCCCCTGCCTGTTTCAAAGGAAGCAATGCTTTTGTAATTCGAGTATCTTGTACAAACAGCCGCCCGTCCGGTTGCGGTATGGGCACGCGGCGCTCCCCAGCCGGTCATGCCCCGCCGGATCGTATAGATTTCTCAAAAAACGGAAGCAGGAACGGAATTTTTTTCAGAAAGGACGTACCTAAGTTATTCCCGAGTCACTTTCAACCGCAGAAACCGGCGTTCCATCCCGCTTTCCCGTACGGGTTCCGCATCCCAAAATTCGGCAGCCGTCTTTCCGGCGGTTTCCACTTCTCCCAGGGAAATCCAGTCGACCAGGTCCGTGGAGGCTTCCACTTCATGCTTCACATCCGTTGCCTGCGGATTTACAGGCCAGCGCAGCACCAGATGCATGCATCCGTCCTCCCCCTCTTCCAGCGTTACTTTCGTAACGCTCCCGCAGGGTTTCAACGGATCCTGTCCTGTGGCGTATTTCATCAGGTTGGGGATACCGTCCCCGGCAGGAACGGCATCCGCAGCCGTCCGGTCCGCGGCAGCATCCGGAGGGAAGGAGTCCTGCACCCACTTGTCGTAGCCCGTCAATTCGGCGCCATCCTGCGTTATGATGACAGAGCATTCCTGTTTGTCGGAAGAACGGAAGATTACCGTCCCGAACCGTCCGTCAGCGGATTTGTTTTCCGCCGCCGTCAAAATGACTGTAGTCCGGCCGATTCCCGAAACGGCGGAGGCGGAAATCCAGTCCGGACAATCTGCGACCACCCAGCCCAGAGCCTTCTCTTCCGACTGCACTTCCACCGCCACGGCACCGCCCCCGGCCGGGACGGTTTCCCCCGCAGAAGAAAGGGCAAAGGGGGCCGGAGTATCCGGATAAGCGGTGGAGGAAACATAACGGTTGGCGGCCCGAAGCAGGCAGCATTCGTCAAAGTAGTTGTTCTTCCCAGAGGAATCCGCCACATCCATTCCCAAATCCCAGTACATGAACCCAGCCACTTTCTGTTCACTGATGTAGCGGGCCTTTTTCCTGACCGTATCCACACCATTGAAGTGCAGCGTCTTAACCTTGCCTCCGCCATAATTGAAGCTGGCGGAATCCAGAGAAGGATCCTCCCGAACTCCGGCGCAGGCTGAGACAATGTCCCGGTAAGCCCGAATATCGGCGCCCTGCCCCGCGCCCGGAGTCCCCTGGAACGGAGCGCTGAGCATGATCTTGGAGTCCGGATAGCCCCATGAACGGTATGTTCTGCATGCGGAAACCATGCTGCTATATCCGTTTACATCAATCTGGGGGCCATAATTCTGGAACGTGAAATAATCCACATAACGCATGCAGGCCGCCGGGAATTTGTAATAGTAGGTATGCAGGGAAATGGTAAAAAACATATCCGGGGAAGCCGCCCGGATTGCCCTGGCCAATTCTCCGTAATTATTCCAGGCGGCCGTATCGTTCTGGTCAATCCATTCGAAGTCCAGATCCAGTCCGTCCAATTGATGCTTGCGTACCACTTCCGCCACATTTTCGGCAAAAGCCTCACGGGCATTTGCATCAGACAGCATGGCGGACCAGTTCCCGCCGGAGACACCCAGCCGTATCCGCATTCCGGAAACGCCTTCAGTCAGCCTGCGGAGGATACGGACATGTTCCACCCAGGAAGCTGTATCATGGCCAAATTGGTCACTTGTCCCCCAGCGGCCCACCAACAACCTGTCTCCCCAGCTGTGCTGGACAGCCGCCCCCAGGCGGGCCGCCGCACGGGCCTCATGCCACACGCGCATTTCCTCAATTCTGCCATCCAAATTCCTTCCTATGACGGCATTGGCAGTTCCCTCCATTTCCCCCGCATCCGCGGCGGCCGTGCTTACGGCCTCCCCGTCCACATAAAAGGACGCCGTATCCGCAGAAGAATTCCTGACGAAGGCCAGCCAGAAATACCTGCCGGCTTCCACAGGCGGCAAATCCGCCTCCCAGGCTTTATCCGGGCCTGCCTGGGTACGAACCCTGTAATGGTCTTCCTTCCATTCCAGCCTCATGGAAACGTTATCATTTTCAAACAGCACCGCCTCCTGTCCGTCTCCGTCCAAAGCCATGCGGACTTCCACGGTAAACGCTCCGGAACTGCCGCCGCCCAGCAAACCTCCGCCCACGTTCATGTAAGCCCCTTCCCCGGAGAAGTCCAGGACATTGGAACATTCCCCGTCAGACGGCAGCAGAACCACACCGGAGCTTTCCGTCACGTCATTGTCCGGATATTGAAAATTGAGAGAACCGTCCGCGGCCGGCGTAACGGAATTGATGTAGATCAAATCGGAATTATTGATGAGATGGGCGCGCGCCGGCCAGTCATAAATAACATGCACATTCCTCACATACGCCGTCACCAGCATGTAACGGAACGTTTCATTATCCGTGACAATGGAAAATTCAGTCCCTTCAGGGGCAACCGCCTGGTAAGGGCGCACAAAGGCGCTCCCTGTCTTTTCCGCAAATTCCGTCCACTTGGCATCACGGAAATCCCCATCCAGACGCCAGCAGCCCACCAGCCTCCCATACCTGGGATGGGACAGGGGCAACGGTCCGTTCAAGAAAAAGTCGTCTTCCTCCCCGCCCAGAGCCGCATTCCAGAAACGCAGTTCATCCAGAGCACCCTTGAACCCCGCCTCCAGCACAATCCCTTTCCAGCCTGATTTCATGGCCTGCAGGTAAGGCGACCGCGGCGAGGAAACGGCCAGGCCTCCGTCCACATACAGACTGATAACCTCCTCCCCGACGGAGACGGCTACATGGTGCCATTCCCCCGCAGCCAATTCCTTCCCGGCAGCTTTCACGGAAGCGACGGAATCCCCATCCGGAACAGACAGAGCCAGACAACCGTGTTCCAGGGAAACAGACGCATTTCCCAAAGAAATGATTTTTCCCGTGACGGCATCATCATTGGGCCTGACCCAGAATTCACAGGTTAACTGGCCTTCAGCCGCCCATGTGGAAGAAGGAACGGGGAGCGCAAGAGAAGAAGGAAGAAAAATGAGCGCCTTATTGTGCAAGACGCTGACAGGCCGGGGATCCGGAACTTCCGGAGCCGGGGAATCGTCCGTACTGACGGTAACGGCATTCAGTTCCATGCGGCCGGAAGCGCTGCTGTCCGCCTCCTTGGTCACATCAAACACCAGCCTGCCCTGTTCATCCGCACAGGCCCTCCACTCCACAGCCAGATAAGCGTCCTGTTCCGATGAATTGGAAAGACCGGAAAATTGATTCCCGGAAAGGCTCCCCATGGAACTTTGAAGCCCCCGCACATCCACCAGAGTTCCGCTGACCAGCGTCATGGATTCATAAGCAGGCGCATTGTGCCCGCAAAAGAAAGATACCGTATATTCCTTGCCCGCCTGGAATCCGGAGAAGGAAAGCCTGGCCGCGGCGGAGGCGGACGGCATCCCGTTGGCGCTCAGACGCATGCTGGTATTGAAAGCTTCGCAGCCATTGGGGAATTCAAAAGAAGAAGGCGCGTCAGCGTTCGTACCGTTGTGCCTGTGCTTCCCCCCTTCATACCAGGTATACCGGGTATTGGGTTCCGCCAGCGTATAAGAACCTCCAGAACTGCATCTGGCGGAGACGGTCAGGGAAACCAGCCTTCCGAACAGGCTTCCCACTGCCACGGACGACGAAGAAGAAGCCGTACCATTCCTGATTAACGGAACGGCAACAAATGTATTGGCGCCTCCCGATGCCGTTGCTGGCATGGTTACATTGGTCCATCCCTCCTGCGCCGTTCCGGAACCATTACCCAGGTCTATGCCGAAGCCGGACGTCTCCGTCGCCTGCAGGACACAGACGCCTCCCGCAAAAAACGCTGTCAGCAAATGGGCTGCCCTCTTGAAAAACACCTTAACCATAAATACCGTCCGCCATTTTATCCGTCCCTGTCCATCAAACCAGAAAAAACTGCGTGGAAAACGGATAAAAAAGAGGGGATGAACCATCCCCTCTTCGCACAAAACCGGCTTGGACACAGCCTGTCCGGTCAATCACCTGTATGACCGTCATCAGTTTCTGCGGCGGCGCAGAAGAAGGGCGCCCAGGCCAAGAAGTCCCAGAGAGGCCGTAGCCGGTTCCGGTACTGCTTCCCCGGAAATAAGAATGTTGCTGATCTCACACCCCATGCCGCCGGCATTGGCCACACGGGTATTATTGAATATCAAGCCAAAAGAAGAATAATCCGTATCAGGGTCCAACTGCAGGTCGAAAGAGACATCAACAGGCTCATTCTGGGTAAGAGAAGCTTTGGCATTTTGCAAAGACCATGTTCCTATGACCGTGGATGTTCCCTCGGCCGTGAATCCATACACATTGCAGGTATAATCGCAGTTGAAATTGGCGGCTCCCCAAGCAGAGGTGTAAGTAATCGTAAAAGACATCTTGGCAGACTCCACTCCTGAAGGCATGTCAAATTTGAGACCGGCAAAATTTCCCTTGCCGACATCGGCTACTCCGCCGAGTTGAAGACCAAGGGAACCATCGTTTAACGACACCTGGCCCGACAAAGCGCTTTTCGTTATAGTTCCATGCCAGACATCGGTTTCATAACCAAAGATATCCTGGGGTGTTATTCCGTCAAGGGATACGGTGTTCTGAGCCCCGCCCCCGGTTGGAGAAAGCTCCAAAGAAAATGAGGCAGCATTTGATAGAGAAGACAATGCCAAGGCGGCTAAAAGACAAAGTGTTTTTCTCATGACAAAAAAATCCGTACCGGATTTAGAATCCGGTGTCAACATAAAAGAATCAAAAATGCAGATAAATGAATCTGTTACCATGTTTTTTCCTCCAGTTCCGAACGGGAAAGAAAACGAATTGTCCCCTTCGCCCATTATGGAAACACAGAATGGAAGAAAAACGGCTCTTCTCTCCATAAAAATAATTTTTAGATTAATTATTAACGCATTACATACATGATGAACTGAAATGCCAATGACCGGATTATTTTTTGTACCGAAAATTTTTCATCCTTTGCATTCGCAATGCGGATTCTAAATCCGCCTAAAAAAAGGATAGTATTTTATATACAAAAAGGCGCAGGCATTTTGGACGCCTGCGCCTTTTCCTTTCCCTCAAGGAGGAAAACCGCATCAATAATTCAGGATGCCTTCCGCGACCTTGCGTTCGAAGTCAGCAACATCCACCACCTGCCCGCTCAGCCGGGCGTGTTCCGTGGCAAAGGCCATCACATGGGAATGGGCGGATTCCTCAATGGAAGTGGTCATATCCTCCGGAGAGGGCACCGTCAGCATGTCATCATACAGAGCCTCAATCAATCCCCAGTCGCCGCCGCCGTGCCCCTGGTAGCCTCCGGCCAGTTCCTCCAGCTCCACCACACGGGTTTTTCCGCCAAAGTGGGGCGTCACGGTTATTTCACCGGGGCCGTTTTCCTTGTAGAAGACTCCGGCGCGGATTTTGCCTTTGGTGCCATACACTTCAATGTGGCGCCCCTGTTCGAAAGCCGTCATCGTGAACGTGCCCGTCAAGCCTCCCTCAAAGCGCATGATGGAAACCTGATGGTCCGGCTGGTCATTGTCGCACTGGAGGTAGTCCCTGCCCCACGGGGAGGTTTTCAGCCATTCGCAGATTTCCTCCGCGGTAGCTTCCTGCGCCCGGTCATACACCATGCCCAGCCAGCGTTTGCATTCGTCGTCCGTGGCGTATTTGCGGGCGTCCCAGGGGTCTTCCCCCACCGGGGTGGTCCACTCCGTGCAGCGTTCCGGCCGGGGTGAGGAGAGCGTCTTTTTCGTAAAGAAGGTAAGCTCCCCGAAACTGGCGACGGAGAGGCATTTACGCCGGCCCATGAGCCAGTAAAGGATGTCCATGTCATGGCAGCATTTGGCTACGATCATGGGAGTGGAGGTCTTGCTGTTGCCCCAGTGTCCGCGCACGAAGGAGTGGGCGAAGTGCCACGCCCCCACGCCTTCATTGGCGTTGAAGGTGATGACGTCCCCGATTTCCCCACTGTCGATGATTTTTTTCAGGGTCCGGTAAAACTGGGTGTAGCGCAGCACGTGGCACACGGCCACGCGGCGCTTCAGCGCACGGGCCATATCCCTAAGTTCCAGCGCTTCTTTCAGCGTCTTGGCAATGGGTTTTTCCAGCAGGACATGATAGCCCAGCTCCATGGCCTTCCTGCATGGAGCGTAATGGTAGTCGTCCTGTGTGCCGATGATGGCCACGTCCGCCAGGCGCGGCTCCGCCAGCAGGGAGGCGGCATCCTTGAACAGGCGGACGGAATCCCGTTCCTCCTCCGGGGCAAAGTCGCGAACGGCTTCCGTGCGCTGTTTGACGGGATCCGCCGCGGCGGCAATGCGGTAGCGGTTTTTTTGTTCCATGGCCAGCTTCATGTAAGTGCGCGTACGGGAACCGCAACCGACGCCGGCGAGAGAGAGTCTCTTTTGTTCAGACATAAGGATTGTTCAGATAATGTGGGTAAAGAGGTTAAAGAACGCCGGATTTGACCAGCAGCGCTTCCGCGTCCGGATCACGGCCCATGAAGTCGCGGTAGAGTTCCGCGGCGGGCTTGCTGTTGCCCTTGCTGAGGATGCAGCGGCGGAAATCGCGCCCGGTTTGCGGGTTCAGCACTCCTTCCTTCAGGAAGCGGCTGAAAGCGTCCGCTTCCAGCACCTCCGCCCATTTGTAGGAGTAGTAGCCGGAGGCATAGCCCGTGGGATCCGCGAAGATGTGCGTCAGGCGGCGCGCCACGGAAGGGCCGCGGTCCGTCATCGGCACCCGGTAGTCCGCCAGGATGCGTTCATCCGTTTCTTCCAGCGGAACGCCCTTGTACTGCGGCCAGTTGACGTGAAGCTCCAAATCCAGCTTGCCGAAGCAGAGCTGGCGCATGAAATCCGTGCCGCTCATATAATTGCGGGCGGAGCGCATTTTGGAGAACAGTTCGTCCGGTATTTTTTCACCCGTTTCATAGTGGGCGGCGAAGAGGTCCACGGATTCCCTCTCCCAACACCAGTTTTCATTAATCTGGGAGGGAAGTTCCACAAAATCCCAGGCCACGTTGGTTCCCGCCAGGGACTTCACTTCCACGTCGGAAAGGAGCTGGTGCAGCAGATGGCCGAATTCATGGAAAATGGTCTCCACCTCCCGGTGGGACAGCAGCGCGGGCTTGTCCCCCACGGGCTTGGTCATGTTTCCGACCATGAGACCCAGATGGGGCGCGCGGGGTTTGCCGCCGTGCGGCGGTTCCCCTACGCTCAGGCAGTTCATCCATGCCCCGGCGCGCTTGGAGTCCCGCGGATGCCAGTCCGCGTAAAAGGAACCCAGGTGCTCCCCGCTTTCCGCATCATGCAATTCATAGAACAGGACGTCCGGATGCCATACCTCCACCGCGCCTTCCGGCGCTTCCCCGGATTCACCGGGTTTGAACGCCACCGTAGGGCGCGGCGTCACCGTAATGCCGTACAGGCCGGAGTAGATGGAAAAGAGTCCTTCCATGACTTTTTCCACGGAGTAATACGGGCGCAGGTCTTCCTCGTCAAAAGCGTACAGTTCGCGGCGGCGTTTTTCAGACCAGTAGCCGGTTTCCCACGGGGAAAGTTTTTCCACGGGTTTTCCGGTTTTTTCCTCCTTGTATCTGCGGACGGCTTCCATGTCCTTCAGGAAAGAGGGCTTTACCTTGTCATGCAGGTCATTGATGAATTTCAGGGCGTTGGCCCCGCTCCCGGCCATGCGGCGGGAGGTGGCGTAATCCGCAAAGCAGCCGTACCCCAGCAAATGGGCTTTCCTGTCCCTCAGTTCCAGGATTTCAGCGATGAGGGCTTCATTATCGTATTCCCCCCCTTTTCCGATGGAACAGGAGCCCTCCCACATGCGGCGGCGCAGACTGTCCGAGTCCGCAAACTGCATGACAGGCTGGAGGGAGGTGAATTTCTGGGTGAAGCGCCAGCGGGGCTCTTCTTCCGTGCCGTAGCCGTTGGCCAGGGCGTCCAGGCGGGCGGCCTCCTTCACGGAATCCGGCAGCCCGGAGAGTTCCGCCTCATCTTCCACAATGAGTTCCCAGGCGTTGGTGGAGTCCAGCACGTTTTCCGCGAATTTCTTGGTCTTCAGGGAGAGCTGGGCTTCTATTTCCGCGTATTCCGGCTTCACGTCGTCCGGCAGGTCCGCCCCGCTCTCACGGAAGTCTGCCAGCGTTTCCTGGATGAAACGCTGCCTGACGGGGGAAAGGTCTTCCACCCAGTCACAGGAGGCCGCGGCTTTCAGCACCGTCCACAGGCGCGGGTTCAGAGGCACGGAGGAGGAGAAGGTCACCACTTCCGGCAGCATTTCCCCGATGGCCTCCCGCTGGGCGGGTTCGTCATTGACGGAGTCCAGGTGCATGATGCGGCCCCAGCCCAGGTGCAGGTCCTCGGAAGCCTTTTCCAGAGCGCCGAAGGTGCTTTCATAAGTCAGGGAATCCAGCGGCTGGTCGCAGATGGCCCGGATATTCTCTTTGGCTCGGGAGATGGCTTCCGTGATGTCCGGCTTGATGGCCTCCGGCGTAAGCCGGGACCAGGAAACCAGAAAAGCGGGGTCTAGATAGGGATGGTTCATATTGCTTGATGTATGATGTTATTGAAAATGAAAACGGCCGCGTTCCGGCATTTGCCGCAACAGCCATGAAAAAATAAAACTTACCATGTTTCAGAGACATCCGGCGGAACGGCCGCGGCCTGCTGGGCATCTTGATGAATGCGGCGGGGACGGAATCCGCCCTTCCGGGCACGGCTTCACGCCCCTTTTTTATCACCGCAGGCTTATTTTTCAAGATGAACAAGCTTCCTGCCCCGGGATTGGACGTCATGTTCCAGCGCGATGCGGGGAAATGCCGTTTCCAGTCCAAAACCGGGCGCCAGAACCGCTTCCACCGCTTCCACCGCTTCCACCGCTTATTCCGAATTATTTTCCGGAAGAACGGGCCTTGTCCAGGGTCTCCAGCACTCCGGCATGGTTCGGGAAGCGTTTCAGCGCCTGTTCGCACATATCCGCGCATTCCCGGAATTTCCCGGCTTTCAGGTAGGCGCGGGCCAGAACCCATTCCGCGGGGTATGGCATTACGGGAGGCAGGAGCAGGGAGGAAAAACGCTGGCTCCGTATGGCCTCGGACATCCAGACATTGGCGGAATCCGGAAACATGAGGGAGCGGATTTCAGAAGAATACAGGCTGCCCGTCTGGAGGCAGCGCGCCCAGTAGGAAACGCTCATCTGCCTCCGGGCGGCGTCCGCGCCGTCCATCAGCAGCCGCAGAATGCCGGACATCTTGTCAAAGGCGGACGCCACGGCATCCGTTCTGCCCTGCCTTGCGGCGTAACATGCGCCCATGTATTGGGTGGCCACGGCGGTCATGCCGTTGCTCAAATCCGGAAATCCCTTGGGAAGAGGCCCCGGAAAAGCCTTGAGCACAAGGGCCTGCCGGGGAATGACAGGCCGGGCCAGCATCAGGCGCGCAGGCAGCGTCCTGGCCTCCCATAGCTGAAGCAGGGTTCCGGGAGCCAGCGGATGCTTTTTGTCCAAGGGAACGGAAGCGGCTCTGGAGGCAATGGCCTCCGCCTTTTTGTAATGGCCGGCGCAGAATTCGGAAACGGCACGGTAAAGGATGGAGCGGAAGTAGGCGTCATCCAGCGCGGGAGGCACGTTTTCCGCCTTTTCCCAGGCCAGGCACAGATTTTCAGACTCCTTGAAAGCGGCGGAAGCCCCTTCATAATCACCTGTGCGGAACAGGCAATGGCCCAGCAAATGATGAGCGGACGCGGAAAAGGGGTTGGCGGCCACGGCCCTGCGGGCGATTTCCACCGTTTCCGGAGAAATGGATGGAGCCACTTCCTCCAGCAGGGCGCGCATGAACAGGGCGGCCTGGGAACCGGGGCGTTCCTTCAGGACGGCTTCCACCACGCGGACGGCTTCCTTCTGCCCTTCTCCGGGGTTGCCCTGCCCGTCAAAGCCGTCCCGCAGGAGCATGGCGTAAAAGAGGGGGGCGTACGGGTCGCGCTTCCAGGTGGAACAGATGGTTTTCCACGCTTCCTGCGCCTTCACGGGGCCATCCATCAGCAGCACGGCCAGGGCATCCGCATAAGCGCGTTCCTGTTCCGGGCAGTCCGGACGGAGCGCCAGCTCTTTCATGCGCTTCATGGAATGGACGCGCTGTTCCTGGAAAGCGGGTCCCGCGCCCATCAGGCTCATGCACCTGCCCCAATGGGCCATGAGGCAGTCCGGGTCCAGACGGAGAGCGGCGTCAAATTTAAGGAAAGCCCGCATGTCCCCGAACGTGAGCAGATGCGTCATTCCCTCCAGCACCAGCATTTGCGCGGCGGGAGATGAGGAACCCACCATCATCGGCTCCACTCCGGGCGGCAGCACGGCAGGCTGAGCCGGAACGCCGGCGCGGAAGAC
>OHBD01000920.1_pt1 | contig 14760 bp, 9 predicted proteins | sample 1577291 | NCBI WGS metagenome assembly OHBD01 (sample SAMEA3879572, study PRJEB24766) | human gut metagenome | biome: human-associated habitat; feature: feces | place: USA | collected 1985/1987
AATGCGAAGGGGTCAAGGGGGCGACCGCAGACTTCGTCTGTTTTCATTGCCCCCTCCTCGCCTCCGCAGAGGCGAAACCCCTGCATCGCAAAAAACAAATTGCGAATCATAAACTGTCAACAACACAAACCAACAAAACATCCACCCAAAAAACAGGGATGCGCTTCTCACGCACCCCTGCTTTTTTGTTACCCAAGATTGGCTTACTCCTGCCCAACCGCGTTGAGCTCCTGCGTCAGACGCCACTTGGTGGCAGCTTCGCCCTTGCTCCATTCGAGGCAGTCAGCATAGCCGTAGTTGTTGCACTGCGTAATCATGTTGCGGATGTGCATGTTGAACTCGCCGTCCGCCTTCGCATAAATCGCCAGCCAGCTGTTGTTCTTGATGCTCTTGGCGCACTGCTCCCACTTCACCTTCAGTTCGTCATCCTTCACGGACTCGGAGTAAGGCAGGTCGGGCATGATGGTGTACTTGCCGATGGACTCGAAGTACGGGTCAGCCAGCACCGCGCCAGACCAGTTGCGCCAGTCCTCCTGAATCGGGTAGGAAACCGCGTTCAGGATGGAAACCCAAGTGTCCCTGTTGAACGTTTCGCCCAGCTTGCCGTCAGGGTTGATGGCGTCCTTGCTGTAAGTGGTGTTGTTCGCCTGAATGCAGCCGTCGTTGAAGTTGCCGGACAGGGTGTACTGCTTGCCCGTGTAGGGGGACGTCCACACAACGCCGTTCAGGTCATGTTTGGTGTCCTTGTTGCAGATGTCGCCCAGTTCGGTGAAGTACATGCCGCCGTTTTCGTCATAGTCCCACATCAGACCGCGCGGGCCGTACCACATGGTCATCGAGCCTTCGGGAGTCGCGAAGAAGTCCAGAATCGCAAGGCACAGTTCCGGATACGCCGCCTTCGAGCCGACAGACCAGATGCGGTTGCCGCCCAGCGTGGACAGGCCGTAGACGATGGGGTTCGCTTCGTCCGGCACACGCGCATACATCATCTTGCCTTCGCCCAGATGCTTGTCCGTGTTGTAGACCATGGAGGAGGCATAGTTGAAGATGCCCCAGAACACGCCGCCGTTCTTCACCTTCTGGCTCATTTCGTCGTAGGTCTGCGTCATGGAGTTCGGGTCAAGCAGACCGGCGCGATAGAGCTGGTTGAAGAAGCGCAGCATCTCGATGTACGGGCCGTTTTCGTCCAGCGCATCGTAGAATTCGCCATTCGTGGGGTTGTACAGACCGAAGCCGAGTTCGTCATAGCCGTAGTACGCCGTCGCCATCGCCTTGACGTACATGACCATGTTGCCGTCCCAGTCAGGCCAGAGGGACGCCGCATACGTCTCGTTGCCCAGTTCATCGGTGGGGCAGATTTCCTTCATTTTCTTGAAGACCTCAAGCAGGTCGTCCAAATTCTTGATTTCCGGATAGCCGAGCTGAGAATACAGATCCCAGCGCAGATCCCAGGAGTACATGAAGGACTTATGACCCTGACGGGAGGTCGCCACATCCATGCCGAAGCCGTACAGATTGTCGCCGTCTTCGGACACCAGACGGTTGGACGACAGCGCATCCTGATAGTTCGCCCAAACGTAGGGCGCATACGTCTCCGCAAGGTCGTCCTCGTCCCACTCCAGCAGCAGACCGTTCTTGATCGCCTGCTTATAGTCCTCGCCATTCGCGCCCCAGACGACGATGTCGCCGAGGTTGCCGGACTGCGTGCGGGTCTGGTATGTACCATCCTGATCGGGGATGATGACCAGTTCAACGTTGAACAGATCCTTCATCAGCGCAGCGCCCCAGCCGGTCTGACGGCCGGAGTAGTTCGCCAGCTGGCTGTAAATTTCAATCTGGATGGGCGCGCCGTCCATGTCGATGAAATCGTACAGGTCGCTGGTCACCTTGTAGTACGGGATGCCAGAGGGATTTGCGGGTTCTTCTGCCAGCGCGGGCAGAGCGCCCAGAAGCATGGTCAGCGCCAGCATCAGGGCGAAGAGTCGGGTCAATTTGCGCATTTGCAAGATTCTCCTTTCCGTATTTGAAGTAACTATCACCAGCCGGGTTAGCCCTTCACGGCCCCCAGCATGATTCCCTTAACAAAGAAGCGCTGCATGAACGGGTACACCAGCAGAATCGGGATGATCGACACCATGGCGACCGTGTACTTGATAACGCGCGTGTTGAGCATGTTCGCCGCCGCCTGCGTGGACATGCCGCCCGAACCGTTGACCAGTGCCGACAGGTTCGAGGACTGGTTCAGGTACACATACAGGCGGTGCTGCAGGGTGTACAGCTCCGGCCGGGAGGACATCAGCAGCAGCGAATCTTGGAACGAGTTCCAGTTGCCGACCGCGCCGAAAATCGAAATCGTCGCCAGAATCGGCACGGACAGCGGCAGGATAATCTTCAGGAACACCGTCGGCGTGTTCGCGCCGTCAATAACCGCGGATTCCTCCAGCGACGCCGGAATCGACTCAATGTACGTCTTCACCAGAATGATGTTGTACGGCGCAATCATGCCCGGCAGGATGTAGGCGAGGAAGTTGTTCGTCAGACCCAGCATCAGCATGTTCATGTACCACGGAATCAGGCCCGCGTTGAAGTACATGGTGATGACCAGCGCGCGGTACATCAGCGACCGATGCCACATCTTCTGCTTCGTGACCAGATAGCCCGCCCACGCGCTGACAATCACCATCAGCGCCGTACCCAGAATCGTACGCGCCACCGTCACGATAACCGACGAACCCAAGTCCGCCACGTCGCGCAGGGCAAGGTAGTTCTGGAAGTGGATGCCGACCGGCCAGAAGTTGACCAAGCCGCCCGCCACCGCATCATTGCTGGAAATGGTGTTGATGAACAGGTAATAGAATGGGAAAACGCACAGAATTGTGAAAGCCACAAAGAGGATGTACAGGAAAACATCAAACACGATGTCGCCCGCCGTGCGGTGGATCTTGTTTTTCGGGTGCTTGCCCGCCAGTTTGACGGCGGATTGCTTCATGACTTCGGTGTTGCTCATTGCTTCTCCGCCTCCTTAAATGATGCTTTCGCCGCGCACGCCCTTGGAGATGCCGTTCGCGCCGAAGAGCAGCAGCACGCCAATCAGGCTCTTGAACACGCCGACGACCGTGGAAAGCGGAATCAAGCCGCTCTTAATGCCGCTGTGATAGACATACAAGTCCAGCACCTCGATGGTTGCGCTGTTCTGCGGATTCTCGAAAACGAGGTACTGCTCCATGCCGTTGGAAAGCATACCCGCAATCGCCATCAGCAGCATGACCATGTAAGTGGGCATCAAGCCGGGAATCGTGATGTGGCGGATGCACTGGAAGCGGTTCGCGCCGTCCACCTTCGCGGCTTCGTACAGCTGCTGGTCAATGCCCGCAATGCCCGCGATGTAGACAATAGCGCTCCAGCCCAAGCCCTTCCATGTGCCCCACAGCAGCATCTTGAGCCAGATGAAATCCGCGCTGGCAAGATAGTCTGTCGTGGCGGTCTGTCCCATGACGTTGCGCAGGAAGGAGTTGATGAAGCCGTCGGTGGAGAAGATAGCAAACGCAATGGCGTACACCAGAACCCATGAGATGAAGTTCGGAATCGTCGTCAGGGTCTGCACAACGCGCTGGAACTTCGTCGAACGCAGTTCCGCCAGCAAAACGGCAAAAGCAATCGGCAGCCAGCTCGTTGCAATGCCCAAGCCAGACATAATCAGCGTGTTGCGCAGCACGCGCACAAGGTCATTGCGGGTTGCGCCGTTGGAGAACAGGTAGCTGAACCACTTGAGGCCCACAAAGTTCTCGCTGCTCAGCGCGTCGCCGACCTTATAATCAAAGAACGCATAGCGCCAGCCGTACAGCGGCAGGTAGCAGAAGATGACCGTCAGAATCAGAACAGGCAGGAACATCAGGAACAGGCGGTATTTCTCCTCCATTTCCATCTTTTCTTCCATGTTCTTAGGAATGGTGACCATGCTCACGATGCTGAATACGAGCAGCAGCCCCCCCAGCACCGCCCAGAAGGCGATTGCGCCGGTCGGCGTCATCAGCTTCAGGCGGTCTGCCTTTTCCAGCGCCGGAAGGATGCTGTTCAGGTACACCAGCGTTCCGATGCCGCCAAGCATCAGCACCGAGCCGATCAGCGGCAGTTTGACGGCTGCGCGCTTCATGCGGTGATTGCCCAGCGACATGCACGCGCCGACCGCACTCAGGATGATGCCAAGCATCATCAGCGCACAGCCGCCCATGATGAGGTAGAAGTGCCACGGCTGCACCCAGCCCATACGCAGCGGGCGGGCAAAGCTGTCCGTCAGCGTGCTGTACGAAATCGCGGCGGTGAACAGCGAAGTATTCGCGTTGATGTCCGACATCAGTCGACCGGGATTGACCTCCGGGAAGAAGATCATCAGCCCGGCAAACGCGGTCAGAATGCGGATGATGATCAGCGCCCAGTTCGTCTTTTCCCGGACGCAAGTCGCCTGTCCGCCGGATTTGGCTGAAATCGTCGCCTGCATGGTATCCCCTCATTTCTTTCTTCGTGACGCTCTTCTGCTTTGACCAGCCGCGCGTTGATGGATGAGCGCTGGCAGACAGCCGTCCAGCGTTCATCCATCAGCGCGACTAAGGCAAAGACAGGAATCCCCTTGGCGCGCTCCTCAGCCGAAGCCGAAGAGCGCGCCAGAGGAAAGTAGTGCAGGATTACTCCGCCAGACCGGACACCGTGAAGGTAAAGACCGTCGTGGTGTTCGGGGCGGGCGCGGTCAGCACAACGCCATCCGCCTTGATGTTGTTGTAGTTGTCCTCGACAATCAGCTTCACCCAATCGCCGGAGGTATCCACCACAACACCGGACTGCGTCTTGCCTTCGCCAATCTTGATGGTCACATCAGAAATGGTGACGTAGCCTTCCTTGACCAGCTTGGACGGAATGTCGGTGGAGACGCGGAAGAAGTGGAACGCCGTGTCCTCGCCGAAGCCCATGTCCCCCGTGGTCATGGAGCAGGTGTAGGTGCCGTTGCCGGAGATGACCGCATCCTCGAACGTCGCGCCGTAATCGGTAATCGTGCCGTCGCTGTTGGTCTTCGCCAGCTTGGAGAACACATCGTTGTCCGCGTCGCGGCCGTAGGAGGCTTCCTCCCAGTCGTTGCGGAAGATGTAGTTCGGGTCAGACTGCACGGCGATGTACGCGCCGTAGGTCTTGGAGGTCAGTTCCTTCACTTCATCTTCGGTCAGGGGCTGTTCGGTTTCCACAACCGGCGGCACACCGTAGATGTAGTCGAAGGTCACGTCGATGGTCTTGATGCCGGAGAGCGCTTCCGCCGTCGCGATCAGCGCGGTTGCACCTTCCAGGTTGCCGTCCGCCACGCGGGCTTCCGCCGGGATGTCCGTCACCCATTCGTTCCAGATGTTGGAGCGGGTCACGATGCCGTCGTCAGAAGTGGTGAAGTCCTTGCCGAGTTCAATCGCTTCGCCGTTGACCTTGATTTCGGTGATGTCGATGAAGTAGCCGGGGAAGGTCGCTTCGCCGTTCGCAATACCGACCGCCATGAACGCCACACCGGGGATTTCGCCGCCCTCAACGCCGGAGAAGTCAAGGGACAGGGTGTAGGTGCCGGGGCCGTCCACGGTCACAGCGTTGCCCTCTGCAAATTCGCCGGGATTCCACGCGGAGGTCGCCCAGTTGCTGTCGGCGAACATCAGGAACGCCGTGTCCGTCTTGGGCACAAGGGTAAAGTCGATTTCGTAGGTCTTGACGGATTCAAACGCCGCCTTGTCCACGATGATAGGAGACACGCCCGTCAGATCCTTGTCGTAGGAGCGGACAGAAGCGTCAGTGGGAACCTCAGCAACCCTTTCGTTCATGATGTTCATGCGGGTTTCCACGCCATCGTCAGAGGAGGTGTAGCCCTTGGTGAACGCAACGGATTCGCCGTTGATGCGGATGTCGTTGAGCTTGATGGACATGCCGGGGAAGAGTTTTTCGCCGTGCTTGATGCCCAGCGCGGTAAAGGCAACGCCGGAAGCCGCGCCCGCTTCAGTCGCGGTGAAGTCCAGACCCACGGTGTAGTCGCCCGCGCCGGTCACGGTCGCGTTGGTCGCCTTCACAGCGGAGTCGTCCGTGCCCCAGTACTGGCTCGTCCAAGAAGAGTCGGCGAACATGATGTACGCCATGTCAGCGCCGTAGCGGAAGAGCGTGAAATCAACCTCGACGTTTTCCACGCGCTCGAATGCCGCCTTGTCCACGGTTATCCAGTTCGCGTCCTCGGTCACGCCGTCCCAGGAACGCGCGTCGGCGGGCAGCTCGCTGACCCATTCGTTGTAGATGTTGGAGCGGGTAATGATGCCGTCGTCAGAAGAGGTGTAGCCCTTCTTCGCTTCGATGGGCTGACCGTTCACGCGGATTTCGTCCACGCGAATCGTCCAGCCGGGCAGTGCTTTTTCGCCGTTCTCCAGGCCGATGGCCGCGAACGCAATGCCGCTCGCCGCGCCTTCGGGCGTACCGGTGAAGTCAAGGCCTACGGTGTAGGAGCCTTCGCCGGTAATCGCCGCCTCGGTCACCTTCATGCCCTCCGCCGGCTCAGAGCCGTCGTGCCACCACTGGTAGTGCCAGTTGGCGTCGGCATACATCAGGAACGCCGTAGAGAGCGGTTCGACTTCGCCCGCCACGGGAGATGCCACGGGAGATGCCACAGGAGACGCCACCGGAGATTCCGCCACAGCGGTCATGCCCAGCGCCATCGCCAGCACCATCAGCAGTGCAAGAAACTTCTTGGTGCAATTCATGATGATTCCTCCTTGAGAGAAGCTGATTGTGCCTGATGCCTGTTGGCGAAACATTTTCGTAAGTCTCCGAGGTTTACGAAAGCGTTTTCGTCTTTGCCCGGATTAAGGGCAGACATTTCCGCACTTGTAAATTCATTATAGCTTTTGGCGCGTCATTTGTCAAGTTCAAACCATATGATATACAAGATTTGTGCAAGATTTTGCCGCGCTTCTTTATTAAAACTGCCTAAATCTATCAGAAACTGCTCTGCAAGTTCCTTACACGGCAATTTTCGTCAGACAACGTTTTCGTTGTTCTATTCGGTTTCCTGCCGCTCTTTTTCCGACATGAAAACAGTTGTTTCCCTTTGAAATTGTCTGTTCCAAATGCGGTTTTACGGCATTTTCCGATTTTTCAGCATTTCCAGCAGGTTCCAGCGCCGCCGCGCCGCTTCTTCCGCCATTTGGCAGAGGCTCTCGCTCTTCTCCGGATCGCTCCGGCGCAATGCCGCAAACCGCCCCTGCCGCATCAGGAATGCCTGAAAATCCCCGTCCGGCGCTTTGCTGTCCAGCATCAGCCCATTCGCCGGATGATAGCGGTACAGTGGGAAATATCCGCATTTCACGGCGTCCTTCTCGATTTCCTGCACGTCGCGCATATCAATCCCGTGCGCAATGCAGGGCGCATAGGCAATGATGAGCGCCGCGCCGTCCCACGCTTCTGCCTCGCGCATGGCCTTCAGCAGCTGCGCCGGATTCGCGCCCATCGCCACCTGCGCAACGTACACATGCCCGTAGTTCATCGCCATCAGCCCCAAATCCTTCTCCACGCCGGATTTCCCGCCGGACATGAGCCGTGCCGCCGCACCCGCCGGGGTCGCCTTCGATGCCTGTCCGCCCGTGTTGGAGTACACCTGCGTGTTCAGCACAAGCACCCGCACCTTCTCGCCCGATGCCAGCACATGGTCAAGCCCGCCGAAGCCAATATCAAACGCCCATCCATCGCCGCCGATGAGCCATACACTCTTGGCCGCCAGCAAGTCCGCCGAATCCGCAATTTCCTTCACCAGCGGATGTGAAAGCGTCTCGCACGCCGCCAGCAGCGCTTCCCCCGCCTGTGCCGAGAGCGCTGTATCCTCACGACTGCCCAGCCACGCGCGGCACGATTCCGCCAATTCCGGACACTGTGCCGCCAGCGTCTCGACCTGCTCCGCCAGATGCGCCCGTCGGTGCTTCATCGCCAGATACATCCCGAAGCCAAATTCCGCGTTATCCTCAAACAGGCTGTTGCCCCACGCCACGCCCTGCCCTTTCTGGTTGACGGTATAGGGGCAGCTGGGCGCGCTCCCTGCGTAGATGGACGAGCAGCCCGTGGCATTGGCAATCATCAAATGCGAACCGAACAATTGTGTCAGCAGCTTGATATACGGCGTTTCGCCGCACCCCGCGCACGCGCCGGAGAACTCAAACAGCGGCGTTTTTGCCTGCGCGAGCGGGATGGTGTCCGCCTCCCCGATCGCTGTTTCCGGCAGCGACACGGCGAAATTCCAGTTTGCCTGCTCCTGCGCCATTTCCGCCGCGGGGCGCATCACCAACGCCTTTTCCTTCGCAGGGCACGTCCGCGCGCAGTTTTCGCATCCCGTGCAGTCCAGCGGCGACACCTGCACGCGGAAATTCCGCCCGGAAAACGCTTTGCCCTTCGCCCGAACCGTATGAAAATCCGCCGGGAGCGCCGTTTCCGCCAGCGGGTAGAACGTGCGGATGCACCCATGCGGGCAGACAAGGCTGCACAGCCCGCACTGGATGCACGCTTTCGCCCGCCACTGCGGAATCTGCCGCGCAATGCCGCGCTTTTCGAGCCGACTCGTGCCCAGCGGCGCAAACCCGCGCGCGTCCATGGCGGACACCGGCAGCATGTCTCCTTGCTGGCGCAGCATCGGGCGCATGAAGGCTTCGACTGCTGATTGCGGCGCATCATCCGGCGTATCAGGCAGTTCCACCCATTCCGGCGGCACGTCCACTCGTCGCAGTGCATTCGCCGTCTTCGCAATTGCATTCAGATTCGCCGCGACGACCCGCTCGCCCTTCTTCGCATATGCCGCCTGAACCGATTCGGTCAGCAGCTGCTGCCGCTGCTCTTCCGGCAAAAAGGCATTTAATTGGAAGAAAGCCGTCTGCATGACCGTGTTGATGCGCCCGCCCAAGCCGCACTGCGCCGCGATTGCGTCCGCGTCGATGGCGTACAGCAGCGCATGGCGTTTCGCAATGCTCCGGCGCAGCTTCGCGGGAATCTCCATGCCGTCCGGGAGATTCAGCAGCACCGTGCCGCCCGGCTTGACGCTCTGCGCCACCACACCCAAATTCATCAGCGTCGGCTGATGGCACGCGAGAAAATCCGCCTGCCTAATCAGGTACGGCGCGCGAATTGGCGCTGCCCCTATCCGCAGATGACTGACCGTGTACCCGCCGGATTTCTTGGAGTCATACGCAAAATACGCTTGCACCTGCCGATCCGTCTGCGCGCTCATCATTTTTATGGCGCTCTTGTTTGCTCCAACCGTGCCATCCGCGCCCAGCCCAAAGAACTTGCAGCTGATAACGCCCTCGTCCGGCAAGGCAAAATGCGCGTCTATCGGCAGGGACAAGTGCGTCACATCGTCGTCGATGCCGACGGTGAAGTGCTGCCCGTTTTCCATCGTGTCCAGCGCGTCGAACACAGCCTTGACCATTGCGGGTGTGAACTCTTTGCTGCCCAGCCCGTACCGTCCGCCGCAGACCTTTGCCGTCCGTCCGGCAGCAAACAGCGCCGCGCTCACGTCCAAATACAACGGTTCACCGAGTGCGCCGGACTCCTTCGTGCGGTCAAGCACAGCGATCCGCTCCGCGCTCTCCGGGATAGCCGTCAGCAGCGCTTCTGCCGAGAACGGACGGAACAGCCGAACCCGCACCACGCCGACTTTCTCCCCCGTCCGCATGAGTGCCCGCGCGGTTTCCTCCGCCGTCTCCGCGCCCGACCCCATCAGCACCAGCACCTTCTTCGCGTCCGGCACACCCGTGTAGGAGAACAGCCGCAGCGGGCGCCCCGTCAGCGTCGCGACGCGGTTCATCGTGTCCTGCACGATTTCCGGCAGGGCGAAATAATATGGGTTCGCCGCTTCCCGCCCCTGAAAATACACGTCCGGATTCTGGCTCGTCCCCTGCTGATGCGGATGCTCCGGGTTCATGGCGCGCGCCCGGAACTGCCGGATTTGCGTCTGCGGCAGCAGTCCGCGTAATTCATCCTCATCAAGCGCCTCGAACCGCTGGATTTCATGGCTCGTGCGGAAGCCATCAAAGAAATGCAGCATTGGCACGCGCTCAGATGCGCCACAGCCGCCAAATCCGCCGCTTCCTGCACCGATGCCGCGCAGAGCATCCCCCAGCCCGCACTGCGCACCGCCATCACATCGCTGTGGTCGCCGAAGATGGACAACGCGTGGTACGCCAGCGCCCGCGCCGCGACGTGCATCACCCCCGGCAGCAGCTCGCCCGAAATTTTGCACATATCCGGCAGCATCAGCAGCAGCCCCTGCGACGCGGTGAAGGTCGTCGCCAGCGCACCCGCCGAGAGCATCCCGTGCAGCGCGCCCGCCGCGCCGCCCTCGCTCTGCATCTCCGTCAGCCGCATTTTCTGCCCGAACACGTTGCGTTTGCCCATGTGCGCCCACTCGTCACAGTTCTCTGCCATCGGCGTAGACGGCGTAATCGGGTAAACCGCTGCCGTTTCGCTGAGCGCGTATGCCACCTGTGCCGCTGCCAAATTGCCGTCGCCCACCATCGTTTTCATCCGCTTTTTGCACCTCCATGCGCCTGTTTCCGCGTATTGTATCCGTGCGGATGCGTTTCCATGCAAAAGCACGCAGAAATTGCGAAAAAAAGTGAATTTTCCTCTTGACAGGCGGGGTAAAGCGTGGTATAATCATTTTTGCAGTCAGCGAGTGGCGCAAGTCAATCGTTGAAGTGCCAATGGGGAATGGTGTAATGGCAGCACCTACGACTCTGACTCGTATTGTCTAGGTTCAAATCCTAGTTCCCCAGCGTTTGCCTCCGTTGTCTAGTGGCCTAGGACGCCGCCCTCTCAAGGCGAAAACACGGGTTCGAATCCCGTCGGAGGTGCATCATCCTTCGCTCTTACAGCGGAGGATTTTTTTGTGTTTCTTTATACGATTTCCAGATTTGCGGCGCATCTTGACGCTTTCTTTTCGTCGTCTTCTTGCCTGTTCCCTGCTTTTATGGTATACTAAAGAAAATGACGTAGGAGGGCACCCGACGATGAACACAGACGTGCTGTTTGACCGCGCATTTGCCATCCGTGCCGCAAAGCCATGGCAACATTTGTTTGATACACATATTTTTGCAGTTCGCTTTTCTGATGGTGAAATTGCGTGCTGCTCCGTCATGGGGCGCAACGGCACGCATCTGGCGCTGGCGCTTTATTCCCTCACGGACGGTCTGTACGCGCTTGACAAACTCATGACCACAGACATGCGCGTTCTGCCGCGCCATCGAGCGGAGGAATGTATGCTCGGGCAGGACTGCATTCAGGTGTCCTTCGAGAATGCGCAGGAAATCCTCGCGAAGGAGGCAAAGCCCGTCCGCGCTTACGCCAAAGCACACGGCATTTCCCTGCGCGGGCAGCACAATTTCCCGGTTTTCCATCGCTATCGTCCATCGCGCATGCCGTGGGCGCTGACTGACGAAACCGAGCAGCAGCATCTATTGGAAGCAATGGATGCCCTGCTGGAAATATCGCGTCGGCTCAACACAGAAGAGCCTCTTGCCTTGGGGCTGATTGAGGGCGACCCATTCACGCACCCGATTCCCCTGCTGACCGCAACCCCCGACGGCTATCGCTGGGATTCCTACACGCTGCAAAAGCCCGACGCGCCGGCACTCCCGGCGGGCAAAATTGAGGATGAACTGGCGCTGGCGCGGCTGAAGAAGCGCAAGAAGCCCTGTGCACCGTGGGCGCTGGCGGTGTTTATGTCCCCCACCCCTGTTCAGGCCAAACCAGCCCAAGTGCCATATTTTCCTTATTTGCTCTGTGTTGTCGATACCGGCAGCGGCAAAGTGCTGACGCTCACACCGCCGCGCAAAATCGACGAATACGCTCCCCACTTCTCCGCTGATTTCCTTCCCCTGCTCCAGCAGCACGGTCTTCCCCGTGAGTTTTGGTCAGCAGATGACCGCACAACGGCATTCATTACGCCGATTGCCAAGCAATTGGGTATTCCCGTCAATGTGCAGGCGGACATGACGCCGATGGATGAACTGCTGGACGAACTTTACGATCATCTGAACGATGCTTCATTCGAAGGTGCAGATGAAATGGGCAATGCGCCGGATGATGCCGAGGTGCTTCGGCTTCTTGCCGCACACATTGCCGACGCGCCGGAAACACTCCGCGCCATACCGGATTACATGCTGACCGAGATACGCGCCGCAATTGCCGCACTTCCTAACTCGCGGGACGCCTCGCGCGCACTGGACGAAGAAATAAAGCGCCGTCGTCTCCCGCCGCATCAATGAGGTGAAGCATGTCGCAGACCACAAAACGCGCCTTAGCGCAAAGCCTGAAAAAGCTCCTGCAAACGAAGCCGCTGAGCAAAATCACCATCAACGATATTGCTGAGGACTGCGGTGTCAGCCGGATGACGTTCTACTACCATTTTGCAGATATATACGACTTGGTGGAGTGGACGTGTCAAGAGGATGCGAGCGTCGCGCTTGCCGGCAACAAGACGTACAGCACATGGCAGCAAGGCTTCCTGAACATCTTCCATCTTGTCTTGGAAAACAAAACGTTCGTCCTGAACGTCTACCACTCTATCAGCCGCGAGCACTTGGAGCGCTATCTCTATCAGCTGACGTACGACCTGCTGATTGGCGTGGTTGAGGAAAAAGCCGTCGGGCTGTCCGTCAGTGACCGTGACAAGGCGTTCATTGCCAACTTCTACAAATACGCGTTTGTCGGCTTGATGCTGAACTGGATTTGCGAGGGCATGAAGGAAGACCCAACGACGATTATTGACCGGCTCAGCGTGCTGATTCACGGTGATATCACCCGTGCGCTGCACAAATACAGCGCAAGCTGACATGTAAACAGGCATCCGAAGCGAAAGCACATGCTTCAGATGCCTGTTTTTGCTTGATGAAAACTTATACTATTTCCAGATGAAAAGGCGCAAGCAGATGGCGCAAGTGAATCTGGAAATAGTAGATTCTTCACGGAATCTTGGGGCAGAGCAGTTTGGGGGCACGTCTGCGGACGCGCAAAGTTACTGGCAGGGACGCTTCGCTGCCTGCGCCTTTGTTGGCGGCTTCCTTGAGATTGGTCGGGCGAGGAACAGTTGGGGCGTTGCACCAAGCCCCACAAGGGACGCTGTCCCTGCACCCTGCAAGGGGCAGACGAAAAGGGACGAAGTCCCCCCTTGACCCGTTTTGGGCACCGCGGCTTGAGCGCGTTTCAGCGGCGCTATGGGATAGCAGCGTTAAACCGGGTTCCCCGCGCCTTTCACCAATCCCCCAATCTCCTCATCCGCGATATACGGATTCAACCGCAGCGCCGTCCGCTGGTCAATATCCTGCCGCATGTTCTGAATATCCGCTACCAGCTCACTCTCATTGGCAATCGCCTGCCGCTTGAAGTGAATCTCCTCCGTCTCCAAGTGCAGCAGCGTCAGCAGCTCCTGCATAAAGTGCCGCACCTGCCACTCGTACCTGTCCGCCTTCAAATTCAAGTTCGCCATCGCCGCGCGAATCGCCACATTCGTCAAGCTCCCGCCCGTCAGCGAAGCCATATCCAGCGCCATGTAGTCGTTGTACAGCGCCCGTTCCAGCAGATTCAGCGCTGCCTGACGCGCGGCATAGGGCACCTCAATCGTGTGCGGCTCGGCGGTTGCACCGCTGCCCGAACCATCGGAGAGGTTCGCCACCGCCTTGATGCGGCTGATTTCCTCCAGCATTTCGGCAATGTCCTCCGTCGTGCCGCTGAAGTTGTTCAGCACCCAGTAAACGTCGTTGGCACGGGCGAGGTTGTCCGCAAAGTCGGAGAGAATGTTGTCGTACGCGTCGATTTTCGCCTGAATCGCCGGCGTCAGTTCGCTTTTGCCCTCCTGATTCGCGTAGAGGGGGATGAGCGGCAAGCGCCCGTAGCCTTGACGCTCCACGTCGAGGGTATCGCCGAGTGCGTCGCGGCGGAGCGTGCGCACATACGCCGTTTTCTCCCGGACGACATCGACCTGCTTGCCGCTGACGCGCAGGATGCTCACGCCGTCCTGCTCGAACAGGCGCAGGAACATCGGGCGTTTTGCACCAAGCTGCCAGAACTGCACGCCCAGCATGAGTTCGCCGGTCATTTCGTCCAGCAGGGGGAAGAAGCCGCTGCCCGCTGCCCGCGCCATCTCGATGATTTCCAGATGGTCGGCATTCCAGTAGCCGTAGCTGACCCCGTGCAGCAGGGCGCATTCGCCCAAGCGGGAGAGAAGGTGGTCGAAATCCGCGCCGAGACGTTTTTTCGTTTCCTCCGGCAGTGAAACGCCTTCGGAGAGCAGAAACTGGTTTTGCTGCGTGACGAAGCGGAACAGGAAGCTGCTGCCGATGCGGTTGCCGACGACGTCTTCCGTTCCCGCGCGGACATGGCGGCGGCCATCCGTGCCACGCGTTTCGATTTTCCGGGCGCGGAGGATGGTCTTGCGTGCAATCGTGGGATTTTCGCCCCGGAAGTAGCTGCTGGCGCTCAGCGCGCGGACAAACTCCGCCGACGCCTTGAACTTCTCGATGGCCTTGCACAGCAGGGCGATTTTGTCCTCCGCGGCGAGGTAGTCTTGGTAGGTGTAGGTGGTAAACATGAAACCTCCTTCATGATGTTAGAAGATGTTACGCGTTTTGCGGATGTTCCCGTTCTCACAAGCTGCAATCAAAGTCAACTCCGGTAGTGGCGACCCGAAGGTTTCCAAAGGGCGATCGGAAAGCC
>OHBD01000940.1_pt1 | contig 14526 bp, 16 predicted proteins | sample 1577291 | NCBI WGS metagenome assembly OHBD01 (sample SAMEA3879572, study PRJEB24766) | human gut metagenome | biome: human-associated habitat; feature: feces | place: USA | collected 1985/1987
GATACTCCAGAGAAGCGCCGCCGCCGGTGGAGATGTGGGTCATCTTGTCGCCCAGACCCATCTGCTCAACAGCCGCCGCAGAGTCGCCGCCGCCGATGATGGTCACCGCGTCGGAATCCGCCATTGCCTGCGCAACCGCCAGCGTGCCAGCCGCCAGCGTCGGGTTCTCGAACACGCCCATCGGGCCATTCCACACAACCGTCTTGGCGGACTTCACAGCCGCCGCGAACAGCTCACGGCTCTTCGGGCCAATATCGCAGCCTTCCATGTCCGCCGGAATCGCGTCCGCATCGACGGTCACGGTGTCAACCGGCGCGTCAATCGGGTTCGGGAAGTCCTTGATGCACACGGTGTCAACCGGCAGCAGGAGCTGAACGTCCTTTTCCGCAGCCTTCGCCATCATGTCCTTGCAGTAATCAATTTTGGTTTCGTCCAGCAGGGACTTGCCGATTTCATAGCCCTTCGCCTTCAGGAAGGTGAACGCCATGCCACCGCCGATAATCAGCGTATCAACCTTTTCCAGCAGGTTGTTGATGACATTCAGCTTGTCCTCAATCTTCGCGCCGCCCAGCACCGCGACGAACGGACGATCCGCATTTTCCAGCGCCTTGCCCATCACGGCGAGTTCCTTGCCGATCAGATAACCTGCCACGCACGGGGACAGGAACTTCGTCACGCCCTCGGTGGAGCAGTGTGCGCGGTGGCAGGAGCCGAACGCGTCATCCACATAGCAGTCCGCCAGGGAAGCCAGTTCCTTGGAGAACTCCTCGACGTTCTTGGTTTCTTCCTTGCGGAAGCGGGTGTTCTGCAGCAGCACGACGTCGCCGTCCTTCATCGCCGCCACAGCAGCCTTGGCGTTGTCGCCAACCACCGTGTCGTCATTGGCGAACACGACGGGCTGACCCAGCAGTTCGCTCAGGCGAACCGCCACGGGTGCCAGAGAGAACTTCTCTTCCGGGCCGTTCTTCGGCTTGCCCAGATGGCTGCACAGGATGACCTTGCCGCCGTCAGCGATCAGCTTCTTGATGGTAGGAAGCGCGGCCACGATGCGCTTGTCGTTGGTGATCTTGCCGTCCTTCATGGGGACGTTGAAGTCACAGCGAACCAGCACCTTCTTGCCAGAAACCTTGATGTCGTCAATCGTTTTCTTAGCCATTGTTGATGCACACTCCTTCAAGATTGCTCTTTTGGTTGCTTTTATTGAGAACGTCCGTCACACATCGGTGACTGACGAACAACCCGTATTTGTTTTGAGGATGGCAAGCATCTGCTTTGCTGCCCCCTCATCCGTCACCAGCAGCGTATGCGGATCATGCCGCAGAACGGAGATGATGGCTGCCGCCTTCTTTGCGCCCGCCGCCACCGCAATCATGCGGCAGTCCGGCGTCAGGCGCGCCAAATCGACGCACACGCCGGATGATTTCAGCAGGCACTGCCCATCCCGGTCGTAATACGCGCCGAAGGACTCCCCGACCGCGCCCTTCTTCGTTAGCAGGCGCACCTGCTCCACGGGCAGGCGGCTCATCGTCTCCTGCGCACAGCCGATGCCGTGCAGGATGATGTCCGCACGCTGGATTCGCTCCATCGTCTCGCGAATTTCGGGCAGACGCAGCATTTCCTGCTTCGCCTGCTCGTCCATGTGGTCAGGCAGATGCAGCAGCCGATGATGTCCGCCGAGCCGCTGGGCGATTTCCGCCGCCAGCGTGTTCGCCTGCGTCTCCATTTCGCGCCCGAAGCCGCCCTGTGCGGGAACGACCATGACGTTCATGGGAGCGCTGCTCTGCATGGCGTGTGCCGTCGCCGCGATGGTCGAACCGCCCGTGACTGCCAGCGTCGACCCGGAATGCAGCAATTGCCGCACGCCCTGCGCCGCCAGCCGCCCCACGTCGGACAATACCCGCGCATCCGCATCAGCATCCCCCGGCGCAACGAACACGGTTTTCACCGGGAGAACCTGCATCAGCGCCGTTTCCAGCGCGGTCAAGCCCTGCGTCTGCCGGGCGAAGCTGCGGGCACTTTCCAGCCAGCGGGACGCATTCGGCGTCGGATTCATCCCGGCTTTGTCCAGCGTAATCAGGCCAGCGTCGCGGAGCTTCTCCACGTCCGCGCGCACTTCCCGCTCCGCCAGATTCAGCCGGAGCGCCAATTGCCGCCGCCCAACCGGGGCTGATTCCGCAATCGCCGTCAGCACCATGGCACGGCGCGCCATTGCTTCCGCCATCTCCGGCGCAATTGCCTGCATCAGCGCCACAAAATCCTCCGCCATGCCTTTCCGTCCCTTCCGGCTCGTCAGAAAATCCCCAATGTCTATCATACCACGTTCGGCACGAAATGGCAAGATTGTTTTTCCGCTTCCGCATACACTCTTCTTACAAAGGAGGAGATTTGTATGTGGATTTTGCTTCCCGCTTTCGTTTTGACGCTGCTGCTCTGCCGCTGCTATCGCCCCGGCACTTGGGGCGCGCGGCTGCTGAACTGCTGGACGTTTGGCACAGTGCTGTTGATGGCGTGGAATCTGCTGCCCTTGCCGCACGTCGGCATCAATCCGATTTCATCGTTGTTGACAGGCGCGCTGGGCATTTCAGGGCTGCCCCTGACGGTGTTTCTGAATATGATGCCGTAATCAGCAGCAGACGATTTCGATGCCCGCCATGGCTTCATCAATCAGCCCATCGATGTCGAGCTTGCTCTCGCCTTCGAGAATTTTCTCCATCTTCGGGTGCGTCGCGGGATGGCGCGGCGTAAAGACCGTGCAGCAGTCCTCGTAGGGCAGGCTGGACGTCTCGAATGTGCCGATTTTTTCACTCACGGCGATAATTTCTTCCTTGTCAAAGCCAATCAGCGGGCGGAAGACAGGCATATCCACCACCATATCGGTCGTACCGAGCGCCGTCATCGTCTGGCTGGCGACCTGCCCGACCGATTCGCCGGTAATCAGTGCCTCGCTGTTCTCCTGACGCGCCACCTTTTCGGCAATGCGCATCATGAAGCGGCGCATGATGAGCGTCGTGTACTCTTCGGGGCACTTTTCGTGGATTTCCATCTGGATTTTGGTGAACGGCACGATGTGGACGCGGATGCCGCAGCAGCTTTCGGACAAAATGCGCGCCAAATCCAGCACCTTTTCCTTCGCGCGGTCAGACGTGTATGGATAAGAGTGGAAATGCACCGCGTTGATATGCACCCCTCGCTTAGCGATCATCCACCCCGCGACCGGGCTGTCAATGCCGCCGGAAAGCAGCAGCGTCGCGCGGCCGTTCGTGCCGACGGGCATACCGCCGACCGCCGGAATCACCTTCACATACAGGTACGCCATGTCGCGGATTTCCACGTTCATGGTGTGCTGGGGCTTCTTCACATCCACAGACAGGTTCTTGTTCGCCGTCAGGATGCGGTGTCCCATTTCGATGTTGATGGCGGGCGAATCCATGAAGTAGTTCTTGTCCGAGCGGCGCGCCGTCACGCGGAACGTGCCGGACAAATCCGCCATCATGGCAACCGCCTGATTGCAGAGGGCGTCAAAGTCGTCTTTGGGCATTTCGACCGCCGGGCAGACGCTGTGCACGCCGAACACCTTCGTCACACGGCGGATGCACTCATCCAAATCGTCAAAATCCGACACGAGAATGCGTCCGTCGTGCAGCAGCACCGTCGCGCTGAGGTCTTTGACGGCGTACTTGATGCGCTTGACCAGTGCGCGCATAAAAAGCGGGCGATTCTGCCCCTTCAGGAAAATCTCGCCATAACGGACAAGCAGCAAATTGCGCACAGGAATTTCTCTCCTTAATATGTAGATATTATCGTCTGACGTAGGCTTTCAGCAGGTCATAGTGCTTCTTGACGCACTGCGCTACATCATCCATTTCCGCCTCGGTATTGTCCGGGCAGAGACTGAATCGCAGCGTGCAGTCCGCTTCCGCCGGGGACAGACCCATTGCCGTCAGCACGCCGGACACCTTCTGCTTATGCGCCGCGCACGCCGAGCCTGCACTGACATAGATGCCGTCGCCTTCCAGCGCGAACAGCATTGTCTGGCTCCGCACAGGCGACAGGCTGACGCTCAAGATGTGCGGCGCGCAGAGCGGGTCATCCAGCGCGGGGCCGTTGCGCTTTGCCGTGGGAATCGCCTCCTGCAAGTCCGTCAGCAGGCGGGTTTTCAGCGCCATCATCTTCTCCGCCGCGCCCTGCGGATAAGTACAAACCGCCTCGCCCAGCCCAATGATGCCGGGGACGTTTTCCGTGCCGGAGCGCAGGTTGTCCTCCTGCCCTCCGCCGAAGACGATGGGCGACAGCTTGTGGTCTTTGCGGAAAATCAAGCCGCCGATGCCCTTGCTGGCATGAATCTTATGCCCGGAAAAGGCGTAGGACTGGATTTTGAGCGCATTGAAATTCAGCGGCACACGCAGGAAGCCCTGCACGCCGTCCACATGAATGGCGGCATTCGGCGCAAGGCGGTCGCGCAGCGCGGCGACTTCCGCAATGGGCTGCACCGCGCCGACCTCGTTGTTGACCTGCATGAGCGTAATCAGGTGGACATCCTCGCCCAGCAAGCCTTCCAGCGCGGGCAGATCCACCACGCCGCGGCGATCGACTGGAATCGGCACAACCTTGTGCCCCATGTGTTCGGCTTCCTGCGCGCAGTTCAGCACCGCCGGATGCTCCACGGACAGCATCAGCACCCGCCCCGGCTTATGCTTCGTGCGCAAATGCCCCAGAATAGCGATATTGTCCGCCTCCGTGCCGCCAGAGGTGAACACCATGCGCTGGTTCGCCGCGCCTGCCGCTTTCAGGCAGATTTCACGCGCATTCTCGACGGCTTTCTCCGCATCCATGGCTGGGCGGTACAGCGCCGACGGGTTGTACCAGCCGTTTTCCAGCGCGTCCGTCATCGCGGCAATCACCGCGGCGGAGGGCTTCGTCGTCGCGCTGTTATCCAGATAGATGGTTTTCACGGTCAATTCTCCTGATACGCGCCGAAGGGCAGATAGTGGCGGATGTTCTCCACCATGGCTTTGCTCGGCTCAAACACAATCAGGGACTTCTTGCCGTCCTTGGAGAAAGCGAAATAGTACAGCTCCGCGTCGCGATTGAGGAACCAGCGCAGCTGCTTCACGCCCGGCGCGGACACATGCCGATGGAAACTGCCGCTGGCAACCTTGCCGAACGCATCCACCTTTGCCACGTTCAGGCTGCCCAGCGCCTTGCGCTTGCGGTTGTTGAACACCTGTGCGAAATCCATCGAGCCGTTGGTGAACGTGTAGTCGTACTCCGTGCGCAGGCGGTCATGGAAGAAGAAAATGTACACCGCAATGCCCGTGAACACCAGCGTCATCACCAGCATCGAGATGCTGAAGCTGTAAAACATGACGTTCAGGTACATGAACGCCAGAATCGCAGACACAATCATCACGACCCACGACGCGTAGTACAGTACCTCTTCCGCCGCGCGGTGGTGTTTGCTTACAGATTCCTCCAGAAAACGATCCATTTGCGTAAATCCTCCTCAAATCACATAAACAGCAGGAACAGCCCTGCCGTCAGAAGCCCCACAATCACGCCGCCGATGACCTCGACATGCGTGTGACCGACCAATTCCTTCAGTTCCTCATCCGTGATACTTTCGCCATTGACGAACATCTTCTGCACGATTTCGTTGATGATAACCGCCTGCTTGCCCGTCTCGCGGCGGACGCCCGTCGCATCGTACATGACAATCGCCGCCATCGTGAAAGACAGGGCGAAAATCGCGCTGTCGAAGCCCTGCGTCGCGCCAATCATCAGCGTCAGGGAGACGACGAACGCCGTATGGCTCGACGGCATTCCCCCGCTGCCGAAAAAGCGGTGCCAGTCCCATTTCTTTTCGACCAGATAGTACGTCGGAATTTTGAGTGCCTGCGCCACGAACCACGCCGTGATGCAGCACAGCAGCACCTGATTGCTGAAAAGCCCCAGAATGTTGTGTAGTTCCATTTATTTCCGCTTCCCTTTTGATGAATGATAAATCAATCCGGCGCAAGCGCACGAATCCTGTCTCTTATTGTACTCTGTTCAGGGTGCTTTGTGCAAGGGTTTGCAAAAATTTCATATCTCCGCCGATTTTCGCTGCCGCATCCACCGCCAAGGCCGTTTCCCGTGCCGCGTCCTCGCGCGTGCCCTCAATGCCGCGAATGGCAATCCACGTCAGCTTCTCTTCCGCGACGTCCTTGCCAACGCTCTTGCCCAGCGCTTCCTCCGTACCGATGACATCCAGCAGGTCGTCCACCATCTGGAACGCCATGCCGAGGTGCTGCCCATACTCGCAGCCATATTTCACCTGATCCTGCGTCGCGCCCGCCAGCAGCAGGCCCGCCTCCACGGGGGCGGTTAGCAGATCCGCCGTTTTGTGCAGGTGGATGTAGCGCACCTTGTCCGCCGTCGGCTTCGTTCCCTCGCTGGTTACGTCCATCGTTTGCCCAGCGACCATGCCCGTTACGCCCGCGTGACGCGCAATCGCTTCCATCGCCAGCGCGCCAGAGCAGTCCCCTGCTTTCGCCAGCTGCGCAGCCTGACGCGCCATCAGCTCCATTGCCGCCGACAGCAGCCCGTCGCCCGCCAGAATCGCCACGTCCTCGCCGAACTTGCGGTGATTTGTCAGCTGACCGCGCCGCAAGTCATCGTTGTCCATGGCGGGCAGGTCGTCGTGAATCAGGCTGTATGTGTGAATCATTTCCAGCGCACAGGAAAACGGCAGCGCCTTTCCCGTATCACCGCCGATGGCTTCGCATGATGCCAGCAGCAGCACTGCGCGAAGCCGCTTGCCGCCAGCCAGCAGAGAATACTCCATCGCCTTCAGCAGAATATCCGGGATTTCGCCCAGCGACCGCAGCTGCCCCGAAAGCGCCTCTTCGACCTGCTTGCGGTATTCCGCGTATGTCTTCATTGCTGTTCCTCCATCGGCACCTCGATGTCCTCGCCGCTTTGCTGCCGCAGTACCGTCAAGCGCTGCTGTGCCGCCGTCAGCTCCTTTTCGAGGGCGTTCAGCGCATTCAGCCCCGCTTCGTACTGCTGCATGGCTTCCTCTAAGGGCATTTCGCCGCTCTCCATCTTCGCAATCAGCGCTTCCACCTGTTGAAGCCGTTCTTCAAACGTCAGCTTCTTTTTCGCTGCCATAAGCACCCTCCTTATCGGGCTGCATGACCCGCATTTCGCCATCCCGGAAACGAATCGTCATCTGCGGATGCGTCCGCGCTGCTTCCCGGTCAGGCAGCACCCTGCCGCCGTCCAGCACCAGCGCATAGCCGCGCTCCAGCACCGCCTCCGGGTTCAGCGCCTGCAAATGCAGCTTCTGCCGATGCAGCCGCTCCGTTTTCCGCTGCAAATTCTGCTCCGCCGCGCTGTCCAGCCGAATCCGCGCCATGCCCAATCGCGGGGTCAGCGCCGAAATCCGCTGCGACATTTGATGCTCCAGCCGCATTTCCAGCGCCGTCAAGCGTTGGTTCGGGTCGCACGCTGCCAGACGCTTTTCCAGCGTCATCAGCGTCAGGCGCGTTTCCTGCAAGTGCTGCGAAAGCGCCGTCTGCAAGTGCTGCCGCATTCCATCCAGCCCCGCGAGAATCTCCCGCAAGTCCGGCACCGCCATTTCCGCCGCGTTTGACGGCGTAGCTGCGCGCCTGTCCGCCACAAAATCCGCAATCGTGAAGTCGGTTTCATGCCCAACCGCGCTGATGACGGGAATCGGGCAGTCATAAATCGCGCGCGCCACAATTTCCTCGTTGAACGCCCACAAATCCTCCATCGAGCCGCCGCCGCGCCCGACGATGACGACCTCGACCTCCGGGATTTTCGCCGCGCGTCGAATGCCCTGCGCGATGCTCTCCGCCGCCCCTGCGCCCTGCACCTGAACCGGCACCAGCACCAGCGGCACGCCGGGATCGCGCGCCCGCGACACCATGCAGATATCGTGCAGCACCGCGCCTGTTTCTGACGTGACGACTGCGATTTTCTTCGGGCGATACGGCAAGCGCCGCTTGTGCTCCTCGTCGAACAGCCCTTCCGCCGCCAAACGGTTTTTCAGCGCCTCGAACTGCTGATACAGCGTGCCGATGCCATCCGGACGCATACTGTCGCAGGTAATTTGGTAGCTGCCGCCCTCGCTGTACAGCCCGACCTGCCCGCTGACGATGACGGACATGCCGTCCATCGGGCGAATCGACATGCGCATCGCGTTCTGACGGAACATGACCGCTGCGATTCGGCACCGCTCGTCCTTGAGCGTAAAGTACCAATGCCCGGACGAATGGCGCTTGAAGTTGCTGATTTCCCCGCGCAAACGGACTTTGCGAAGCGCCGGCTCGTTTTGCAGCAGCTGCCGGACGTACTCGTTGACCTCGCTGACCTCCAGAACCCATTCCGACATGGCGCTTTCACTTCCTACTTGTATCGGCTTATTTTGCCGTCTGCTTCTCCGCCGCTTCCACCGTGTTTTCCAGCAGCTCCGTAATCGTCATTTTGCCCACGCCGCCGGGGACGGGCGTGATGTAGCCCGCAACATCCGCCACATCGGGCATCACGTCGCCGACGACCTTGCCGTTCACGCGGTTGATGCCCACGTCCACCACCACGGCGCCCTCCTTGACCATATCCGCGGTGATAAAGCGGGGCTTGCCGATAGCGGCCACCAAAATGTCGGCACGGCGGGCTTGACCATGCTCTTGGTGATGAACCCCGGCTTGCCGACCGCCGCAACGAGAATATCCGCATTGCGCGTGTGCTGGGCGAGGTTCACCGTGTGGCTGTGGCAGATGGTGACGGTGCAGTTCGCTTGCAGCAGCAGCATCGCCATCGGCTTGCCGACGATGTTGCTCCGCCCGACGACGACCGCCTCTTTGCCGCCCAAGTCAATCCCCGTGCGGCGGATCATCTCCATTGCGCCCTTGGGCGTGCACGCAACCACGCCCGGCTGTCCGTTCATCATCCGCCCCGCGTTGAGCAGGTGGAAGCCGTCCACATCCTTTTCCGGCGCGATAACCGCCAGCGCTGCCGCCTCATCGAGGTGTTTCGGCAGGGGCAGCTGCACCAGAATGCCGTGGATGGTGTCGTCCGCGTTCAGACGGGCTATCAGCTTCTCCAGTTCGTCCTGCGTTGTCGTTTCGGGCAGATTGATGGTCACGGAGTGGATGCCGACCCGATCGCACCCGATGCTCTTGTTGCGCACATAGATCTGGCTGGCGGGGTCTGCGCCGACGAGAATCACCGCCAATCCCGGCGTGACGCCCTTTTCGCGCAGGCGCGCCACCCGCTGTGCAATTGCCCCGCGAAGCTCCGCTGAAATCGCCTTACCGTCCAGTATCTGTGCTGCCATATTCTATCTCCTTCAGCGCTTGCTGTTCGCGCCATTTTCTTGCGCCAATGAGCGCCACGCCGACCGCGTTGTCCCCGGAATACTCCGGGCGGCCGAAACACACTCGCAAAGCCGGCTGACGCTTGGCAGTCCGCTGCGTCACCAGCTCCCGAAAGAGCCGCGAGGACGCAACGCCGCCCGCAATCAGCACCTGATGAATGCCCGTTTGCTGGGATGCAGCCGTCACCATGCGCGAAACGGTTCGCGCCAGCAGGTCGTATACCTCGCGGGCAATGTCCTCCTTGGGCATCGTCCCCTGCGCAATCCAGCGCTGCACCTGCGTTTCCGCGCCGGACAAGTGGCAGTGCAGCCCGCCGTCCGCCATACTGACCGGCAGCAGCGCCCTCGCCGTGCCGCGCACCGCCAGTTCCTCCAAATGCGGCCCCGCCGGGAACGGCAGCCTCAGCGCCACGCCCGTGCGGTCAACCACCTGCCCCGCATGGAGGTCGAGCGTCCCGCCGAGCAGCGTCAGGCGGTCATCCACCAGCGACAGCACCTCGGTCGTGCCGCCGGAAAGATGCACTGCCAGCAAATCGCCCGCCGCCACGCCGCTATCCACCTTCGCGGCTTCCACATGCCCGCGCTGGTGCGTCGTAGCAAAACAGGGAACGCGAAGCAGAGCCGCCAGACTGCGGCCCTGTGCGTCCCCTGCTTGAAACACGGGCATATACGACGCTTCCTCATCCCGTGGACGGCGGGAAGCGCACACCGCGACGATTTCGCAATCCGTCAAATACGCCGACAATTCCTCAATCAGCCCCGGCAGCTGACGGACATGCGTGAACACCGCCTCCGACTGCCGCAGCCCGCGCTGTCCCTGTGGAACAGGCAGCAGCTTGCGGCAGCTCGCAATCACATTGCCCTCCGTGGTTACGGCAGCAGCGGACGTGGTGTAGCAGCTTGTGTCAAGCCCGACAACGACGCGCTTCACAGGTTTTCCGCCTGCTTTCTACGCAGAATCGTACCCAGTACGCCGTTGACGAAGCGGCCGCTCGTCGGCTCGGAGAAGCGGTTGGCGAGGTTGACTGCCTCGTTGATGGCGACCGGACCGGGGATTCCCTCCTCGTAGAGGATTTCCCACGCAGCCATGCGCAGGATGGTCAAATCCACATGCGGCATCCGGCTGATTTCCCAGCGCGGACTGGCAGCCTGAATCGCTTCATCCAGCTCGTCGAGGTGCGCCAAGACGCCGTCGAGCACCTTGGTGATGTACGCCCGGTCGGATTCGCTCGGCTCGTTCTCCGAAATGCTGTCCACACCGGGCAGCCCTTCCTTGCGCAGCGCCTCATAGACCATTTGCAGCGTTTCTTCGCCGCCTTCCCCGCCCGCCATATGTTCAAAAATCATCTGCATGACCGCCGCACGCGCAGTCGTCCGTGCCATATTGTTTTTCTCTCCTATTCCACACTAAAAATGCGTATTGTTGTTATTCTGCTGATTTTTCGCCGTCGTCTGCCGCGTCCACCGTTTCCCCGGCGGATTCTTCTGCCGCAGCTGCTTCTTCCGCCGATGCTTCCGTTTCCTCCGGGGCATCCTCGGCAGCCTCGACTTCGTCCGCTTCGGGCGCTTCTGTCACCTCCGGCGGCGCAGGCACAAACGCGGGCTGCTCCGGCGTGCCGAACAGGCGCTGATGCAGCGGACGTTCGTCGTCCTCGTCATCCTCCGGGGAAATGAACGTGTCCGGAACTTTCGGCTTCTGCTCCGGCTCGGTCGCAGGAATCGCGACAGGCTGTGCCGGGGGCGTAACCATCGGCTTTTCCGCCGTTTCCTCCGCCGACGGCAGAGGCGTCACGTCCTGCACCTCGTAGGTGGACGCAACCGGAATGCTTGCGTCGTTCTCCACCATCACGCGGATTTTGTACACATCCACGCCCGTGCACGCCGTCACGTACTGCTTAATCTGCTTTTGCAGCGCGCCGACGGACAGCGGGATATTCACGCCTGCCGCCTGAATAATGTGCAAGCCAATCGCAATGCCATCACGGCACTCCTCGACCGTGATGTCTGCCTTGGCAATCGCCTCATGCTTGTCGATGCAGGTGCGAATCAGCCCCTCGATAGCGCGAATTGACACCCCGATGGAGCCATTCTCATTCTTCTGCATCACATAGCCGCGCTGGCTCGCCGTGCGGTGCGGGAACACGCGCCACAGGCACATAAGCGCCAGCACCAATGCCAGCACCGCCACGGCGATACACGCTATGCCGCCCCATACGCCGCTGCCTTGCAGCCACGCCGTCAGTCGGATCAGCTGCCACTGTTCACCCCGCACGGCTTCCACGCCGACCAGCGCTGCTTCAGCAGAGAGCGCCAGCAGCACCAAAAAGGACAAAATCATCACCGCAATATCGCTCACACGACGCTTCATTCCCGGTTCGCTCCTTTCGTTTCCTTCGCTTGCCGTTTTCACTTTTACATTGGATAGCAACTTCAAAACCGGCAAGGCAAACACCCTGCCGGCAGTATGAAGGCATCAGTTCTCCTTGCCCTCTTCTTCAGGCACTTCCGTGGAATCTTCCACCGCTTTTTCCTCGCTCTCAGGGGCTTCCACCAGCGGCGTTTCCTTCTTGTCCTCTGCCAGCGCCTTCTTTGCACCGGCGTTCAGCGCGTTGTTCTCTTTTTCAAAGCTAACGCCCTGCACATGCACATCCACGCGCACCACATGCAGGTTCGTCATCGTTTCGATGGCCTTGCGAACGCTTTCCTGCGCGTCATACGCCGCCTTCTGGATGGGCGTGCCGTACTCCATGACGACATACAAATCCACGCTGGCTTCCTCGGTGCCGATTTCCACCTTCACGCCCTTGGTCACGGCGCGGTTCTTGCCCAGCAGATTGCCGGAGACATTGCACATACCCGCAATGCCCTCCACCTCGCTGGCGGCGACGCCCGCAATAATTGCGACCACTTCATTGGCGTAGGTGATGCTGCTCCCCTGCTCGGTATCCACATCGACATTCACGGGCAGATTATCCTTCTTCAGCGCCATAACGAAATGCACCTCCTAATTTCAATCCAAACTCCTGCGCACAAAAAGCACATGATTTCGCGCAGGAAATGGCAAAACGCAGTCTACCGACTTTGTTTCATCCCATTATACCATAGTTTTGCCGGATTGACAAGCGTTCAATCCGGGTTTCTTCCCGTTCGGCAGAAAAAAGGCGGACGAGGATTGTTTCCTCATCCGCGTGCGGATTATTCTTCGACTTTCGTGCAGGCGATATGCAGTTCATCCAGCTGCTTCTGATCCACCTTGCCGGGTGCGCCCATCATCACGTCCTGCGCGTTCTTGTTCATCGGGAACGGGATGACTTCGCGAATCGTCTCCGCGCCCGCCAGCAGCATCACCATGCGGTCAACACCGGGAGCAATACCCGCGTGCGGCGGCGCGCCGTAGCAGAAGGCGTTGTACATCGCCGGGAACTTCGCCTTCACGTCCTCTTCGCCCAGCCGGACGAGCTTGAACGCTTCAATCATGATTTCCGGGTCATGGTTGCGGACAGCGCCGGAGGACAGCTCCACGCCGTTGCAGACCAAATCGTACTGGTACGCCGTGATGGTCAGCGGGTCAACCTCGCCCGCCGCCGCCTTTTGCAGAATTTCCAGACCGCCGTTAGGCATGGAGAATGGGTTATGGCAGAATTCGAGTTCGCCGGATTCTTCGCCGATTTCGTACATCGGGAAATCGACAATCCAGCAGAATTCGTACTTTTCGCGGTCAATGTGCGCCGGGCAGAGGTCAGCGACCAGACGGCGCAGCACGCCCGCGGTCTTTTGCGCCGCCAGCTTCTTGCCGCAGGTCAGACCAACGAACGTGCTCGGCTTCAGACCCAGCTTTTCGACCAGTTCATCCTTCTGCTCCTTGACGAACTTCGCAATACCGCCGGCGATTTCGCCCTTCTCATCCAGCTTGAACCAGTAGACCTTATTCGCCGTCACCACCTCGACATCCGCGCAGAGCTTGTCAATCTGCTTGCGGGTCGCGGTCATGTCGCTGACGACAACCGCCTTGACGGTGTTGCCCTCAAAGGGCTGGAAGCCGCAGCCGCCGATAAGCTCGGTCACGTCCTGCACTTCCAGATCAATGCGCAGGTCGGGCTTGTCCGAGCCGTAGCGCTCCATCGCGTCGTTGTAGGCGATGCGCTTGAAGGGCGCGCTGGACGCGGTATTGTATGTGCCGTACTTGGCGAAAATGGGCGGCAGCACGTCTTCAAGGACGCTGAACACGTCCTCCTGCGTCGCGAACGCCATTTCCATATCCAGCTGATAGAACTCGCCCGGGCTGCGGTCGCCGCGCGCATCTTCGTCGCGGAAGCAGGGGGCAATCTGGAAGTAGCGGTCGAAGCCGGAGGTCATCAGCAGCTGCTTGAACTGCTGGGGCGCCTGCGGCAGGGCGTAGAACATGCCCGGATGCTTACGCGCCGGAACGAGGTAATCGCGTGCGCCCTCAGGGGACGAAGCCGTCAGGATAGGCGTGGTGATTTCAAGGAAGCCATGCTCGTTCATCGCCTGACGCAGGGCGGTGACGACGTTGCAGCGCATGACGATGTTCTTCTTCACATCGGGGTTGCGCAGGTCGAGATAGCGGTACTTCAGGCGGATGCTCTCGTCCGCCTCGCGGGAGCGGTTAATCTGGAACGGCAGCTCATTGTAGCGGCAGCGCCCCAGCACGTCGATTTTCTCCGGCTCCACCTCAATATCGCCCGTGGGAATTTTCGGATTCTTGTTGTCGCGCTCGCGCACGATGCCGGTCACGGAAATGACGCTCTCCTTGTTGAGGCTGCGGATGATTTTCATCTGCTCCTCGTCATCAATAACGACCTGCGTCGTGCCATAGAAATCGCGCAGGATGACGAACGCGAGGTTCGCGCTGACGATGCGCACGCTATCCATCCAGCCGGACAGCTGCACGCGCTTACCCGCGTCCGACAGCCGCAGTTCGTCGCATGTATGGGTACGGTTCTGCATATTTGCAGCTCCTTTCTTAGTAGCGAAAGGGAGACGCGAGGGGCGCTGCCCCTCGACCCTGCCAAAGGGTCTTCGACCCTCTGGACTCCCATTTTCGCGATTGAGTTGGTGACTTCTTCTTACTTCTTCCGCGTGTTGATTGGGGGAGACGCGAGGGGCGAAGACCCTTTGGCAGGGTC
>OHBD01000941.1_pt1 | contig 14518 bp, 14 predicted proteins | sample 1577291 | NCBI WGS metagenome assembly OHBD01 (sample SAMEA3879572, study PRJEB24766) | human gut metagenome | biome: human-associated habitat; feature: feces | place: USA | collected 1985/1987
GCCGGTCCTCCGGGCAGCCGATCCGGCGGCAGACGGCCCGCCAGACCTCGTCGTGTCCGTGCCGTTTGCCGGTGAGCAGCGCCGCGGCCGCGTGCGCGTATTCATGCCGCGCTGTGTCCCAGAAGACGGCGTCCTCCTGCCGCAGAAAGTCCGCCAGGCGGATCTCCTGCGGCCTGTTTTTCAAAAAGGTACACACGCCGTACTGCCGGGTCATACGTTTGGAAAAACGGACCGGGATGCCGCTCGTGTCGATCCCGAGCAGCCGGTCGAGCCGGCGGTACTCCGCGCGGACCTGCTCCAGCGTCCACATGGATATCCCTCATTTCTGCGTCTATCATACCACATGGCACGACAGAATTCCATCTTTCCTTTTCCGGCCGGAGCCGTTATACTAATGATAGAAATGAAAAGGCGGATATGCGATGTTTTCACGGCTGTATCTTGAGATCACGACCTGCTGCAACCGCGCCTGCAGCTTCTGTCCCGGGACGGCGCGGCCCGCGGCCTTTGTGACGCCGGAGACCTTTCGGACCCTTGCCGCAAAGCTCCGGCCCTATGGGCAGTACCTCTACCTGCATGTGATGGGCGAGCCGCTGCTGCACCCGCAGCTGCCGGAGCTGCTGGAGATCTGCCGCGCGCTGGATTTCCGCGTGACGCTCACGACGAACGGCACGCTCCTGCCCGCGCGGCAGCCGGTCCTGCTCGCTGCGCCGGCCCTGCGCAAGGTCTCGGTGAGCCTGCACAGCTTCGAGGCAAACGAGACGGGGGACTTCCGGGCGTACCTGACGGGCTGCACGGACTTTGCCCGCGCGGCGATGGCGGCGGGCGTATTGACGGACTTCCGTCTCTGGAATCTGGACGGCGCGCAGACGAAGGGCCTGCATGACCGCAACGGCGAGATCCTTGCGCATCTGCACGCAGCTTTTTCCGAGCCGTGGCAGCGGAATACCTGGGGCTGGCGGCTGGCGAAGGGCGTGTTCGTGAGCTTCGGCGAGCGCTTTGACTGGCCGGACGCACAGGCGGCCGACCGGGGCGCCTTGGGCCGCTGCCGGGCGCTTTCCGACCAGCTGGCGGTCCTGTCAGACGGCACGGTCGTGCCCTGCTGCCTGGACCACGAGGGGACGCTCGCGCTGGGAAACCTCCTCCGCCAGGACCTGCCGGAGATCCTCTCCGCTCCTCTGGCCCGCACGATCCGCGAAGGCTTCGAGAAAGGCATCCGCGCCGCCCCCCTCTGCCGCCGCTGCGGCTACGCCGAACGCTTCAGCTGACCCCAAGCCTCCCCTCCCAGGCTCCCTTGTGTAAAGGGAGCTGCCACCGAAGGTGACTGAGGGATTGTTGTCGCAAATTTGCGACTGCCATTGTCTCCGGCGGCCCTATCTTTTCCCTTGCGCGGGAAAAGATAGGGGAGAAAAGGGCGCTGGGTTACGGTTTGGTGCATCCTGCCTCTGAATTCAGGTGAGACCCAATGTTTTAGGCGTCGTTCCACTCGGTGGTCACCTTACGGGCGTCTTGGTACGCGCCGCCTGATACGGGACACCAGATCTGTGGGCAGCTGCGTTTGGATGTCTGCTGTCAATGGAAGGTGCGGAAGAAATTTGTTGGGGCTTGACCTTTTTGCGGGAGAGGCCAGGGGAACATTTTGCATATGACGGGGGAGCGTTTATGATCGATATTGCCATTCTGGAAAAGCTGAACGCGCCTGCGCGGGAGGAGCGGCTCGCGAACCTCAGGGAGGTTCTGAAGACGACCGAATTCCCGCCGATGGCGCCGCAGTATATCAACAACCATATCCATACGACTTATTCGTTCTCGCCGTATTCTCCCACCGCCGCGGTCTATGCCGCGCGGATGGAGGGGCTGTGCACGGCGGGCATCATCGACCACGATTCCATCTCCGGCGCGCGGGAATTCCTCGCGGCGGCGGAGCTGGTCGGCATGCCCGTGACCGTCGGGATGGAGTGCCGCGTGTCGATGGACGGCACAGCGCTGCAGGGCCGGCGCACCAACAACCCCGATCAGGTGGGCGTCAGCTACATGACCATCCAGTCCGTCCCGCACGACAAAATTGAAATGCTCAACGCCTGGTTCGCGCCCTACCGCGCGGCCAGAGGCCGCCGGAACCGCGCAATGGTCGAAAAAATCAACGCGCTGCTGCCCGGCATCGCGCTGGACTACGACCGCGACGTGCTCCCGCTGAGTGAGGCGAAGGAAGACGGCGGCGTGACCGAGCGGCATCTGATGTACGCGCTGGCGAAGAAAATGGCCCAAAAGGCCGGGAAGGGCCAGCCGATGGTAGACTATCTCGCGTCCATCGGCCTGAGCCTCAGCGAAAAGCAGAAGACCCAGATGCTCGACACGGCATACCCGTTCTACGAGTACGACCTGCTCGGCATTCTGAAATCCGCGTTCGTGCCGAAGATCTACATCGACGCGACTGACGAATGCCCGAACGTGCGCGATGTGGCCAAGCTGTGCAAGGATATTGACGCGCTTTTGTGCTACGCCTATCTTGGCGACGTGACGGCCTCCGTCACGGGCGACAAGAAGGCGCAGAAGTTTGAGGACGAGTATCTGGACGACGTGATCGCCTGCATCAAAACCTGCGGCATCCGCGCCGTCACCTACATGCCGACCCGCAACACGCCGGAGCAGCTGGCGCGGCTTCGCCGCCTGTGCGATGAAAACGGCCTGTTCCAGGTCTCGGGCGAGGATATCAACTCCCCGCGCCAGTCGTTTGTCATCAAGGCGATGGAAAACCCGATGTTCTCCAACCTGATCGACGCGACGTGGAAGCTGATCGGGCACGAAAAGACCGGCTCCGCCATCTGCTGAGCCAAGACGAAAGGGGCATGACACCATGAGAAACCTGTTGGCGTTCGACCTCGGCGCGAGCAACGGCCGCGCGATTTTGGGGCAGTTCGACGGTGAGAAGATCACCATGCGCGAGCTGCACCGGTTTGAAAACAACTACATCGAGATGAACGGCGTGTTCTACTGGGACCTGCCGTACCTCTACAACCAGCTGAAGCAGGGCTTTTTGGCGTTCAAAAACGCAAATGTCGGCGAGCTTGACTGCTTCGGCATCGATACCTGGGGCGTCGACTATGGTTTGCTCGACAAAAACGACCAGCTGCTGTCCAATCCCCGGTCGTACCGCTACGCGGTCGACGCGGATATGGAGGCCGTGTGGAAGACGGTCGATTTCCCGACGCTCTTTGCCCGCACGGGCATTGCGACGATGAATTTCAACACCGTCTATCAGCTCTACCGCCGCAAGCTGCAGGATGATCCGGCGCTTGCAAACGCGCAGACGCTGCTGTTCATGCCGGACCTGCTGGGCTTTTTCCTGACGGGCGAGAAAAAGTCCGAATACACCGAGACCACCACCTCCATGCTCTATAACCCCACCACGAAGGACTGGGACTGGCAGACCATCAAAGCGCTGGGCCTGCCCAAAAAGATCTTCCTGCCCATCGACCGCGCAGGGTCGCTGCGCGGCCGTCTCCGCCTGGAGCTGGCGGAGGAGCTGGGCATCAATCAGGCGCGCTTCGCCGCCGTCGGCACGCACGACACGGCCTCGGCCGTGGCCGCCATCCCCGGCACGGGCAGCTTCGCGTTCTGCTCGTCGGGCACATGGTCGCTGTTCGGCGTGGAGACGGACAAGCCGATTCTGACGGACGCCGTGCGCGACGCGAATTTCTCGAACGAGGGCACGATCCAGGGCGGATTCCGGCCGCTCAGCAATATCATGGGCCTGTGGCTCATCCAGGAGTGCCGGAGAGACTGGCAGAAGGCCGGGCAGAAGCTCAGCTGTAACGACATCGTCGAGGAAGCGAAGCGGGCCGAGCCCTTCCGCACGATCATCGACACGGACGACAGCACCTTCTACGCCGGCGGCCAGATGCCGGAGAAGATCCGCAGCTTCGCCCGCCGGACCGGCCAACCGGTCCCCGAGAGCGTCGGGCAGATCGCCCGCTGCATCTATGAATCCCTTGCGCTCAAGTACCGCTGGGCACTCGAGCGGCTGGAGGGGATCAAGGGCGCGCGCATCGACACGCTCAACATCGTCGGCGGCGGCTGCAACAACAAGCTGCTCAACCAGTTCGCCGCGGACGCGACCGGCCGCCCTGTCATCACCGGCCCGGTCGAGGGCGCGGCCATCGGCAACCTGCTCGCGCAGGCCATGGCGCTGGGCGATATCCGGGATGTGGACGAGCTGCGCGCCGTCGTGCGCCGCTCCGAGCCGGTCGACACCTACGAGCCGCATCACACGCCGCAGTGGGAAGCGGCCTATCAGAAGCTGCTGAACTTCGGCAAATAACGCATAAAAACCGCCGGAAGCGCCGCTTCAGGAGCTTGTCCGCGCGCAGCGGGCGTATTTTGATACCGGCGCGACGCGCCCGTATGCCTTCCGCCTGCTGCAGCTCAAAAAGCTGCAGCAGGCCCTGCGGGACAACGAGCAGCTGCTCGAGCAGGCGATGATGCAGGACTTCCGCAAGGCGCCGATGGAGGTCTACATGTGCGAGACCGGCATGGTGCTCGAGGAGCTGCGCTTCCATCTGAAGCACTTGAAGGGCTGGATGCGCGAGCGGGCGGTGCCGACGCCGTTGGCGCAGTTCCCGGCAAAGAGCTTCGTCTCGCCAGAGCCCTACGGCGTGGCGCTGATCATCTCGCCGTGGAATTACCCCGTGCAGCTGTGCCTGTCGCCGCTGGTCGGCGCGATCTCCGGCGGCAACTGCGCCGTCGTCAAGCCCTCGGCCTACGCCCCGGCCACGAGCGCGGCGATCGCGAAGCTCATCCGCGAGACCTTTGACGCGCGCTACATTGCCGCCGTCGAGGGCGGCCGCGCGGAGAACAGTGCGCTGCTCGCCCAGCGGTTCGACACGATCTTCTTTACCGGCAGCGTCGCCGTCGGCAAGGTCGTGATGGAGGCCGCGGCGAAGCACCTGACCCCCGTCACGCTGGAGCTTGGCGGCAAGAGCCCCGTCATCGTCGACAAAACGGCCGATCTGAAGCTCGCTGCGCGGCGCATCGCCTTCGGCAAGGTCCTGAACGCCGGGCAGACGTGCGTGGAGCCGGATTATCTGCTGATCGACACGTCGGTCAAGGACGCCTTCGTGCGCGAATACCGGGCGGCGCTGCAGGAATTCTTCCCGGACGGCCGGATGGATGAGATGCCTGTGATCGTATCCGAAAAGCACTTTGCCCGCGTGACGAAGCTGCTGGAGGGGCAAAACGCGTGCATTGGCGGCACCTTTGATGAAAAAACGCGCTTCGTCGCGCCCACGCTGCTGGACGGCGTCTTGCCGGACAGCCCTGTGATGCAGGAGGAGATCTTCGGGCCCATTCTGCCGGTGCTGACCTACCGAAGCCTGGATGAGGCCATCGACTTCATCCGCGGCCGGGAAAAGCCGCTGGCGCTGTATCTGTTCACCTCCGACCAGGCTGCGGAGCGGCAGGTGCTGGGCAGCTGCTCGTTTGGCGGCGGCTGCATCAACGACACGATCATCCATCTTGCCACGACGCACATGCCCTTCGGCGGCGTCGGCCACAGCGGCATGGGCAGCTACCACGGCAAAAAGAGCTTCGAGACCTTCACCCACGCGCGCTCGATCGTCAAAAAAGCGACCTGGCTCGACTTGCCGCTGCGCTACCACCCATACTCGGAAAGGAAGCTGCGGATGGTAAAAAAGTTCATGAAATGAGCGTTTCGCAAACCGGCTCCCGCCTGCGCGGGAGCCGGTTTGCTCTGTCTGCACAAAAAATACGGCGAAGCGGCAACATTTTTTCACCGAATCACCCATTGACATTTTCTGACCGGACGGATATAATGGCCCCAGAAATCAGGAAAGGAGCCGACACGCGATGAAGCAGCTGTTTACGACCGCTATGATGATGCCGATGTGCATGCGCAGCATGTGCATGTTTTCGCATACGCAAAATTCGGCTCGCTTTGTTTCATAAAATTCCAGATTGGCAGCATGGCTGCCGGGATCGGGGCTGAGAAACGATGTGAGTTTCCCGGCTCTTTTTATTTGTGCAGAAAAAACATTGGAAGGGGATCACCCATGATCGAGCTGAAACATCTCGGCAAAATCTATTCCTCGGCCTCCGGCAGCGTAGAAGCGCTGAAGGATGTGAATCTCACGATCGCGGACGGCGAAATTTTCGGCATCATCGGCCTGTCCGGCGCGGGCAAATCGACGCTGGTGCGCTGCATCAACCTGCTCGAGCGGCCGACCTCCGGCGAGGTGCTGGTGGACGGGCAGAACATCATGACGCTCAGCCAGAAGGAGCTGCTGCAGGTCCGGCGGCAGATCGGCATGATCTTCCAGGGCTTCAACCTGCTCGAGCAGCGGACGGTCCTGCGCAACATCTGCTTCCCGCTGGAGATCTCCGGCACGCCGAAGGCGGAAGCGAAGAAGCGGGCGGGGGAGCTGCTGCGGGTCGTCGGCCTTTCCGACAAGGCTGCAAGCTACCCCTCGCAGCTCTCCGGCGGCCAGAAGCAGCGCGTGGCCATCGCAAGAGCCCTGGCGACCAAGCCCCGGTATCTGCTCTGCGACGAGGCGACCAGCGCGCTCGACCCCAACACGACGCGCTCGATCCTGGAGCTGCTGCGCGAGATCAACAAGACGCTCGGCGTCACCATCATCGTCATCACGCACGAGATGAAGGTCATCGACCAGATCTGTGACCGTGTTGCGGTCATCGACAAGAGCTGCATCGCAGAAGAGGGCCGCGTGGCGGACGTCTTCACGAGCCCGAAGTCCGATATCGCGCGGGAGCTGGTCTTGCCGCAGGAGCGGCCGGTGCTCGAGCCGACGACCGGCGGGCGCAAGGTCCGCATCATCTTCAACGGCGAAAATACGCAGAAGCCGGTCATCTCCGAGATGATCCTCGCGTGCCGCGTGCCGGTCAACGTGCTGTTCGCCGACACGAAATCCGTCGAGGGCGCGGCCTACGGCCACATGATCTTTGAGCTGCCCAACGACGAGCACGACGCGGAAAAGGTCATCAGCTGGCTGAAAAACAGCGGCCTGACCTGGAAGGAGGAACGGTAAATGGCAACCGAATTTTTCCTGAAGCTGTGGGACAACCACATCATCCAGCTCGGCGTGTGGCAGACGGTCTATATGACGTTTTTGACCTCGCTGTTCGCCTATGTCATCGGCCTGCCGCTCGGCGTGGTGCTCTGGGTCACGGATAAGGACGGGCTGCACCCCAACAAGGGCGTCAATACGGTGCTCGGCTTTATCGTGAACTTCTTCCGTTCGATCCCGGCGGTCATCCTGATGGTTGCCATGATCCCGGCGGCAAGACTGCTGCTCGGCACGTCGACCGGCAACGGCGCAGTTATCGTCACGCTGATCATCGCCGCCGCGCCGTATGTGGCCCGCATGGTCGAATCCTCGCTCAAAGAGGTCCCGGCAGGCGTTATCGAGGCCGCGCAGGCCATGGGCTGCACGAACCTGCAGATCATCTGGCATGTGCTGCTGCCGGAGGCAAAGCCGTCGCTCATCTCCGGCTCGATCATCTCCACGGTCACGATCCTCAGCTATACCGCCCTCGCCGCCACACTCGGCGGCACCGGCCTCGGCCAGGTCGCCATCATCTACGGCCACCAGAGAAGCCAGAAGCTCGTCGTCTGGGTCTGCGTGTTCCTCATCGTCATCATCGTGCAGGTCATCCAGATCGTCGGCACGCGCATCCTCCGCAGGACGGATAAGCGCGCCCGCTGAAAGGAGCTGCCGATGAGACAGATCTTTGAATATCTTCTGCGTATCAACTGGCGCTGCGGACGAATGTGACCGAAGTCGTCCGGATCAAAAAAAACAAACAGCCAGTTTATATTACATTTAAAAAGGAGTCATTATCATGAAAAAGGTACTTGCAATCGTTCTTGCCGCTCTGCTGATCGTTGCCGCCCTCGCCGGCTGCGCAGCCAAGAGCGAGACCGCTGACACTACTGCCACCACCGATACCGCCGCTGCCGAGACCACCGACGGCAAGCTGGAAGTGCTGAAGGTCGGCGCCTCCTCCACCCCGCACGCAGAGATCCTCGAGCAGGTCAAGGACACCCTGGCCGCCGAAGGCTACGATCTGCAGATCGTTGTGTACGACGACTATGTCCTGCCCAACCAGTCCCTGGCGGACGGCTCGCTCGACGCCAACTACTTCCAGCACACCCCGTACCTGAACAGCTTCAACGCTGCCAACGGCACTGACCTCGTCTCCGCTGGCAAGATCCACTATGAGCCGTTCGGCCTGTACGGCAACGGTGTGGACTCCGTCGACGCCATCGCCTCCGACGCGACCATCCTGATCCCGGCCGACGATTCCAACGAGACCCGCGCCCTGCTCCTGCTGGCCCAGGAAGGCCTCATTGAGCTGCCCGCCGACGCTTCCGCGGAAAAGGCGTGACCACGCTCGACATCGTCGACGCCAAGGGCCACGACGTGCAGGCCCTGCAGGCCGATACCGTCCCGGCACAGCTGGCCAACTCCAACGAGGGCACCGTCGCTGTCATCAACGGCAACTACGCCCTGCAGGCCGGTCTCCACGCCTCCGACGCCCTGGCCATCGAAGACGCCTCCGGCGACGCGGCCCAGACCTACGCCAACATCGTTGCCTGCCGCGCAGGCGAGGAGAACAGCGCCAAGATCCAGGCCCTGGTCAAGGCCCTGCAGTCCGACGCTGTGAAGACCTACATCGAGAACACCTACAACGGTGCTGTCGTTGCGATCTTCTGAGAAATTTCCAAATAACAGAACGCGCCCCCGGACCTTTGTCCGGGGGCGCGTTTTGTATCTGTGTCAATCCATATCGTAGTCGTAGCCGTAGCCCTCGAAGCCGCCGAAGTCGGGGATGTCGGTGTCGGGGGCGGTCTGGCCCTCCAGCTCGGCCTGCGCCTGCTGCTCGGTCGCGTCGATCTCGCTCTCGCCGGGGCGTTCGTCGAGCGTGAGGGTGATCTCCAGCTCCGCACCGGCGCGGTAGATCTTCAGGGTGACGGTGTCGCCGGCCTTCTGTTTGGCCAGCGCCGCGCTCAGGTCGGTGAAGGAGCTGATCTCGCGGTCTTCAAACTGCAGGATGATGTCGCGCGGCTGCAGCCCGGCGGTCTCCGCGCAGCTGCCCTCGGTCACGGTGACGATCTGCGGACCGGCGGGCAGGTTGTAGGTCGCGGCGACCTCACTGTCGAGATCCTGCAGCGTCACGCCGAGATAGGCGCGGCCCAGGACCCGGCCGTAGAGCTGCAGGTCGTAGACCACGCGCATGACGTCGTTGATCGGGATGGCGAAGCCGAGCCCCTCGATGGATACGCCGGATTCCGTCGTGCCGGAGACCTTGGCCGTCGTCATGCCGATGACGTTGCCGTCCATATCGAACAGCGGACCGCCGGAGTTGCCCGCGTTGATGGCGACGTCGGTCTGCAGCATGTTGATGGGCGTGCGGTCGGGGGTGATCTCGCGGTCGAGCGCGCTGATGTAGCCCGCGGTCATCGTGAAGGTCAGCTCGCCCAGCGGGTTGCCGATGGCCTCCACGGTCTCGCCGACCTCGATCTGGTCGGAATCGCCGATCGTGACGGTCTGCAGGCCCTCGGCCTCGATCTTCAGCAGCGCGACGTCGTTCATGCTGTCCGTGCCGACGATCGCAGCGGGGTATTCCTCCCCGGAATAGAGCTGCACGACGATGGAGCCTTCGCTCGCGTCCGCGACGACGTGGTTGTTCGTGACGATGTAGCCGTCTTCCGTCAGGACGAAGCCGCTGCCGGTGCACGCGGAGGTCGTGGTCTGGCCCCAGACGTTGGTGGTCACCTGCGTGGCGATGCCGCAGACCGCGCCGACGTTCACCTGGTAGACCTGCGTCGGGGTGAGCGTCTTGCCCGTGTCGTTGGACGGGAGCGTATCGGGCAGCGGCCGGCGCTCAAGGCGGTAGGCGCCCTTGTCGTCCGTGGGCTGCGCGGCGGTCTCAGCGGCAGGTTCCGGCTCGACAGTCTGCTCGGCCATGGCGTCGACGCTGGTCTGCTGCCCGGCGAGGTTTTTCTCTCCCAGCGCGGCGATCGCCTGCTTCAGCGCGTATCCGCCGGCTGCGGCGACGATCGCCACGACGGTGAGCAGGGCCGCGATCTTGAGGCCGGTATGCCTGCCGCTGCGGCGGATCTCCTCTTTGGCCTGCTGCAGCGGCTGCGCGGGTTCGGCGGGCGCGGGGTCGGCCGGTTCAAAGCTGTAGTTCAGTTTTTCATCGTAATTGTCCATCGTTCGGTGCTCCTTGTATCATTGGTTCAAAAAAGATCGGCGGGAAGCTCCAGCATGTGGCTCACGCGCTTGAGCGAGAGCCGGCGGCGCATGTACGGGTGGAAGCGGAAGCTGACGCGGACGAAGTCGGGATCCTTGCCGACCTCCTGGATCGTCGTCTTGCAGCCCGCCTGCCGCATGGCGGCAAGACAGGCCTCGTAGGACGGCACGGACCGCACGATCTGCCGGATCTCGGGCCAGCAGACTTCGATGCGGCGGGGGTCAATGCCGTCGGTGATGGTGTCGGGGGTATTGAGCTTGCGCACGTCCGGGGCGCCGTAGATGCTGTAGATCTCGTCCCAGTTGCAGACCTCCGGATGGGCCGTCACCTGCGGCAGCTGCGCGAGCTTTTCATAGTACTGCAGGATCATCAGCGTCGTGACGCCGACGTCCTCGCCGTGGTAGTTGGGCGTTTTGCCGTCGAGCAGCTCCATGCATTCCCAGAAATGGGCCATGATGTGCTCCGTGCCGCTGCCGGGGCGGGAGGTCTTGGTGAAGCTCATCGCGATGCCGGTCAGAAGAAGCGATTCGAAGATCACGGCCGCGGTCTTTTCGTTGCGCTTCGTGACGTTCCCGGCCATGGCAAAGATCTGGTCGGCGGCCTGCCGCGTGAGCGCGGCGACGCGCTCACAATAGGATTCCCCGGTCAGAAGATTCGATACCTGCCAGTCGATCAGCGCAACGTATTTGGAGATCATATCGCCGAAGCCCGCGGATTTGAGCGCCGCCGGGGCGTCTGCCAGGATCTTCGTGTCGCCGATGATGACCTCGGGGCATTTGGCGGGATACGTGATCTTGAAATTCCCGTTCACGATGGGCGCGGAGTAGGACGCAAAACCGTCCATTGACGGAGCAGTGGCGAACAGGCACAGCGGCACGTCGTGCCGCGCGCAGGCAAGCCGGCACGGGTCGTGGACCGAGCCCGTCCCGACGGCCAGCACGCCGTCGACCCGGTCAAAATAACTCTCGATCTTCTCCACGTCCTGCATCGTCGCCACGCGGATGGTCGGCCAGATGTGCCGCACGACGGTAAAGCCGGCGAGCGAGGCCTCGATGCCCTCCGCCGCGGCGAGCGTCTGCTCGTCTGCCGCCAGCAGCAGGCGCGGGCCGAAGCCGTTTTTCCGGAGAATATCGCCGACGCTGCGGACAAGACCGCTGCCGATCTCGATATCCCGGATGGCGCACGTATGCGCCTGCCCGCAGGCGCAGTTCTGGTAGCTGTGGATCAGCGCGTGGAAATCAGTCATGGTGGATCCTCCTTCTGTATGGTAAGTGCCCCAAAAGCGCACTCCCAGGCTCCCCTCCCAGGGGAGCTGGCTCGGCGCAGCCGAGACTGAGAGGTTGTCGCAGATTTGTATCTGCTGTATGTCTCCGACGGCCCTATCTTTTCCGTCTTGCCGGAAAAGATAGGGGAGAAAAGGAGCGCTGGGTTACGTTTGGTGCTTCCTGCGTCTGAATTCAGGCAAGCCCAATGTTTTGGGCGTCGTTCCACTCGATACTCACTCTACGAGTTTCTGCTGCGCGCCGCCTGATACGGGGGTATCAGATTTGCAACTAGTTGCTTTAGAACGACTGCTATCAATAGAAGGTGCGGATGAAATCCGGATAGATGTTACCTTCTCGCGGGGAAAGCCTCCCCTCCCAGAGGAGCTGTCAGCGAAGCTGACTGAGAGGCTGCATCAAATTTGCCACGACCTCTCCGTCTCGGCTTCGCCGAGCCACCTCCCCTGGAAGGGGAGGCTTGGGAACTGCGCACTCCAATGGCTTCCCCTATGAGGGGAAGCTGTCGCCGCAGGCGACTGATGAGGTGGGGCAGTTTCGGCACTGTGTAGAGCTTCTTAGCTGTTCGGGTTCGGCGTATCGAGCATTGTTTTGCAGGCGGTGAGGACTTTGGCGGCGATGGGGGCGGCGATCTGGCTGCCGGAGCCGCCCTGCTCGGCGAAGACCACGAAGGCCAGCGGATAGGCTTCGTCCTGCACGAAGCCGGCGAACATGGCGTCGGCCGGGCCGTTTTCCCGTTCGGCCGTGCCGGACTTGGCGCAGACTGTCAGCGCGCCGAACTGCCACGCGCCGTACTGGTTCACGACCGCGCTGCGCATCATGCCGCCGAGCGTAGTTGCCGTCGCGGCAGAGAGCAGCTGCCCGGTCGTTTCGGTCTTCGCCTCATAGACGGTCTGGCCTGCGCGGGAGATCTTCTGCATGAGATAGGGCTCGGCGGCCTCGCCGCCGCCCGCGATCACGCCCATGAAGCGCAGAAACTGCAGGGCGGTGACCTGGTCGGTATATTGTCCGATCCCGGCCCAGGCGACGCTGCCCTCGTCCGCGTCCGACAGATCGACGGTTGAGCGGGCGGTATAGCCGTCGCAGCGGAGCGTCCCGTTGAGCCCCAGCCGGTCGGCCGCGGCCTGCAGCTTGTCCTTGCCGAGAGCGGCGGCAAGCTCGCCGTAATAGACATTGCACGAGTGCGCCAGCGCCTGCGTCATCGAAAGTGTGCCGTGCTTGCCCATGCAGATGATCTCCTGCCCGCCGATGATCGTCTCGCCGGTGCAGGTATGGGTCTGGTCCTTGGAGGCGGCGTCGGCTTCGAGCGCTGCGGCGCTCGTGACGAGCTTGAAGATGGAGCCGGGCGTGTAGGCCGCGTCAAAGAAGCGGTTGAGGTACACGCCGTCATAATCGCCGGTCTCGTCGCCCGCGATATCGGGGATATTGTCCGGGTCATAGCTCGGGCTGGTCACGGCGCAGAGGATCTCGCCGGTTTTGTAGTTATAGACGCCCACTGTGCCGTGGTAGCTGCCGAGGGCCTGCAGCGCGGCCTTCTGCACGTCGGCGCTGATGGTGAGCCGGGCGCTGGCCGTGCCCTTGGAGGCTTCGCTCAGGCCGGTGATCTTGTCGTAGCCGATCATCTGCTCGGCGAAGTTCCCCAGCAGCGGCGCGCTGATATAGCCATAGCGGTCGCCGAGCAGGTGGACGGTCGCCGCGCGGACAGCGGCGTCGGAGCTGTAGACGCGCCCGTCCGTCGTGTTGAGGATGCGCGCGCCCGTGCGGTCATAGATCTTCCCGCCCGTGAGGTTCGTGCCGGTATAGACATGCGGGCTGCCGGAAAACGTCACCCATTTGTCCGCATTCACCGCGTATTTGATGCAGAACGCCAGCGTCCCCGCGGCGAGCACGATCGCCAGCGCCAGCGCGAACAGCGCGCGGCGCGATACCTTTTTCATCGGCCCGCCTCCTTCCGTCCGTCAGGGCTCCAGACGCTCTCGTCCTCTGCCTCGTCTTCTGCGTCGGCTTCATCCGGAATGTCGTCTTCTGCGTCCTGTTCCTGCGGAAGCTCCTGCGCGCCGTGCGGCAGGCGGACGCGTTCTGCCGGGTATCCGCCGCCTTGATAAAGGCCAGCAGCCCCCACACGCACACCATACTCGATCCGCCGTTCGACACGAACGGGAACGTCACGCCGGTCAGCGGCAGGAAGTCCGCCATGCCGAACACATTGAGGATCGTCTGCGTGACCATCACCGTCACCGCGGCGCACGCGCCGATCGTATAAAAGCAGCTGCGCCCCGCCGGGGCCGAGCGCACCACAAAGCACGCGAGGATCACGATGCACGCGACCATCAAAATTGCCAAAATCAGCCCCCACTCCTCCGACACGAAGGCGAAGACCAGATCGGTGTCCGACGCCGCGACATACTTGAGCCACCCCTTGCCCGGCCCGAGGCCGAACAGCCCGCCGGACGCGATGCACATCATCGAGCGGGTCTGCGAATACCCGGTCGTGAGCGCATAATCCCACACGTGCCCCCACGCCTCAAACCGGTTCCGCGCATACGGCAAAAACCGCAGCACCAGCACCCCCGCGAACCCCGTCGCGGCCAGCGCCAGCGCGATGGTCGCAAAATTGCCCGAGCGCAGAAACGCGATGACCAGGAACGCCACGAAGAAAATGACGGCCGTGCCGAAATCCTTCATCAGCGCCAGACAAGCGCAGATCGCCGCGGAATACGCGATAAACAGAATGATGTTCCGCTTCGCCATCAGCCGCGAAAGCGTGGACGCGCCGACGTAAATGAAGCACACCTTCACGAACTCCGACGGCTGGAACGAAAGCCCGCCCAGCTGGATCCAGTTGCGCGCGCCGTATTTCTCCACGCCGAAGATCAGGTTGAACACCAGCAGCCCCATGCCCGCCACCGCGGCCAGATACCGCACGGCCTTCGCCCGTTCCAGAT
>OHBD01000950.1_pt1 | contig 14395 bp, 6 predicted proteins | sample 1577291 | NCBI WGS metagenome assembly OHBD01 (sample SAMEA3879572, study PRJEB24766) | human gut metagenome | biome: human-associated habitat; feature: feces | place: USA | collected 1985/1987
GTTGTATTAGGATTATTGACAAAAACTTAAAGGGGTGTTATTGCTGAATAGTTACCAAAAAATTCCACATAATAAATTTTATTTAAACATTAGTTATTCCGAATCTCAAAGAATCGTTGTATTCCTTCAAAAGCAACTTTTGCGCAAGTAAAAAGGGTAAATCGTTTTACGCTTCAAAACCCAACGCCATGCTTTACGTTTGCAAAAGTACAATAAGGCGGCGAAACAAACAAATGTATTAACATGTTTTAAGGATATAAATCAAGAGTAGTAGCTTTTCAATACATTCCAAACAACCAAAAAGGCCATTTTCTGTATATTACATGCATGTTTTTCGCTTCGAAAGCTAATGAAACTAATTTTATTTAAACGCAACATCTTGTCAACTTCACGAATCTGCCACTTCTCAAGCATTCAAAGGAAGAAACATGCACGGTATATAAAAGAGTGTGCACTTTATATGAATAAGAGCATGCACAGTAGACAAAAGAGTGTGCATGGTATAAAGGAAGGGAGCGAGAGCACAATATGAAGAAAGGATAAGAAAACACTACAAAGAACGGGCGGGTGCCCGAGAGAGTACCCGCCAGTTCTTATAGGATGACCTTGCGCCTTGGCTACGCCTTAGCCGAGCGCGTCGGTTTTGATCTTGTTATAGTCGGCAAAGGCTTTGTCAAAGGCATCAAACTGCGCTTGCGACTTCTTGCCGAGGGTAGCACGAAGTCCGCGATAGTAGCGCACCACCTTGGCTCTAAGCTCACGACGGTCAGCGTCGGTAGCACCAGCCTGGTAGGGAGCATAGATCTTGTCCAAATCCTTATACATCTGGGGCACGAGTGTGGCGAGGAACTCCAGTTCACCTGTATAGTCCTCGGGCGTGACGGACGGGGCTGTGTCTTGCGCCGTCGTGTCCTGCGGGGCCACCGTGGCCGTGGTATCATGGGGCGCGGCTACTTGCTGCGTGTCGTCCTGGGACAGAAGGTTGACATCATTGATGAAGTAGAGGACGATTCCAACCACTACAGCCAAGGCCAACACGACGGCAAAGGCACGGAGCGCTCCCTTGCCTACCTTGGGCACGCCGACCTTCACACCACCCGAGGGACGGCTACTGCGACGGTGATCCAGAGCGTCAGCAAAATCGGCCATGGTCTCATAGCGCGCACTGCTATTATAGTTGCAGCAGCAACTCACCACGTCGTAGAACTCACCACCGAGGCGCAAGTCCTTCATCAGCATACCGAGGGCGTACATGTCGGCACGTGCCGTGACAGCCACCGTGCCGTCCTTGATCTCGGGGGCCTGATAGCGGATGACCTGTGCCGCGTCGTCCTGATTGCCGGCATAGGTCTGGCGGAAGTTGAGCAAGCGGACCTGGTTGCCCTTCTTGGTGACAAATACCACCGCTGGAGAGAGGTCGCCATGAACCCCCTTGCGCTCATGGATATAGCCGAGGGCAGAAGCCAACTGCTCGAGCACGGCCTTCTTGGCTTCAAGGGATGGACTCTCAGCAGCGAAGGCTGACAGGGGACGAGCGTCTTCCCAATCGACGACCAGGCAGCGTCCCAAGCCATCCACATCCCGCATCTCTACATAGCGAAGCAAGTAGGGATGTTCCTCGTCGTGATGTGCGTCAAACTGGCGCTGAAGCCCCTTTTCATAAAGCGGCTTCCCTTGATATTCTTTTTTGATGGAGATCAGCAACTCCGGCTTTGCGCCGCCATCGCTCAACGTGAAGCGATAGACACCATAAGTTTTCAAATCCTGCATAATTATTTGCCGTTCTTGACCGTTGGTACTACGTGATGGAAGTCCAAGTGAACATTCCACCATGATTAAAGTGCAAAAATAGGAATTTTATTCGGTATTGCCAAAGGATTGGCCTTCTTTTTTACTCCCCTCTGCCTGCGTCTTCTCCCAGGCCTCCCATTCTGCCTGAGCCTGCTGCCAGTCGGTAACCTCTCCCGAGGCGACTGCTTCGGTCTGGCGCGCAGCCTCATCACGGGCTCTGTCGCGGGCGCGCTTGGCCTTCATCTGCGCAATGGTAGCCTCATCGAGAATTACGATCGCACCACGACGGATGGCCTCCTGTAGCTCGTCGGGTCCGAAGGCCTTACCCTGCACGTTGAAGTCAGATATATTAAACTCGTAATCGACGCGCAGCTCGTGGCGAATCTCCTTCTGCCGTCCCCGCTTGCTGGCGTTCTTCAACTTGAGCAAGCGGGCTATCTCTGTAATCTCTTGTTGTGAAAATTTATTTCTTCCCATGTTGTTCTTGTCTCTGTCTGCCCACGTCGGGCGTTCTGGCTCTTTGCTATCGTTACCTCGGCATGACCCCAACACTACCCTATTATCTCGACACAACCTCGTTATTGCCTCGCATACGCCCGAACTTTAACAAGCTATGATCCTGGCATTACCTCGTGAGACTCAACTTGACATTGAAGCCGAAGTCGTGGGTCGTGGTCGGATAACTGCTCGAAGAAAGGAGCGGCGTATTGGTCTGCATGTCGTAGTAGAAGCTCATCGTGACCAGACGCGAGAGGGTGTAGTCAGCGGAGAACGAGAGTTTGAACGCCGAGTTGCCACTCGAAGCCGAGGAAGTCATCGTGGCGATGTCGCGCGTGATGGCTGCCTGCTTGCGGAACGAGAGGTCGAGACGCAGGTTCAAGTCGCGGTTCACACCACCACGAGCAGCCTGACCGCGGTTGTTCTGACTATTTTGACTTCCCTGTTGTTGGCCGTCGCCCTGCTTCTTAGACTTCAGCTTTTTGCGGCCGCGCGGACCGAAGAGGTCAAAGTTATTGATCTTATAGCCGAACCCGAGTACCCAGTCCTTACTGATGGCCTCATTGACCTGGACAGAAGTCATCGAGAGCGAGAGCTGACGTGTCTGGTTGTACTTGATCTCAGCAGTCAGGTTGTTGAGCGTCGTCACCGACAGACCGAGCAGCGGCGAGAACGACTCGTTGATGCTCACCATCGAGACGTTGAACATCGAACTCGGTATGGGGCTTCCCGTCGCAGCATCCTGAACGAAACCGAGGTCGCCGTTGAGAGCCAGCCAGGTGCTATAGCTCTGGTAGGCGCCGACACTATAGATGCTCTTATAGCTATGGTTGATGTTGACACTCTTGAAAAGGTCGCGGAACCACGGCAACTGTGAGAGACCGCTGTAGCGCACGGTCCAGTTGGGCAGCAGCGAAGCCAACGTGGGGAAGATGTTCAGGCCCACGCTTCCCATACCCGTATAGGCGTTGAGGAAGGCAGGGATCATCACGTCGCCACTATACTTGTCAACAGCACCCTTGGCAGGATCAAACTTGCCTCCGCCCAGGGCAGCAGGATACTGTTGGCCCACATACTGCGCCTCCACCCGGTCACGGTAACCATCAAGCGAGCGGACAAACTTCTCGAAGGTCGCACTATGGTAGCCGTTGGCCGCATCGCCCATACCCTCGAAGGCCGAACCGAGCGAGAGCGTCGTCATCGTGAACGATCCGCTCTGCGTGGTCGGGTTGCCCTGGTACATATATTGTATGCTCTTCGCCGTGGTCTGCGTGCGAGAGGCGTTAAGGTCGATCTTGAGGTTGTTGACAGGCTCCAGCGTCATGCGCAACTGCAGGTCCTGGGTGTGGTTGGTCGTTGCCGGCGTGGCCACACTATCGTTGGAGAGCAACCAGCCTCGCTCGCGCGCGCGATCTATATAACTGTCTCCCGTCATACCAAAGGCGAAGTCGAGGCCTGGAGCGAGGGCATCGCCACTACGCTGACCGAAGGCCTTGCCTATGACGGGCATAAAGCCGGGCAGCATCATCGCATACTGGTCACGATAGGAGATACTGAAGGATCGTGCCGTCATCAGCACACGGGCCACACACTGGGCCGTCTTGTACCAGCGCTTATCGTCAAGCGGTTCCTTAGGCGTGACGGTGAGTTTCATACGGATGGTGGAGTCGGTCTTGTTGAAAATCTTGATCTTGTTGTCGTCCACCTTCTTCCAGCGCACATCGATGGTCTTACCGTCGGCATCCTTGGCCGTGACGACGAGTCGGCGCGTCTTCTTGCCATGATTGATGACCATCGTGGTGTCGGCCTTGATCGTCACCTCGCGTTCGAAGCTACGGCGATTCTTGGGCAGTTCTTTCTTCTTGTTGCCAGCCTTGTCGTCCTTGTCGTCCGCCTTGTCCTTATCCTTATCGTTCTTTGGCTTCTGTGGCGGATTGGGCGTGCGCTGATCGCGGCCCGAGGCGTTGGGGCGACGGCGGTTGTTGCGTTTCGACTGCTTAAAGCGCTCGTTGGTCTTCTTCAGGAACGGGAACTGGCTATAGAGCTTCTCCAGGTTGAACGTACCATTGAGGTTGATCGTGCGGCTCATCGAGATAGTGTTGCCGAGCGACGTGCCATCCTCCAGGTCCGATCCTCTCACCCACGAGTAGGTAGAGGCGTAGCTGGCGTCGGCATTGACCCAGTCGAAGATGGGTATCAGGTTGAGCGGCAACTGGTAGGAGGCGTTGAAGGACTGGTTGAAATCCAGCGGGCGTCCCCAGTGGCGGATGCTCTGCTTCACGGAGTCTTTCCAAGCCTGATACTGGTCGGGATAGAGATCCTTGTTGACCGGTGTGTAGGGCTCCTCGATCTCCGCGTGGGTCGCACTCTGGAAGTTCATGTGCAGATTCTTCGTCAGATCCCAGCGGATGGTGAAGTCGCGGTTCCACAAGAACTGCTGACTGAAGGTCAGCGGCAACATGGCGTTCTCCGTCGATTCCATGTCGCGCTCCTGCAGTTCATAGTAGGATCGCGTCATCTCCGTGTTGAAGCCGATGTTCTGCGGCAGCCAGTTGAGACCGAAGCGCTTGAAGATCTCCAGCCACTTCGATCGGTTCTTGATCTTCTTGAACGGTTCCCACGACTTATAGACCGGCGTCCAACTATAGGAGAGTGCGCCGCGCCAGTTGTCCTCGTTCTCATAGACCGTAGTCTCGCCGCTGGTGTGGGTGTGGCTATGGCTATAGGAGAAGGAGAAGTTGGCCGGGTCGTAGGGCATGGGGTGGCGCTTGTTCTGTATGCCAACGCGCACGTTAGAAAGCGAGAAGTTGGTCGTCGTCTGCTTCGTGACGGCGATCGACTCGATACTGTCTCGCTCACTGCGGCTTCCCGCTGCGTCGAGTGCATCCTGCAGTTCCATATCCGTATCGAGCGGATTGTACTTCGGGCGACTTTGAGTGCGCTGCACACTGTAGTAGATCGGTGCAGAGACGCGTGCCTTGTCGGGGAAGAACTTGCCCAAATCGAAGTTGGTCGTGAGGGTGTAGTCGCTCGTTGTCTCCTGTTGGCGCTCGTTGACGCCCTGCTCGATGCCACCGAAGCCGTCGGTGATGTAGCTGCCATTGAGGTCGATGGTGCCAAAGTCGGAGAGCTGCACGTTGAGTTTTCCGCGTGCGGCCCAGCCTCCCTCGTTGTTATACTCCAGCAGGCGGAGCTCGTTGACCCACACCTCGCCGCTCTTCTCCTCGCCACTGAGGTTGCGCACACCGATGATCATCGTCTTCACCTCGCCGAGCGTCGGATTACCGACGATGGTGATCTTGTTGGCTGGCTTGTCGGCATCGTAGGTCACGAAGGGCATGCTGAAGCTGGCCGTACCTGCGGCCTTGGCCTCGTTGCGTGCCTTCTTCACGGCCGTAAAGACCTTGAGCGGCACGTCGAGCATGTTTTCCTCGGGCCATACGGCCACACATCCCTCACGCGAATAGCCATTGTAGCGGCCAGGGGCGGTGAGCGTCAGCGGAATCTCATACTCGTAGTAGTTGTTCTTATAGTCGGAACCGAAGCGGACAAAGACTGCCAGCTGACTGTTCTGCAGTCCGGTCGTGTTCGGGTCGAAGGCATTGGCGTGGGTGAACATCTGGATGCGCTTGTACTGACGGAGATCGAGGGTGGTGTTCTTATAGACTGCCTTCGACTCGCCCGTGCCCAGGCGGTTGACCGTCATAGCCAGAGCCTGCTCGTTGCTCTGCACGAGCTGCGGCTGCGTCGGATCCTGCTCGCGCGAGATGCCCGGCGGGAGAACATAATTGACAGGCACCTTGTCCGAGTTTTCCTCGATGCTCACAGCGCTGACGGACATCGTGCCCGAGGTCGTGGAGGAGTTTGTTAGGTTCTGGTTGTACTGTCTCCAGTCGCCACGCACCAGGTCGAGGGATCCGAAGCGGAGCACAATGGGCTTCTCGAAGCCTGTGAGGAACATGCGCATGAAGCGGATGGAGGTGAAGTCGCTGATGCCACCGACACGGCGCTCAAACTCTCTGAGGGGGATACGGAACTGATACCACGTCGCCTTGCCCGTACCTCCCTTGCGCAGGGAGGGCGTCGTCTCGCGCTTATCGACAATGAAGTTTTGGCCTACGACCAAGTCCTGGGGACGGATGGAGAGATGGTACTGGTAGTACTTCTCATACTCGTTGAGCGTGTAGTCCTGGTTGATATCTTCCACATCGGGGGTCGTCTTGTAGGACGTGTCGTAGTTCTCCGGCTGGTTGTCGGAATCGGGGGAGTTGCCCTGCGGCATGTTGATGCGCTTGTAGCGTTCCAGGATAGACTTCTGTTCGCGGTCGTAGTCGGATCCGCGGAAGTAGTGGTAGTTGTCATTAGCTGGGTCGGCCCAGATGGAGTCGAAGACGGCTTGGTTGACCTTACCCCTGATCTCCGTCAGGAAGTCCTGGTAGGACTCGAACTCGCGCTCCTGATCGTCGGTGAGGCCGTTGAAGCCCACGTCCTGCAGGGCGCGGCTGCCCTTGGTGGTAGCAAAGGCATAGGTGACGGTGGGCTGCGTCGGGATACGGCCCCACTGCGTGGTGGTCCAGGACTCGCTGCCATCGACGGGCATTCCGCTCTCATAGAACTTCTTGCCGTCGCGGAGGATATCCTCGCTCACCTCGCCGAGGTCTATATAGAAGTCGCCACCGTAGAGATGAGCATCTTCGCGCTCGTTGCTGTAGATGAAGGGGTCGAGCATCCAAAACTCGATATACTCGATGTTGGCGGCCTCGAAGTCGCTCGTGTCCAGTTTGCGCATCATGCCGCCCCACTTCGTCTTGGGCTGGTTGAGGCGTCCGTTGAGGGTGAGGTCTGGATTGAAGTTGTACGGACCTCGCTCGTCGGGATAGTAGGCGAGGTTGAGGACAGTAAGCATCGACGACTGGCCGCTATAGTTGTTCTGGTCGCGCTTCGGGAAGAGTTCGCGGGTATAGACCTCGCGCACATAGTAGTTGGAGAGCTGCTCCAGGTCGCTGCGGATATGGCCTGGCGTGAGCGACGAACTGCGTCGTGTGAAGAGCGGGTCGATATTGTACCATGCGAGCAGCGATCGGTTGTAGCCGCTCTTGAGCGTTGTCTTGTCGCTCGCCTCGTTGAAGAGACTCGGTACGGAGGAGATGATCCAGGAGGTAGGCTGCGAGACGTCGATGGTACTCTTCGTGTTTTCGAAGTCGTCGAGGTAGGAGGCGTTGTCCTGCGTGCCACTGGCCTTGCCGGCGATGAGCTGTGCAAACTCGGCCGATAAAGAGATCTGCGAGGGCTGCGTGAGGTGGAGGAAGGGGATCTTGTCGAGCATGTTGGTGAGCCACTGGCTCTCCTTCTTCCAGTTGAGGTTGAGACCCCAGATGGTGTTGTTGAGGGGTTCCGATCCCATGCTGACTTTAGTCGTCAGGGCCTGCTCGCTCAGATGCATGAAGGTACCACCCAACTGGAAGTTCTTCGAGAAGTCATACTCCCAGTTGAGTCCCACCATCGTTTTACGTTCCTGACCATAGTCGCTCTGGCTTTCGAGCGAGACGTTGATATTGGTGCCCGCGTCGATGATGTTCTGGTTGAGGATGGTCACCTCACCCGAGTTGTAGTCCACGGAGTAGTCGCTTCCCTCGGTCAGGGTCACGCCGCCAGCCGTCACCACCACCGATCCCTGCGGCACGTTGTAGGCGCCCAGAGAGATGACGTTGGCAGAGGATCCGCTATACTGTCCTACAAGCATGTACTTGTCCTTCTCGGCTATCTGTTTGGCCACGGTCTTCGTGGAGTCATAGAGTTCGGTGAAGGCATACTTGTCCGCGCTCGCTGCCGCCACGCCGTGCTGCTCGAGATAGTTCTTCATGTAGGATCCGAAGGGTTCGGCGACGGGGAAGAAGACGCGTCCGTTGCTCACCGTGTAGCCCTCCACAAAGTCGAAGTAGCCGTTGGAGTTGGCCTTGTTGTTGTTGTCGAGACGGTCAGCACCGAGGAGCTTGATGATCGGCGTACCCTTCACCTGAGTCTCGGGGATGTAGGAGATATAGACGCCCGTGGTGTCGCTCTGGTACTTCACGTCGAGGCGGAACTTCTCCTTCTGCACCGTCGAGGCGAGGTAATAGACGTTCTTCATCATCAGACGCCAGTTGCCCTGCGCGGGGTTGTTGCTCGTGTTCTTCAGGGCCTTGACAAAGAGGGCCTCGCCGACGTTGGTGCGGTCGCTGGAGAACTCACCCACCTGGTAGGTCACGCCACCGTAGGTATATTCATAGGCGACAGCCAGCACTTGGTCGGCCTGCAGCCCGGCGCGCAGCGACACATAACCCAGCGACGTATTGACCGTATATTCCGAACTGGACAAGAGGCGCGCACTCGAGAGTTTCTCAAAGTCGGTACCACCGACGAGTCCCATGCCCTCCAGCGCGCTGGAGGCTTGGTCGATGTCGCGGGCCTCAGGATGGCCCTGTGCGATGGTCTGATACTCGCCGTTGGCTTGGTTGGAAGGCACAGCGCCCGAGCCTGGTCCCCAGAGGTCGGGACGGCTCACGCCGTTGTTCTCGCCCAGATCGGTGAGGGCGACAATATTGCGGGTATTGGAGGTGGTTCCTGTCTTGTTAGTTACCCAGATTTCCACGCGGTTGATCTTCACGCCCGTGGCAAGGTTAGGGAGCGTGCGCATGCCCGCGTCGTAGTGGGCAAGGAAATAGTTGGAGAGGAAGAAGTGGCGGTTTTCCTCGTAGTCAGCGACATCGATCTCAAACGGGGTGAGCTGCTTGCCACCCTTGGAGGAGACGCTCTTGTTGGACGACTTCTTCTGCGAGAACACCGTCTGGAGCTTCAGGCGACCAAACTGGAAGTCGGTGCGGATACCGAAGAGGCTGCTCGCGCCCTGCACGAGGGAGTTGTTGGAGGGGAAGGAGATATTGCCAGCCTCAACGAGACGCACCATCTCGTCCTCCTTGCCGTCATACTTGAGTTTGAGGTTCTGCGAGTCGAAGTCGAAGGTGGCGTCGGTGTTGTAGTTGAGGTTCATGTTGACCTTGTCGCCGACCTTGCCATTGACGTTGAGGTTGATCTTCTCGTCGAAGTCCATCGTCGTGGTCTTGCGGTTGCGGATGGGGAGCGACGGGTTGTCGATGTTCTTCAGCGTCGCGCCAAACTTCAGTTCGGCGGTACCCTGTGTCTTGATACGTACGCCGCCAGGGCCGAAGATCTTCTCTGCTGGTCCGAGATCGAAGTGCATGTTGGTGAAGTCAAACTTCTCCTTGCCCTGCTGCTGGAGAATCTCCTTGTTCTTCTCGCGATAGAAGTCTGCCCAGCTCTGTCGCTCGCTCCACACCCTGTACTCGTCTGGAGTCATCATGATCGGCGTACCGACGTAGGTGCCACCGATCTTGTAGCCGACGACATAGCGGTCGATGGAGTCGTTGTACTCCACCGTCTGCTGCATATTCTCCGGCCTTTGCAGGTCGGTGGTGCCTTGCTGCAGGTCGTCAAAGGTGATGGGGGTGGTGCGCTGTATCTTCCAGCGCGGATGGAGCAGCGAGTCGGGGATTTCCTCTTCGTCGATGATCACATCGGGCAGGTCGGGCTTCTTCGTCTTCGTGGTGTCGGCGGGAAGCAGCGACGACCAGGCTGGTGCGCCGACGACAGCCGACGACAGCAGCAACCTGCCTGCGATGGCCGCCAGGCTCACCGCAAATAAGACACTCATTATGATGGCAGACCTTTTCCTCATATTGATCGGTGTCCCGCTGCTGCCTTCTTCAAATTCAAAGTGGGAAGGCTCTGCGGGCTTGTCAGATGTCTATCTTGCTTGGAAAAATTGGGTATATTCCTGATTTTCTTTTAATTCTCTTTATTCTCTTCTGCGTCCAAGGACGCTTGCCAGACTCTATTTGATGAGCTTCAGCGCCTGCTTGACGACTTGCTCCACGGGCAACGTTGGCTGCTCAGTAAGGATCGACTGGACGACCTTGGCCGACGGCGCAGGGGAGAACCCGAGCATCGTCAGCGCGCTCACAGCCTCATCTCGAACGGTAGTATCGACCGCAGGAGTGCCCGGCTTGGAGACGGCATGGAGCTCGTCGGCTATGCCGCTGGCCACTATTTTGTCCTTCAGATCGACGATGATGCGCTGTGCCGTCCGCACACCAATGCCTTTCACGCTTTTCAGCATCCGCTCGTCGCCACCGGCGATGATGTTGCATAGCTCCTTCGGCGTGATCGAAGAGAGGATCATCCGCGCCGTATTGGCTCCCACACCCGAGACGGTGATGAGCAGGCGATAAAGGGCGCGCTCCTGTACCGTGGCAAAGCCGTAGAGGGTGTAGCTGTCGTCGCGGCCTCCCGTGACGATTGCCTCGTGGACGTAGAGTTTCACCTCCCGCTTCCCCTGAAGAACGGTATAGGTGTTGAGGGAGATGCCGAGCGCATAACCGACACCCGCCGCCTCAATGACGGCCTGCGCCGGGGTGAGCGCAGCCAGCTCGCCTCGTATATATTCTATCATATCGTTGTTTGCAAACTTATTCTTATATATTTAGCTAAACGCAGACGCCCCGCCTTTTATTGCCTCGCCTCTCCATTTTATTGCCCGCCTCTCCATATTTTTGCCCCGCAGCCTGCTTCCGCCTCCGTCGCCAGGGCTACAGGTTTGACCACAGGATGTATCCTTGCGACACTGACTAAAATTTTCCACCTCTATAAATCGAGACTTTTATAGATCCCCGAATCTGCAACTAATAGGACTAAAGGCGTTTTTGCTTGCAAAGCGAAACATGATCATCTAGTCATACGTATTCTTGCACAGCAGAAACGTCTCAGACACAAAAGTCCCTTACCCCACAGAGCGACTTTCCAAAGTCTCTTTCTGGTTAAAGCGCACGTTGGTATTGCTATCTCTGTTTTCAATGCCGACTATCACGTCGCCGATGATCGCAACGCCGGATCTGTAGCCCAGGAACTTCTTGCAGGTGGGCTTTGCGTCATACTTTTCCGCCTCTATGAATTGATGGTCAAAGTCAAAATCGTATTCAAACCCAGCCTTCAGCTGACCAGTTGCAAGTAGGGCATTGACCAACAGACTGTTCATTTTATCCGCAGTATTAAAATCATAGACTCTGCCAGAAGCTGACTGATAGGTGGTGTTCTCACAAGTTAGTTCCTCGATAGCGCGTAATATGGTGTCCGCACTGCAAGTGCGAAGGGATGGATGAAGAGACAAATGCCTCATGAGGTGAGTTGTCACATCTTCGACACATGAGCCGCCACAAAGATAGACGCACATCAAAGAACGAAGGATCTCGCTATACTGATAGCCATACCATTTGCATATCATCCCCAATGTGGAGTCTATGGTTTGAGCTAAAAGAGCATCAAATTGCTCCATGATTGGAAAAATTCCTCCAAAAGGAGTGAGTTTCTCGGATTTTATTTGTACATTTGCCATGTCATTCGGAGATTTTGCTATACTTCTTTTTGCAGCACTAAGGTAGGTGAAAAATCCGACATGGCAAAATCCCGAGCAACTTTTTGTTGCTCAGGTACTTATAAAAAATGCTAACTCATAGTGCTGCAGAAATTAGGGTGAAAAAGGTTCTAGCAATAATTAGTCTCTTGTTTCTTGTTTTGAATGGTAATGCTCAAGAATCATTAGATACTATCAAATCTTTTAGACTAAGTGAAGTTGTGGTTAAAGCAGAAAGGATTATTCATAAGGGTGATCACGATGTACTATATTTATCAAACGACAATAAAAAGTTTGGTACAAATGCTTTAGATGCAGTTTCTTCCTTAGAATTGTTCCAAACAGCAATAAATGAAACAAAATTGGTTTCTTGGGACAGACAAAATGTATTTATCCTTATAAATGGCGTTCCATCAACGGCATATGACTTACGTGGATATAAGGGTGAGGACATAAAGAACGTAGAGTTTTATTCTATTGCTCCTCCTCAATACATGAGTCTGACTGCAGGGCCTGTAGTCAACATTGTTGTGAAGAAGAGGCACGATAGATCTTATGCCGGTTATTTCAACACTTCTAATGCTGTAAACACAGAATTTGGAACAAACCAGATTGACTTGACATATGTGGATTCTCTGAACCAAGTAAAACTGGATTATCTGATTGATTACAGAAACATAGGCAATATTGATAATCTTGCTGAATACACTTATAGTCCGCAACTACATTCTCAATATAGGGGTACAAGTCGCTATAAAGGTCAATATCATAACATCAGTGCATCGTACCAAAGATATCAGGGTAATCATCTGTTTAATGCTAAGGTATATACTATCATTGAACCCTTACAAGATGAAGAAAAAAGGGCGGGCCTTATTTCGACAGATGACACCCAATATAATGGTGAAGGTACAAGCCTTTTGAAGAGTCGTTCCAATACGGTGGCTGTAGATTTATACTATCGCTATTTATTAAAGAAAGGCCGTCTGTTTGCCATAAATGTGGTCAATACATTTGGAAATAGTTATTCGGATTCGAAGCAATCTATGCTCTCGGAGAATACAGGAAACAATGACTATTACTACAATTTACACTCAAGAGTGGATAATGATTCGTATTCGTTTATTACAAACGCTGTCTATGCCTCTCCGCTTTGGGGTGGCTCATTGAGTGTTGGTTCAAGATATGAATATAAGCAACTTAATCAGACTTCATTCAATAACAAATACAAACCATATTCTCACAATGAGTTCCTTAATACGGGTGGTTCCTGGACATGGAATACAATATCGTTTGTTCCGGCTGTTGGATTGAATATATTTAAGCAGACATCCTCGGGTATATCGCAAACCTCTGTTCTTCCTTACATAAGACTTTATTCAGATTGGTGGGGAAAGGGTAAAATGAAAGGAACAACTGTGCAGTTGACGTTGACTATGCGTAATATATCTCCTTCGTTAAATGAAATCACTGAGAGTGAAACCTATTTAGACCCCTGGCTGATATCTGCTGGCAATCCAAAATTGAAAGATTATTGGATTACATCGGGGAAACTGTCGTTTGCATATTTCTCACCCAATAATAAAAATCAGATAGTCTTCATGGTACAGCCATCATATGCTAACAATAAGATAGCTACCACAATACTAAAAGAAGGCGATAATATTTATTTCAGACCTCAAAATATAGGAGGTGATTTCGAATGGAGATTTGACCTTTATGGGAGTTGGTATCCATTTAAATGGTTAGAATTATCACCCTATGTTGAATACTATATCTCACGACTTGAAACTCCATCGCAAAATATCAACTTTGATTATTGGCGTATAGGTGGCAATATTACAGCATCATTTGAAAACTTGTCTTTGATCTTTAATGTTAATTCACCAACAAAGGTATACGACGGCGACCTTTTGTCACGTGGCAGCCTTCAATATGCTGGAACGATACAATATAAAATAGGTAATTGGTCAGTAGGTGCAAAATACAATTATTCAGGACACAACAACTATACTGTTTCGAATTTACCTATTCTTAGGTATAATGAGAACAAGGATTGGAAACCACTTCAGCATATGGCACGCTTGACTGCCACATATACATTCTCCGTAGGAAAATCAAGAAGGCACGTTGGCAAGATACTTATAGAATCAAGTAAAGACAATACCGGTTTAGGTAAGTTTAATACACCACAGATAAGCAAATAAAATGAAACGCTTCCCCTTTATAAAGCAAAAAGATTCAATGCAATGTGGGGTGGCTTGCCTTGCATCTATATGCGAATATTATGGAAAGAAGTATTCAACCCAATTCATTTCAAAACTTTGTTCGTGTACCCCTACAGGTAGGGTGTTCAAAATTTAGATATAAATCTGACATAAAAAGTGCAAGAATTCAGCTCGTTAAGTTGCTGACATTTAACACTTTATATTGCGAAATAGTTCTTTGAAAAGTTGCGTAACTCGTTGATTTTTAGTAACTTTACATAAATAAAACATATGAAGGTTATGAAAAAGTCAGCCCAAGATAGAGAAATAGAAAAGCTTAAAAAGCAGGTGGAAAAACTCAAGAAAGAGAAAGAATCTTGCTGAAAACGGAGGATATCCACCCACCCAAAACGGGGATATCCGTTCACTTTTC
>OHBD01000976.1_pt1 | contig 14097 bp, 7 predicted proteins | sample 1577291 | NCBI WGS metagenome assembly OHBD01 (sample SAMEA3879572, study PRJEB24766) | human gut metagenome | biome: human-associated habitat; feature: feces | place: USA | collected 1985/1987
TATGGACAGGGCTGGGACATGGATGCAATCGCAGCCTGTGTAGTTGGTGGTGTATCATTCACAGGTGGTATCGGTAAGATATCAGGTGTTGTAACCGGTGTATGTATCTTCACAGCACTCACATACTCTCTTACAATCCTTGGTATTGATACAAACCTTCAGTTCGTATTCTCAGGAATTATCATTCTTGTAGCAGTTACACTTGACTGTCTGAAATACGTTCAGAAGAAATAATATCGCAAGAAAATTTCTTTTTCATACTTCCAAAATGATTAGCAGAGATGTCAGGGTGGCATCTCTGCTTTTTGCTTTAACAGTTACACTTTTATTTATGTAAAGCTACAAAAGAATTTATCAGATGTGGTATAATATAGTATAAACAGAGTAACTATTCAGAATAGTTACCCGGTATAGCAGGGAGAAGACATAAAATGTATACATTATTACTGGTTGATGACGAAGAGGATGTAATAGAGGTAATCGAGAGAAAGGTATCCTGGGAGCAGATTGGTTTTCATGTGGTAGGACATGCGGGCAATGGCTTCAAGGCGCTTGAGATGATGGAGGACATGCAGCCGGATGTTGTGATGACTGACATACGTATGCCTTACATGGACGGACTTGAGCTGTGCAGTAACATCAGGCAGAGGTTTCCTGCGACGAAGCTCTTGCTTTTCACAGGCTTCGACGATTTTGAGTATGCAAAGGAGGCTGTGCATCTCGAGATAGAGGAGTATATTTTAAAGCCACTCAATCTGGCTGAAATCACGGAGGTATTCAAAAAGCTTAAGACAAAGCTGGATGATGAGCTGAATGAGAAGAAAAACACAGACATATTGAAGCAGTATTATGCAGCATCGCTGCCTGTTTTGCAGTCAAATTTTTACACGACACTTATCGAGGGACGCATACCGGAAAATGAGCTGGGCAGGTACATGAGTGACTATAAGATTAGCCTTGAGGGACCATATTACTGCTGTATTATCATACATACCTCCGCAAGTCAGATGCCGCAGGGCATGGATATCAGACTGCTTGCAGTGTCAGTAGAGCGACAGGCACAGGCTGATTTAAAGGAGCGCTGGAATGGCAGGATTTTTAACTATCTCGGTGATACGGTCATGATAGCCCAGCTTGTGCAGCAGGAGGATATCTCTGAGCTGACAGATGAGTGTGACAGATTTTGTAAATATGTAAATCATGTAATGGGGGCAAAGGTAACTGTCGGAATCGGGCAGGTGTGTGAAGGTATACAGGAGCTGGTGAGCTCTTATCAGAGTGCGAGGGAGGCAGTATCCTACAGGGTGCTTTATGGCAGCAACAGGGCAATAAACATGACAGAGGTTGAGCCACAGCGACGTATATCAAAGGATGGCGATGAGGGAAATGAGCTGTCATATTTATTTAAAATGATTTGTATCGGCAAGATAGAGGATGTGGGACAGGCTGTTGAAGCGTATATGCAGCACAATTTTATGTCGCAGCATTCGCTTGAAAACTACCATGTGGCAGTAATGGAGCTGATCAGTGAGCTTTATCACTTCATGAGCAATAATGAGCTAAATGCGCAGGAAATATCTGGAAGTGTAGGCAGGCTTTATAATGAGCTCTCCAATTTTGAGCCGGTAGTGCTCAAGCAGTGGCTTTTGGATTTTTCAAGCAGGCTGCACGACGATATGGCTGATGCCAGATACAACTCCAAGAAGTCACTCATAGACAGTGCAAAGGATTATGTGCACAGGAATTACAGAAGTATGGACCTTGGACTTGACGATACATGTAAGGAGTTAGGAGTATCTAACTCGTATTTTTCAAGTCTGTTCAAGAAGGAAACCGGCAGCTCGTTTGTGGAGTATCTGACTGATTACAGAATGGACAAGGCTGCCAGAATGCTTGTGGAGACAGACGACAAGAGCTATGTCATAGCCCAGAATGTAGGCTATGCGGATCCGAACTATTTCAGTTATGTTTTTAAGAGAAAGTATGGGGTTTCCCCATCCAGGTACAGGACAGAGTATGAGAAGAATAAGGTATAAACCGGGCAATATACAATCCATAATAATGCTCTCATTCTCACTGCTGTCGTTTGCAATAATGCTTGTCACAGTTGTGGTGATGTATATAAAATTTGCCGATGCATCGCAGGACAGTATCATAGAGAGCAATCATAAGGTGATGGACCAGACAATAGACAGTGTGGAAAGCTATCTGGTCAATATGAGGCAGGTTTCGGATGCGGCGTATTATTATGTAATAAAGGAGAATGATATTTTAAAGCAGTCTGACAGCATACACGATGGCATGAGTCTGCTCTATGAGTCAAACAAGGAATATCTGCGCAGTATTGCCATGTATAATCAGTATGGAAGCCTTATAGCTGCAGAGCCTGTTGTGTCCCAGAAGGAGGACCCGGATGTGACAAAACAGGACTGGTTCATAGAAGCTATGGAGCGCATGGAAAATATACATTTTTCAACACCTCATGTACAGAATCTGTTTGACGATGGTTCCATGAGATATCATCTGGTCATATCATCAAGCCGTGCCGTGGAGCTGACCTCCGGTTCAGAATCACAGATGGGTGTGATGCTTGTGGACATGGATTATTCGAGTGTATCAAGGATGCTTGAGAGGATAAATACATCGGGAAAAGGACAGTATTATTATCTGTGTGATGCAAATGGCAATATTATTTACCATCCGCATCAGATACAGTTTGATGGAGATGTTCCGGAAAACAGCGAGGTTGCGGCAAAGTCGCAAAACAGTATATATGATGATTATCTGAATGGAGTGCATCGTAAGATTATGGTAGATACAATCAGCTACACAGGCTGGAAGCTTGTATGTGTGATGCCATACTCCATCTTTACCAATAAGATGGCGGATGTGAAGCAGTTTGTTTTTGTTATAATGATTATTATGGCTATGATGTTTGTGTGGATAAACAGAGTGATAGCTATACGTATTTCAAAGCCGATAATGAAGCTGGATGATTCTGTGAAAAGGTATGAGAATGGCAATGAAGCAGATATTTATGTAGGTGGTTCCTCAGAGATACGGCATCTGGGATACTCTATACGTAATTCATATAAGCAGAACAATGAGCTCATGAAAAAGATCGTATGGGAGCAGAACGAGAGACGAAAGAGCGAGCTTGATGTGCTTCAAAGCCAGATTAATCCGCACTTTTTGTATAATACTCTTGACTCCATCACATGGATGATTGAAGGGGGCAAAAACGAGGAGGCCTCGTTTATGATTACGCAGCTTGCAAAGCTTTTCCGTATCAGTCTGTCGAAGGGACATACCATAATACCTGTACGAGATGAGCTTTTGCACGCAAAAAGCTACATGAATATTCAGAAGGTGCGCTATAAGAACAAATTTGAGGTGAGCTTTGAGGTAGACGAGGAAATAATGGACTACTGTGCGGTGAAGCTGGTGCTTCAGCCGATTTTGGAAAACGCACTAAATTACGGAATCAGAGAGCTGGACGATTTCGGAGAGATAGTAGTCGGAGGCCAAAAAGTGGGAGAGGATATAATCATAACGGTATCAGACAACGGAATGGGCATTCCGGAGAATGAAATTCCGCTTTTGCTGACAAATACGGACAGGGTTCACAAGAAGGGCTCGGGAGTGGGGCTTGTCAATGTAAATAACAGGATAAAGATACTGTTTGGAGAGCGCTATGGTCTGCATATAGAAAGTGAGCTTGATGAGGGAACTGTTGTGACAATCAAAATCCCGGCAATTGTCTATTCAGAGGAAAACAGACTTCAATTTGAGGAGCATCATATAGCATGAAGCAAGTACAATTGCCTTGCTGTATGGGAGGTGTGAGTGTGACAGTGAAAAATAAATGGACAAATATGAGCAAGAATAAGAGAAACTTCATCATAACAGAGCTGCTACTTGGAGTACTACTTGTGATAGGAATAGGTTTTATCGCATACAATAAGCTCAATGAAAAACCGGAGCGTATTGCAGTTGTGATGGCTGATGTGGATGAAAGCCACAGTGCTGCGTTTAAATATGGCATGAAAATGGCGGCCTCTGAGTATGGTGTGGATGTAGTTATGATAAGTAAGGAAAATCTGAACAATATGTCAGATGAAATTGATGTCATAAAGCAGGAGATAAACAAAAAAGCTGATGCGATCGTTTTCAAGCCGACAGCAGAAAAAATGACAGAAGAAAAAAGCCTTAATACACTTATCCGGATAAATAAAAAGACACCGATAATGGTTGTCGGAGACCAGGCGGGAAGCGAGAGCTTTAAGTCGTTAAATACAGTGGAGTTTGACCAGTACAGCATGGGTGCGGAACTGGCACAAAAGCTTCTTGCTGACAACAACGGAACACTTTCAGGAAAAAAAATAGGAATCTATTGTGAAAACACTGAATCCGATGCCTGTAAAAAACGCATTGATGGCATAAAGGATACTCTCGCGGAGAGCGGCTGTGTTGTGATGTGGATTGTATCAGGTGTTTCGGATACCGGGGAGAAAATAAATCTGCAGTCACAGAGAAAGGTTGACATAGTTCTTGCAATAGATGATGCAAGTGTGGTTGAGGCGGCAAAGGAAGCCTCTGATAATAATCTGCAGGGTGCACTGGTATATGGGATAGGAAATTCAACAGAGGCTATATATTATCTCGATTCGGGCTGGACAGAGGCTCTTATCACACCTGATGAATTTGCTGCCGGATACAAAAGTGTTGTAGGACTGGTGGATATGCTGCGTGGCAGTAGAAAATATTCAGTAGAGGAAAAGCCGGTATCTTACCAGCTTCTTACCAGAAAAAATCTGTTTGATGAAGAAAACAAGAAGCTTTTGTATGCAATCAGCCAGTAGTGGGGGAACAATAAATGAGAAGCAGAATAAGAAATACTATGATAATACTGTGTTTTGCACTGATATTGTCATTTGTCTCGTGCAGCAACAAAAGAGTTGACGAGAAAAAACAGATATATATAGGCGTGACCTGCTATGACCAGAAGGATACATTTATCGGGGAGCTGATAGAAACTTTCAAAAAGGAGTGCGCAAGTCTTGATACAGACAAATACGATATCAGCATGACAATCATGGATGCTGCAGGCTCACAGCGTGCACAGGATGACCAGGTGCAGGAGATGATAGAGGACGGCTGCAATGTGCTGTGTATTAATCTGGCAGACAGAACAGATTTGTCGCATATTATAAATGCTGCAATGGAGAAGGACATCCCGATTATTTTCTTTAACAGGGAGCCGGTTGATGAGGATTTAAATCGCTGGGATAAGCTGTACTATGTCGGGGCCAAGGCAAAGCAGTCAGGTCAGATGCAGGGGGAACTCATTGCCGATTATATAAAGAATAATCCGGGTGTGGATAAAAACGGTGATGGCAGGATACAGTACGTCATCCTAGAGGGAGAGATGGGACATCAGGATGCCATCGTCAGGACAGAGAGTGTGACAGAGAGCATGAAGAATAACGGTCTTCAGATAGAAAAGCTGAGCTGTCAGATAGCAAACTGGAATCGTGCTCAGGCGCAGAACCGTATGATACAGCTTATAGGTCAGTATAAAAACAGCATAGAGCTGGTTATTGCAAACAACGATGCAATGGCACTCGGAGCGATAGACGCATACGAAAAGCTTGGTGTGACGGAGTCGAATGTACCTGCATTTTTTGGAGTGGACGGCACAGACGATGGGCTTGAAGCAGTGCAGCAGTCGAAGCTTGCGGCAACAGTCTACAATGACAAGGAGGGACAGGCAAGGGCTATGGCTCAGCTTGCCTATCTGGCAGCCACCGGGGGCAGCATGAAAAACATAAAGTTTGAGGATAAAAAGTATGTTTATCTGCCGTATGAGAAGGTGACCCCTGACAATGTAAATGAATTTGTGAAGGATGAACAGTGAGCTTATTTATGCTCGTTCCTCCACTCCCTCGGAGCGACTCCGTAGATATTTTTAAAGGCGCGTGAGAAATGAAGCTGATTTTCGTATCCAACGGCAGAACCAACATCTGCGATGGATAAGGAGGTCAGCTTTAAAAGCTCTGTGGCCTTTATCATACGATAATTCATGAGAAATTCCTGAGGTGAATGTCCAACGGAATTTTTGAAAATTTTGCCCAGATAGCTTCGGTTTATGCCGCAGACTCTGGCAATATCTTCGATTGAGATATCATTCTGAAAATTCTGCTCGATATAATTCATCGCTTCTTTTATATAAAAATCACTCATTTTCCCACCTGGAACGAGTTTTGATGATTTGGCTGACTGCATCAGATAATCCAGAAAAAGGTACATATGCCCAATCAGGTGATATGGTGATTCTGAGGGGTGCCTTGTGATGTAGAGCATTTCCTCAACAAGCTTTTCGCGGATATCCTTTGAGTGTGTGTGATATACAGGATTATTTTGGGTAAGCTCTGTTGTGGTGAGAGCCTCCTTGACGCGCAGACCGTCAAACTCAATCCATATGTATTCCCAAGGAAGCTTGTCATCTGCGATATAGGTATTTATCTGGCCGGGAAAAATCAGAAAGCCCTGCCCGCTTTTTATGTTGTAGGTTTGTGTAATGCCCTTTGCATTATCGGCCATCAGAGTGCCGGTGCCGGACAGTACATAGTGGAATAGATAGTGGTTTCTTGTGGCAGGACCAAATGAGTGTCCCGGTTCGCACTGCTCGTGGCCGAACTGGTACATACACAAATCTATGAAATTTACATTTGGAAAAATATTGAAGGAAAGCTTGTCCATGTGAGTCACTCCTTATTGATTAATACTATAAATATACCCTTATGCGACATTATATGCAATTATAGCATGTTTTATAGCATATTGGTATAAAAAAGCAAAAATAAAGGTATTTATTGTATGCATAATGGTATGTTATAATCGGTTTATCAGGAAAAAGAGCAAATAAAACAGAAAAGGAGTGAAAAAATATGGCAAAAAGAAAGATTTGTCAGGCTATGGCGGTTGTGCTGGCACTCGGAATGTGCACGACAGGACTGACCGGATGTGGAAATGAAAAGCGGGCGGACGGAAAAACTGAGATTGAGGTGGTTTCTTATAAGCCGGAGGCTGTTAAGGCTTTCGAGAAGATTGAGAAGCAATTTAATGAGACTCACGATGATATTCATCTGACTATCTCATCTCCGAATGAGGCTATGACTATTTTAAAGACACGCTTCATCCGTGAGGATTATCCGGACATCATTGCAATAGGTGGAGATATCAATTATTCAAATTTCCTGGATGCAGATTTGTTTGAGGATATATCAGATCTGGATGCAATGGACAATGTAAAAGAGGCATATCTGGATATGGACAAGGAGCTTGAGTTCATTCCAAAGGATGGCACCTATGCACTTCCTTATGCCGCAAATGCAGCAGGAGTACTTTACAACAAGGATATGTTTGCGGAGAATGGCTGGAAGGTGCCTACAACCTGGAGTGAGTTTACAGCACTGTGCGATGAGATAAAGGAAAGCGGAACACTTCCTTTGTATCTGGGCTTTAAGGATACATGGACATGTCTGGCACCGTGGAATGCTCTTGCAGTAGGTCTTTGTGATTCAGACACCTGTAATCAGGTAAATATGGGAAATACGACATTTGAGGAGGCATATTCTCCGGTTGCCGACAAGATACGCACATTACTTGATTATGCAGAGGACAATCCATATGCTTACAGCTACAATGACGCATGTACAGCCTTTGCCAGAGGTGAATCTGCCATGTACACGATAGGAAGCTATGCTATTCCTCAGATTAAGTCAGTTAATCCTGATATGAATATCGGTTCATTTACTTTCCCGGCAAATGATAATGAGGCTGACAATGTGTTAAATTCAGGAATAGATTTACAGTTTTCAGTTATGAAGGCCTGCAAGAATAAGGAAGCAGCATACGAGGTGCTTGAATATCTGTACAGCGATGAGACAATTCAGACATATCTGGATGACCAGGGCGGAATTGCCTGCAAGGATGGAGATTTCGCAATACCTGATACACTGGAGGATATGCAGGAGTATATAAAGGACAACCGTATGTCGGATTATCAGGATCACCATTATCCAAGTGAGATGAGCGTGGACGCCATGATTCAGACATATCTGCTTGACACAGGTGACAATGCAAAAGAGAAGTTCTTAAAGAAATTTGATTCAGACTGGAAGCGTTACAACAGAGATCTGATTCGTGAAGTACAGGATTACCAGAAGGAACAGGAGGATGCAAAATGAAAAAGAAAATGTCAAATAGAGACAAGACATTCTGGGCAGTTGTGATACCTGTTGTGGTTTTATTTTTCGCATTCAACACACTGCCGATGATAAAGGGTGTGATTTACAGCTTTACAAACTACAAGGGCTACGGCTCATATGATTATGTCGGACTTAGAAACTATACAGACCTGTTTACCGACGCCAGAGTCGGAAAGAGCTATCTGTTTACTTTTAAATATGCGATTGCAGGAACCGTACTTGTAAATGTATTAAGCCTTGTAATGGCAGTTGCGTTAAACAGCAATATCCGCGGCAAGAGTGCATTAAGAGGTGTTTATTTCGTACCGAATATCCTTGGCGGACTGGTTATTGGTTACATTTTCAGCTTTATTTTTACATATATTCTGCCGGTAGTAGGAAATACCTTCAACATCGGTTTCTTACAAAACAGTATTCTGGCGAGTGAAAAATATGCATGGATTGGCGTGCTGATTGTCGGGGTATGGCAGGCGGTTGCCATGAATACCATCATTTATATATCCGGACTGCAGACAGTGCCTGAGGATGTTTACGAAGCCAGCATGCTCGACGGAGCAGGCAAATGGAAGCAGTTCTGGAAGGTTACATTTCCACTCGTTATGCCATTTGTTACAATCAATCTGGTGCTCAGCACAAAGAACTTCCTCATGGTATTTGACCAGATTATGTCATTGACAAAGGGCGGCCCGGCGCAGAGCACTGAGTCAATCTCATACCTGATTTACAGAAATGGTATGGATGGAGGACAGTTTGGCTTCCAGAGTGCAAACGCAGTAATTTTCTTTGTTGTAATTGTGGCTATTTCACTATTCCAGATGGGCGTTATGAATAAGAAGGAGGAGCAGTTATAATGAAAAAACAAAAATCAAACTGGGTACTTACCATCGTTTTAATATTGGGAACCTTAACCGTATTTTTCCCGCTGTATATGGCTGTTATCATTGCCTTCAAGAAACCGAGTGAGATGACAAATGATGTCGCAGGAGCTCTTTCATTCCCTTCAAAGTGGAGCTTTTCAAACTTCACAGAGGCTATGAAGGTGACTGATTTCTGGCATTCTCTCGGAAACAGCTTGCTTATCACTATTGTGACCATTGTTCTCGCAATCCTTATCCATTCGATTGCAGGATATGTTATCGGACGAGGCATGGCAAGGAAAAAGAGCTTCCGTTTCATATATCTTTACATTGTAAGCGGTATGTTTGTGCCATTCTCAATTCTCATGATGCCTCTTGTAAAGCAGACTGCGCAGATGGGACTTGGAAACAGGGCAGGAGTTATCCTTTTATATCTTGTATTTTACATGCCAATGAATGTATTATTATATAGTGGATACTTGAAAAATATCCCTATGGCACTTGAGGAGGCCGCAGATATCGATGGCGCAAGCACATGGACAACATACTGGAGAGTTGTATTTCCTATGATGAAGCCTATGCATGCGACAGTAGCCATCCTGACAGCACTCGGTACCTGGAATGATGTCATGACACCGCTTGTCATCATGTCAGGAACAGGACAGAATACACTGCCGTTGGCACAGCTGAATTTCCAGACACAGTTTGGAACCAACTACAATCTGGCATTTGCATCATATATTCTGGCTTTGATACCGATACTTATATTCTATATAATCTGCCAGAAGCAGATATTAAACGGTGTTGCAAACGGTGCAATCAAGGGATAATTTTTAAACACTATTTTAACAATGATATGGAGTGATTTTATGGCAATTATATTTAATCCAAACAAGAAAATTTTTACTTTACAGACAGCTCACACCACATATCAGATGCAGGTGGACAGACTGGGCTATCTGCTGCATCTGTACTACGGAGCAAAAAGCACATGTGATATGGACTATGTGCTGACATATGCTGACAGAGGTTTTTCAGGCAATCCTTACGCAGCAGGCATGAACCGTACATATTCGCTTGATACGCTGCCACAGGAGTATCCGACACTTGGCACAGGCGATTTCAGAAATATTGCGCTTGATATCAAAAACGAACAGGGCACTGAGAGTGTTGAGCTTCTTTATAAGAGTCATGAAATCAGAGACGGAAAATACGCTCTAAAGGGACTTCCGGCAGTGTGGGCATCTGATGATGAAGCGCAGACTCTTGAAATAGTTCTTGGCGATGATATCGCAGGCGTTGAGGTGCATCTGCTTTATGGCGTGCTCGAGGCTTGTGATGTCATCACAAGAAGTGTGCTCATTAAAAATACAGGCAGTGGAAATATTACAATTGAAAAGGCGCATGCTGCCTGCTTGGATATGGTTTACGGAGATTATGATGTGATCAGATTCTACGGTAAGCATGCCATGGAGCGCAATCTTGAGCGCACACACTTAGGACACGGCACACTTTCATTCGGAAGCCGCAGAGGAACATCAAGCCACCAGTACAATCCGGCGGTTATTCTCGCACAGCGCGATACTACAGAAAATGCAGGAGACTGCTATGGTATGCTTTTTGTATACAGTGGCAACTTCTCATGTGAGGCAGAGAAGGATCAGATTAACCAGACACGCCTTTTAATGGGGCTTTCCGATGAACTGTTTTCATATCCGCTTGTGGCAGGAGAGACATTTACAGTGCCTGAGGTGATTATGTCATACTCGGCAGACGGTTTCTCACAGCTTTCCCATCAGTACCACACCTGCATCAGTGAGCATGTGTGCAGGAGCAGATTTGCACATGAGGTAAGACCGGTGCTCATCAATAGCTGGGAGGCTGCTTACTTTGACTTTACCGGTGATACGATAGTAGACCTTGCAAAGGAGGCCGCATCACTGGGCATAGATATGGTGGTCATGGATGACGGCTGGTTTGGAAAGAGAGATGATGATAATTCATCACTCGGTGACTGGTTTGTGAATGAGAAAAAGCTTGGCGGAACACTTTCTGAGCTCATCGACAGAGTGCATGCACAGGGAGTGAAATTTGGAATATGGATTGAGCCTGAGATGGTGAATGAGGACAGTAATCTGTATAGAGAGCATCCTGACTGGGCTATCCAGATTCCGGGAAAGCTTCCTGTACGCTCAAGAAACCAGCTTCTTTTAGACTTTTCGAGAAAAGAAGTCAGGGACAATATTTTCGATCAGATCTGCGCAGTGTTTGACCAGGGAAAAATCGACTACGTGAAGTGGGATATGAACAGAAGCATGGCTGACGTATATGCAGGAAATCTTGCATACGACTACGTGCTTGGAGTGTATGATTTTATGGAGCGTCTGGTGACAAGATATCCGGATATACTTCTTGAGGGCTGCAGCGGTGGCGGTGGACGATTTGATGCAGGCATGCTCTACTACAGTCCACAGATATGGTGCAGTGACAATACAGATGCCATAAACCGTACAAGAATACAGTATGGCACATCATTCTTCTATCCGGTATCGTCCATGGGAGCGCATGTATCGGCAGTGCCAAATCATCAGACCGGCAGAGTGACAAGCCTTAAAACAAGAGGCATCACAGCCATGGCAGGAACCTTTGGCTATGAGCTGAATCCGGCCCTTCTGTCGGATGAGGAAAAGGAAGAAATCAGAGAGCAGATCAAGACCTTTAAGAAGTATGAGATGCTTATAAATGAGGGCACCTACTGGCGCCTTACAAGCCCATTTGAGGATGAGGTGGCTGCGTGGATGTCTGTCTCAAGGGCAAAGGACAGGGCGCTTGTGAGCGTGGTTCGTCTGTATGCGGAGGCAAACGCGGCTGCTTGCTATGTGAAGCTTAAGGGCTTGGAGTCTGATGCAGTATATATTGAGGAAAATACCGGCAGGCAGTACACAGGTGCAGCACTGATGAATGCCGGAATACCGCTTCCGTTTGCAACAAAGGAGTATGAGGCATATCAGTTTTCATTTATCAGGCTTGATGAGGCAAAGAAGCTGTATGATGAGATAAAGAAGGTGTGCGGCAATCTAAAATTAAATGAGGCTGACACTGCAGATAGTGCTTCTGATAACCGTATTGTAATAAGCATCTACGGCGGCTCAGGCTCAGGAAAGACAACGATTGCAGCAGCCCTGCAGCAGTATTTTCTTAACGATAATACAGCCTGCTATGTGCTGACTGGGGACAATTATCCACACCGTATCCCGATGAGAAACGACGAAGAACGCCTTAATGTGTATAACGAGTCCGGCGAGGATGGCTTACGTGGATATCTTGGAACACCTAAGGAGATTGACTTTGACAGGATTAACAAGGAGCTTTCAGAGTTTAAGGAAGGAAAAGATATAATTGAGATAAAGCATATGGGCCGCCAGGACGGTGATATCTCATATGATGAAACTGATTTTACAGGAATTAAGGTGCTCATCCTGGAGTGGACCCACGGAGGAAGCGAATACCTTAAGGGTGTTGATATACCTGTATTTCTGGAGAGTTCGCCTGAGGAGACTAAGGCGCGCCGCATTAAGAGAGGACGTGACGAAAACGCCGCAAGCCCTTTCATATGCCGCGTGGTAGAGTTGGAGCAGGAAAAGCTTGATTTACAGAGTAAAAATGCGCGTATAGTAGTTGGAAAGGATGGCAAAGTCTATGAACAATAAACCTATGCTTAACGCATATCCTGACAGTCTGGGCGGTAAGCTTTCCGATATCGCAGCGCTGCTCAAAAAGAAGGAAATGCAGGACACATTCTCATCATTTTATATTCTGCCAAGCCTGTATCATTCGGATTTGGATCGCGGATTTTCGGTCGTGGACTACAATCTGAATGAGGAGCTTGCGACAATAGAGGATTTATCGCAATTGAAGGAGTTGGGGATTGACCTAAAGCTTGATTTTATTTTAAACCATGCTTCGGCACAGTCACCACAGTTCAAGGATCTTGTGGAAAAGGGCGATGAGTCGGAGTACCGGGATTTTTTCATAGACTGGAACAAGTTCTGGGAAGGTCATGGAGTCATGACGGACGAGGGCTACATACAGCCTGATGAGTCATGCTTAAAGCAGATGTTTTTCAGAAAGCCGGGGCTTCCGATTCTTATGGTTGAGTTTCCGGATGGACGAAGGGTGCCATACTGGAACACATTTTACCAGGAGGTGCATGGCAGAGAATATCTGGGGCAGATGGATTTAAATATAAAGTCCGAAAAGGTATGGGATTTTTATCGTGAAACACTTGAAAAAATAGCATCCTATGGTGCGGCTATTGTGCGGCTCGATGCATTTGCCTATGCGCCTAAGGCACCGGGGAAAAAGAATTTCCTGAATGACCCTGAGACCTGGGAATTTCTACAGCAGATCCATGAGCTTGCAGCTCCGCTCGGGCTGACTCTGCTGCCTGAAATACACGCGGCATATGAGGAGAAAATATACAAAACCCTTGCAGATAAGGGCTATGCCACATATGATTTCTTTTTACCGGGACTGGTAATTGATGCGATTGAGAACAGGAGAGCAGATTACATTGCCAAATGGGCGCGTGAGGTTGTGGATGATAAAATCTCCACTGTCAATATGCTTGGCTGCCATGACGGCATACCTCTTCTGGATTTAAAGGGTCTGCTTCCGGAGGATGATATTCGTTCGCTTATAGATTTGATTGTATCTCGTGGCGGCATGGTCAAAAATCTTCATGGACAGAAGAATATATATTATCAGGTCAATGCCACATATTACAGTGCTCTTGGTGAGTCTGACAGCAAAATGCTTCTGGCCCGTGCTATTCAGATGTTCATGCCGGGCAAGCCGCAGGTATGGTATCTGGATCTCTTTGCAGGCAAAAATGACCATGAGGCGGTAAGACGTGCAGGGGAATCAGGACATAAGGAAATCAACAGAACAAACCTCAGTGCTTCCGA
>OHBD01000978.1_pt1 | contig 14068 bp, 13 predicted proteins | sample 1577291 | NCBI WGS metagenome assembly OHBD01 (sample SAMEA3879572, study PRJEB24766) | human gut metagenome | biome: human-associated habitat; feature: feces | place: USA | collected 1985/1987
CTTGAAAACAGAGAAACTTGTGCTGTTTTGTCAAATAAATCTCGATAAATCCACCGCGTTTTCGCGCCCGTTTGGGTCAAATCTGGGTCAGACCGCATGACTGCAAAAATGCATTCGTTTTTCGAGAAAAGAAAGTGGAACGATAAGCGGGATACTCCGCAAGCTTCGCTTGCTCCGTGCCGATTGCATTTTCTTATGTTTTCTGCATTGCATGCAGAAAAAGCGGCGCTTTTGCGCCGCAAAAATGCATTCGGTCGAACCACAGCGCTTCTCGCGCCACGTATGCCCAGCCAAAACAAAAAAGCCATTCCTTACGGAATGACTTTTTGTTTTGGTGGAGATAAGCGGGATCGAACCGCTGACCTCATGACTGCCAGCTGCTATCGGTTCGTGATATGGAGCGTTTTGCGTCAAATACGTCCGTTCCGTCAGTGAAAAGTGCGGGATTTTGCAAGGTTTTATCCATTATGTCCACACGCTTTCGCGCACACCTGGGTCATAATCTGGGTCAGGGGAGCTGGGCAAATTCGGGGGATTCCAAACGGAGCCGACATGGATTGTAGCTTGAGCTTTGCCGATAGTCAAGTCATGAAAGAGATGAAATGATACTTCAGCTAATAATTTACATAACACCCCCGACGAGAGCTGGTTGCAGTTCGTCGGGGTGTTTTTATGCTTTTTATATTGAATCAGCGCAGCCAGAATTCCTGCCAACGCCTTTTGATCGTTCACGGTCTGTTCCTGCAAAAATGCATACGCGGAATCACCAGATGCTATTGCGGAATCCGGCGGCTTTATGCATTCATGGCCGTTGCTTGGCGTGGGCGGAGGATAGGACGCTATAGGGAGTTCTGCCCGTGACCCGCTTGAAGGTGCGGCTGAAATAAGAGATAGACTGATAGCCGACAAGCTCGCTGACCTCACTGATCTTATACTTTCCGGTTTCTAGGAGTCGCTGTTTCTTGGCGAGCCGACACTGCGTAAGATAGGAAGAGAAGGTCTGACCGGTCTCTTTTTTGAATAGCTGCCCAGCATAGATAGGCGTAATGCCAAGCTCTGCTGCAAGCCCATTCAAATCAATCTCGGCCTGATAATGCTGATGAATGTGCTGCAGCATTTGCCGCACCCGCCAGCTGTATTTTGCAGACTGCTCTGCTTCTAAAACACTGAGTGTTGCTAGCAGGGCTTTTTTCGCCTGTGAGATAGAGGAATAAGGATAGACGAGTCCGCCGCGCTTGGCATGCTCACCTAAGAGTTGCTCTGTAGCGATCATAACTTCCTGAAACAGAGGTGGAAAGCGAGACTTGCGGAGCTGATCCATCATGGTTGCTGCCGGGACCTTTGCCTCATTGTACCGTCTTTCGCTGATCAGCTCCTGCATGGACTGTAGGCAGCTGCGTACCTGACTGGCTAATACCTCATCGACGGCTTCCGGCTGATTTTCCATGATTGCAGCATTCTGGTTGAATACGCCATCCATCAGCAACGCACGTGTCTTGAGATAACCGTCATACAGCTGCGCAGCGTCCAAACAGACACCGCCCAGCGCAATATGCAGATCAAACTGATACGTTTCCTTGTGAAATTTCTGAAAATCCATCGCAAATGCAAGACCACGCTCGCGCAGACGCTGTTTGCTGTGCAGCTTTCCGGTTGGTAGGAGGAGCAGACTTTCCATATCGGAAAAGACAACACTTGTGATCGGCCCGTAGTCCTGAAGCTGCTCGTTCAGCTTGCGCCAATAGGGGAAAGAGTCCATGTACATCAGCGAAGTCTGCTGGACAGCAGGTGCGCACAGAATTAAAAGCTGTGGAAATCGGATCCAGTCTGGAAGCACTGCTTGGGGCTGCTTGCGCCAGAAGGCCTTGACGGCTGCATTCGCTTCCAGAAAATGAATTCTTTTTCGATCGGACAGACGGCCCTCGGCACGTTCTAATGCGGCCTTCAGCGCGGGAACGGACAGCTCCCGGAAAAGCAGGCAGTCCGCCGCACCGAGCGTGACCGCGAGCCTGGCACAGACGAATGATTCTTCCATACAGATCAGGATCAACTCGGTATCCGGCGCTTCCCTGTGGAGCTGAAGGAACCCCTCATGCATAGTTTTTTCCGGACTAGAGAGACAACATACGAGGATCTCTGGAGACACCTGTCGCAATAACGCCGGAACCTGTTCCATGTCCTCGGCTTCGCCGATCAGACGGAAAGCGTCCGACATGGTACCAAGCAGCGCCATGAGGCGCTTTTGTGCAGTGCCGGTCAGATTAAGCAGCATCACAGATGTCACAGGTTTCGTCTCCTTTATCGAAACGGATTATGTGATATCTTACCACGGTGACAGCCTGTAAATCAAGTGGGCTTGCAGTCGATCGCAGCAATTGGAAACCAGGAATGGAACGCGGCACGTCATTTAAAATGTGCAAATTATCTTAAATTTGGACATGGTTTTTGCACGTGCCCGTCTGCTATACTTAACCTAGAAAGCAAGAAAACCGGCGGCCGCCGGAACAGCTGCAAATCATCGCACCAGGATCGGGATACTGCAGTCCGCTCTGCACGGTGCAAATGCCGCTGTTCCGCAGGTTTCTTGCGCCAGAAAGAAATCAGCGTTCGGCGCAGCCTATGCAGAGACTGCGCCGGGAAACAACGAAGGAGGAACCAAAAAGTGAAGCGATATTTTGCCCTTGCTCTTGCAGTACTTCTGCTGTTCGGCCTTACCGCGTGTGCCGGCAAAACCCACAGCACCGAAACGCAGACGCCCGCTGCTTCTGAAACGACTCCTGCTGCAGACTCCACGGAAAGCGGTAGTTCCGAAGAACCGATCATCATCCATGTCTGGTCGGAAGACATTGAAACCACATTGCCGCTCAATGAAGCGTTCTATGAGTACACGAACCACAAGTATAAGATTGAATACACGCCTATCCCGAGCACAGAGATGGTCGCGAAGGTGCAGACCGCGCTGGCAGCTGGATCTCCACTCGGCGATCTGATCATGGTCGACTATCCGTACCGTGGCCTGTTCTATGAAATGGGGATCCTGGAGGACATTTCGCAGCCGCCCTATAATTATGATCCGGAGACTACGATCCCGGCGCTGCTGCCGCTTCAGTCCGGCCCGAACGGTGAGTTCTATGGCCCAGAATACGTTGCAGTCGGTGCAATGGCCTATAAGCGGGATCTGACAGAAAAGTATTTTGGCGTTTCGGAGCCGGAAGATGTGGAAGCGCTATTTACCAACTGGGCAGAGTTCAAGGAACTTGGCCTGAAGGTCAAGGAAGCTTCCGACGGCGAGGTGTATTTGATGCCATCTGTCGGCGGTTTCTATGATGTGCTGCGCGGCTACCAAGAAGGTTCTTACGTCAATGGGACAGAGCTCACACTGAAAAGCTATCTCGGTCCGATCTTTGATACGCTGATCGATTTCACGCAGGCAGGCCTGATCGATGTCTTTGAGAATCTCTCCAACGAAGAATCCGCGTCCTACAGCAAAGACAACCACATCTTCTATCCCATGCCGCCGTACCTTATTTCGCAGGTACTGAAAGCCAACGATCCTGACGGTGCCGGCAACTGGGGTCTGATTCTGCCGACCGGCACCGCCTACGCCATGCCGTCCGGCGCAATGCTGGTTCCGAAGTCCGCCGTCAACAAAGAAGGCGCGGTGGAGTATCTGAAATTCATCCACAATACTATCGAAGGCGCAACGGCAGCCATGGAGTTCAAGAGCTCCTTTGTCAGCAACCGTTCGCTGTATGAACCGGATGCGAATTTCTACACACAGGAAGACCCCTACTTCGCCGGTCAGGACATTTGGAAGGTCTATGCGGACCGCGGCCTTGGTCAGCTGCAGACAGCGATCCTGGTAACACCGTATGACAATGACTTCACGGATGCCTGCCGTCAGGCACTGCTGACCATCAACGCGACCCGTGGTAATTGCAATACGGACGATCTGCTCGATCAGATCGCTGATGATCTGATGATGAAGCACGCTGAGCTGACCCGCGTAAATTAACCGATCGGGGGAATGCGGCGTAGCGCCGCATTCCCCCTACTTTATCGAAAGGATGTCGTCGACCAGATGAGACTGAAAGTAAAACGCGGCACGCCGTTTGCTATGCTCGCGCCTTATTTTATCATCTACTTCCTGTTCAATGTTTTTCCGCTGCTGTTTTCTTTTGCTGTCAGTTTCACGAATTGGAACGGCATCCGTCCGGAATTTGATTTTGTGGGACTCAGCAACTATATCCGCGCATTTACTGTGGATACGCAGTTCCTGAAATCGATCAAAAACACACTGCTGTTTGCCATTACGATTTCTCCGCTGCAGATGCTGATCGGCTTTTCCTTGGCGGTTTTCCTGAAATCCTTTTTCAAACGGACCGGTCGCGCGTTCCAGCTCATCAATTTCCTGCCGTATATCACAACCTCGGTTGCGCTCTCCATCATTTTCAATTTTATTTTTACGTGGAAGGGCGGCGTTATCAACAATTTCCTTGGGCTGTTTGGCGTAGAGCCGATTTACTGGCTCGGCCTGCCGTGGCCTTCGAGGCTGGTCGTGATCTTCGTGGAGGTGTGGAGAAATTACGGCTATATGATGGTTTTGTTCCTGGCGGGCCTGTCTGCCATTCCAGATGAGTTGTATGAGGCTGCGCGGATCGACGGCGCAGGGTGGTGGCATCAGCTTTTTCACATTACCATTCCTATGCTCAAGCCGACGTTCATTTTTACCATCATCACCGGTACAAACGCTGTGCTGAACCTGTTTGATACGCCGCAGATGATTTTCAAGAGCGGCTTCAGTTCTTCCCCGCTGGGAGGACCGGACCGTTCAGTGCTCACCATGATGCTGCGCTTCTATGACGCGTCCTTCAAGGGGTTTGAGTTTGGCTACGGAGCGGCGATCGCGTTTATTATGTTTGCCATTATTCTTGGATTCTCTTTGCTGACGTTGCGGATCTCTAACGGGAAGGAGGACGAGACCTGATGAAACGAGCACAACATAATGCGCTGCAGACGACCGGTGCGGTCAAACATGCGATTGGGACCGGCGCTGCGTGGCTGTTTGTCCTGATTTTCACGGTGATTGCGCTGCTGCCGTTTTACCTGATGCTTATCATGGGTACCTACCGAACGGAAGACCTGTTTACGAATTTCCGGTTCCTTCCTGGTACGTTCCTAATGGAAAACATCCGGAGCATCATGCAGTTTGATTTCCTGCGCTATTATGGCAACAGCATGTTCATCGCCATCCTCAGCACGGTCGGAAGCGTATTTGTCTCCGCACTGGCTGGGTTTGTGTTTGCCAAGTATCAGTTCCGGGGCAGAAAACTGCTGTTCCTGCTTGTAGTCGGCGCGTTGGCTGTGCCGGTGCAGCTCAACCTGGTTGGCCTTGTGATCGAGATTAACTTCCTCGGTTTGACCAATTCGCTGCTTCCACTCTGTTTTATCAGCATGGCCAGCCCGTTTGCTGTTTTCTGGATGCATCAGTATATCCGCAGCGGCGTTCCGAATGAGATCCTGGAAAGCGGCCGGATCGACGGCTGCAATGAATGGCAGAGCTTTTTCCGACTGGTCTTTCCGATCCTTCGCCCGGCGCTGATCCCGGTCGGCCTTCTTCAGTTTGTCTGGAGTTGGAACAGCTATATGGGCCCACTGGTCTTACTGTCGGACGTCAACAAATTTACAATCCCGCTTGCAATCTCGCTTTTGAACACGGAATACCGCGCCAATCTGGCCGCGCAGATCTTATGTCTGGCAATTTCAACGATCCCGATGGTCATCTTGTTTGCCTGTTTCTCTAAGTACCTGATTCAGGGACTTGTGGCAGGCAGCGTTAAGGGCTGAGATATGTGCTGCGATATCCCTGTCGGAAGACGGCTATTCCTGTATAACACCGTCTGCGAGATTATCCTGCATGATTATACGGGTGATGCCGGTGCTGTTTTGGACGCCTGTGAGATGACAGCCCGGCATGTACAGGACATGCTCAATGCCTATGACCCGGAATCCGAGCTTGGCCGGATGAATCGGTTGCACCGGCCGGGGGTTCCTTACGCCGTCTCGGCGGAACTCTATACACTGCTACGGAGAATGGATCGATTCTCCGCGCGGTGTCAGGGCGCGTATGATGCGACGGTGCGTCCGCTGGTCGAATTGTGGGATTTCACTGCACCACAGCCTGCCATTCCGAGCAGACGGGCCATCCGTGCAGCCATGGAGCGCTGTGGCTATTCCCGCGTACGGTATGATGACGGCACACAGACGCTCACGTTTTCCGAGCCGGGCATGTCCATCGATGCCGGAGGCGTCGGGAAGGGGTATGCTGCCGGATGTGTTGCTGAATGCCTGCACCATGCGGGAATCCGGTCGGCCAGCATAAACTTTGGCGGCGAGCTGTATTTGCTCGGTGCGTATCCGTCCGCGGAAGGATCGGGCCTTTGGCCTGTTGCAGTGCAGAAGCCTGGCGCAGCCAGGGGGGTAAAAGCCGGGAGGATCCTGCTGGCGCAGGATCTGGCGGTTGCATCATCAGGCAGTTACGATCGCTTTTTTCGCATTGACGGCGAAACCTACTGTCATATTCTTGACCCGCGAACCGGATGGCCGGTCCCGGCCGGAATGGAGAGCGTTACCGTGGTGTGCGGAGATCCGGTGCTGGCGGAACTGCTTTCTACCGCAATTTTTGTGTTGGGTAGGGAAGACGGCGCAGCGATGGCCCTTGCACACGGCGCACAATGCCTGTTTGCAGACAGCAACGGCGAAATTTGCATCACAGAGCTTCCGCAGCCGTTGTTCCGAACGGCGAACTGACGCACGGAAACCTTGTGATCCATACACAACAAAGCATCAGCCGGGATCGACCCGGCAGTTTTAGGAGGAATTACTTATGACGAGAGAACCTGTTATCTGGAATCAGCGCGAAGAAGTCGACTGGCTGAATTATAGTGTACAGCCGCCCAAGGGGCTGCTAATCGGCGATTATTACAAAGCTGTCAACGAATTTGGCGCACCCGCCGGTATGCAGGGCCACACCGGTAGTCTTGAAGTCGTTTGCAGCGAGGGGAAGCTCCTTTTCGTCGAATTCAATGAAAAGACCATGCCCGACTATTACAACCAGTATTTTGGCGGCATTGACAAGCGCCGGACCGACTACGGTATCTGGCAGGCATCGAAGCCCCGCCAGGCCAAGGCTGGCGTTGTGCTGGCAGATGGAATGGCTTTCGTTGAAGCGCAGATGATGGAAAAGCAGAGCCTGGAGGGGAACTTTGAGCTCCTCACCGGTGCCTCCGGTAGCATGCGGAACCTGCTGCCGCTGGCAAGCAAGCTTTCCAAAGAGATCCAGACATCGTCCAAGCAGAAGCTCTACAGCCTGTCTGAGGATTTCGGCTATGGCCTCACCGGCTGGCTGCGTATTGTGATCGAGGATGGAAAGATCGTGGATCTCCGTTACGATGAAATTTTTGCAGACCATCAGAAACCGATCCGCTATCCGGAACTGAAACGGTATTATAAGCAGTCGAAGTATTTTTCACCCTGCTATCAGGATCCGTTTGCACCGGGCTGGGATCGCCATTGCTGGAATTGCTCGTTCCGTGCAATTATGGATCTGCTGCGTGCACGCGTGCTGGAAAAGCAGGATTTGTTCGACATTGAAGGTCTGATTTACACGGATGGAGAAAACATGGGGCCACTGTGGGATCACGATGCCCCCTTTGATGCGCCGCAGACAAACTCCGTTCAGGTACGTTACCCGTCTTACGATAATTATCTGCACATGGCGGCAGAACTTGCAAAGCATCTTCCTGCCCCGTTTGGTCGTTAAACCGTGCAAGAAGGAGAGCTGACTATGTCTTATATCAAGGATACTGTGCTCCTGTCCGCAAGGACGTTTGCGGGCGCAGATGGGACTACATGGAAAGAATGCCTCGTGGCCGCTGATCCGGCCGGTTTTGATCCGGGACAGTTTCTGATGGCTGCACCTATGTATGGCACTGGCGTGCACTGGCCGTCCCCCGTGATGATCCAGCGTCTTGACGCGAAGGGCGTTTGCGTGTGGTTGCATCCCAACAGTCCGCTGTACGAACTGCGTGACGGCGATGCTGTGACGATCTGGGGGCCAAATGGCAAGGTCGCACCTGTGCAGGGCGAGTTTTCTGTGCTGTGTGATGCAAAGGGGTTCCTGCTTGCTGCGCCACTGCTGCGTGCGTGGCCGGAGCGCTGTAAAGGTGTGTATCTGACGGGATCGTACCATGCGAAATCTGCTGCATTTGCCGGGATGCGCCCGGCTCCTGTGGCGGTGCCTGAAGAACTGCCGGATGCGAAGACGCTCGTCATTGCGCTCCCGCTGGAGGAGCTGGTTCATTGGAAGGCCACTGCGGCGGGGAAGGCGAAACGTTGCGTCGTTTTTACCGGTGCGAAGGTCGGCTGCGGCGTCGGTGCGTGCCGTGGTTGCTTTATCCACAGCGGTCCTGTATCTACAGGGATTGCCGTGTGCCAGGAAGGCCCGTTCCTGCCGATTGAGACGGTGGATTACGCAAAGGACCAGAATTTCCTGGGCCACTATGTATAAGGAGGGATGAAGTATGGATCTGCAAGTAAGCTGTATGCTGGGTGAAAGGCGTTTTACACTGCAAAATCCCATTATGCCGGCACCGGGAAGCTATGGGAACGTGATCGAATTTGCAAATTACGAGGATCTGACGCGCTTGGGCGCGCTGATCCCTAACTCCATGCTGAGCACCGATGGTTCTCCATCCATAAACAACAAATTTGCCCGTGTACCCTGTGGCTTTCTCAGTGCGTTCGGCCCCAACAACATCAGCCTCCAGACCTTTATCGATACGGTGCTGGACCGGCTGCCGGATCGCATTCCGGTCATTGTTGATTTAAAGTCACGCAGCATGGAGGAAATGGCGGAGCTGGCGGCCCTGGCCGCCCAGACGCCAAAGATCGCTGCAATCGAAGTCAACCTGACGTGCCCCTACGGTGTGCCCGGTCCTGCCTATTGGCAGGATCCTGCGCAGCTGGAAAAGCTGCTGCGCATGGTCCGGGAGAGTGCCGGAGACAAGCCGCTGATCGCTAAGGGCGCGGGCGGCCTGTATCCGCTGGCGCCGGTCATTCATGCATTGGAAGAAACGGGTGTCGACATGTTCGTCCCCTTCAATTGTATCAGCGGACTGTCTGTTGACATCTATTCGCGCACGACGCAGGGGGGGGGCTACTTTGGCCCGGGGATCAAGCCAATTGGTCTGAGTATCTGCAAAGAAGCGGCTTCTCTGACTAAAATGCCGGTTATTGGCGCAGGCGGCATTACCTGCGCAAAGGATGTGCTGGAGTACATCATGGCTGGCGCATTTGCTGTGCAGGTCGGCAGCGCAAATCTGACCCGTCCGGATTTCATGGGACGTCTGCTGGATGATCTTGCTGCGCTGATGCAGGAGCTTGGGATTAAGTCGCTGAACGAGGTCCGCGGTGTTGCCGCACCACTGAAAACGGCGCTGTTTTAAGCTAATTTTCTGCGTACAAAGTTAATGGGAAAGACCTGCTAAGAAAAGTCAAGTAGAAATTTCAAGGTAATGCGGTGTGCAAAAACGCCGCACCAAACTAAGCCGCTTTGCATCTCAAATTGAAACAGCGGCCAGCCAATGTTTCGTGGTAGGGGCAGACTTATTCTAACGCTTCCAGATAGGCTTTTACAGTGGTGTAGTAGATCCGTAGGAATTTGTTGGCAGAAGCCATCGTGTAGACGCGGTAGGGCTTACCCTCGGCCCGTTTTCTGCCCATGAACTGGTAGGTTGACTCATCCAATGGAGACCTCTGCAAATAGACGCTCATGATAAGGAATATTCTTGCGCTGGAGGTTGCTGTCCACCATGATGATGGTGGCAGCGTCCCGGTCAATGTCGCGGACAATGACGGGCATGGTGGCCAGCCCCGCCAGCTCACAGGCGTGTTTGCGGCGGTGGCCTGCGATCAGTTCATAGCCGCCGTCCTCCCGTGGCCGTGCCAGCGCGGGGACGAGGACGCCGTATTCCTTGACGCTTTCGGCGGTTTCCTGCATGGACGCATCCTCCCGCACCTGAAAGGGATGATCCGGGAATGGATGCAGCTCGGAGAGCGGAATCTGAACGACCACTTCCTGCTGCGGTTTCGGCTTTTTGGATGGCACGGGCTTTTTGCCCGGTTCCTTCTGCACGGTTTTTTCAGGCATTGTGTTCCTCCTGTCGGCATCTGATTTTGGGTACAAAAAAAGGACATTTCTTCTTTTCAGAGGAAATGTCCTGATTTCTTGGACGGGCTGACAGCCCGCCCAAACAGTATTTAGTTTTTGTCGTTACTATAACACCCCCTACGATATAACTACTTCGCGGCTCGATTTTTCGGTTTGGAAAAGGATGAAAAACCTTGCCAGATAACCGAAAACCCTTGATATACGGGGCTTTTCCAGTTTGTCGTAATTATACCGTAAGGGCACACATTCGCAACGTTGGCGCTCCAGAACGGCGTGGACGTGAAAACCGTATCGAGTAGGCAGAAGTCAAAGATAAATTGCGTGCAGCCATTGAGGACAGCAAGAAGCTCGATCCTGTGAAGGCTGGCAGCTATACGCTAGAACAATGGTTGAAGCTCTGGTACTCCGTTTACGTCGAGCCGCAGGTGCGATACTCGACCAAAGAGTTTTACCACAACGCCATCGACCATCATATTATTCCGCAGCTTGGCAGTGTGAAGCTGGAAAAGCTGACAATGCTGCAAATCCAACAGTTTTACAACGAGCTGCTTAAGAGCGGCCGTGTGCAAAAGAAAAACCAGCCCGAGCTGAAAGAGCATGGGCTGAGTCCCCGCATGGTACAGTGCGTTCATGTAGTGCTGAATAAGGCATTAGAATATGCGGTGGAGGAGAAGCTGATTCTTGTGAATCCGGCAAAGAAATGCAAAATCCAGAAAAACACTCGCAAGGAAATGAACATCCTGCCGGAAGCGTTGATCGGCCCATATTTGAGTGCAGCGAAAGAGCATGGGATTCTTGCGCCGATGTATCTGGAGCTGACGACGGGTTTGCGGCGCGGGGAATTGCTGGCCCTGCGGTGGGAGGACTTGGATGTTCAAAACCGTACACTCTTGATCAACAAAAGCGTTGCGCGGCAGAACGGAAAACTGGTCATCAGCACACCGAAAACGCCAAATTCCATCCGAACGGTGCTGCTCCCAGAAGATACAGTAAAACTTCTTGTGGAAGAACACGAACGCCACCCTGCGAATCCATATTTGTTCCCATCTCCGCGCACAGGCGAAACGTGGGATCCGGATGGATTCCGCAGGCTGCATGATCGGATCATCAAGGAAATTGGAGCGGAGCATGTGCGTTTCCATGACATGCGGCATACGTTCGCGACCTTATCACTGAAAAGCGGCGTGGACGTGCGGACGCTGTCTGAAACGCTGGGACATTTCAGTGCGGGATTCACGCTCAGCACCTATGTCCACTCGACACCGGGGATGAAACAGAGCGCGGCAGATGCGATCGGAAACACCATCCTAAACGCGATCTGAAGCGTGAAACCGAAGCGGCGGCTGCAACTTGCAGCTGCCGTTCAAACGTTCAAAATATTCTTGAAAACAGAGAAACTTGTGCTGTTTTGTCAAATAAATCTCGATAAATCCACCACGTTTTCGCGCCCGTTTGGGTCAAATCTGGGTCAGGTCGCATGACTGCAAAAATGCGGTCGATTATTTGCGGAAGAAAGTAAAGAAAAAGTCCTGAAATCTTGAAATTTCAGGACTTTTTTGGTGGAGATAAGCGGGATCGAACCGCTGACCTCATGACTGCCAGTCATGCGCTCTCCCAGCTGAGCTATACCCCCAAGTGGAATTACTATTGCTATGAAGTTTTGAAAAGTGCCGATTGCGCTAAGGAGCGGGAAACATTTGTGGGGGCATAAGATAAGTAGCTTGTGCTCCCAGCTGAGCTATACCCCCATCGGCGGAGTTATTCTATCAGATATTTTCGGAAAATGCAAGTGTTTTTTTAAAATTCTGAAAAAATGATTTCCGTCAGGCGTAATCGCTGGTCTCGAGCAGCTGCAGGGTGCGGGCGTCGGAGGTATAGAGCGTGTAGAGCGCGGCGTCGGCGTCGGCGGAGCAGACGAGCAGGTGGGCGGTCTCGGATGCGGCGGCCTCCGCGGCGGTGACGGGGGCAGCAGGGCGGAAGAAGCAGCAATAGCCCTCCGCGGCTTCCGCGCCGGCCGGGAGCAGGGCAAGGAGCGTCTTCTGACACACGAGCGCGGCCAGCGCGTCGTTTGCGCGGGCGAGCGCGGCGGCGGGGTCGGCTTCGCCGTCCGGGACGGTCAGGCCGATGGTATGTCCGGCGGCGAGCAGCTCGAATACCAGCGCGGGGTCGGTCAGGATCTCGTCCTCGGTCAGGAAGAACGAGCCCTGCAGGCTGTATTTTTTCAGCGCGGCCATGCTGTCACGCATGGTCTGGCTGTCGGTAAAGGCGAGGAAGACGGTAGCGGGCTTTTTCTCGGCGGCAGGGTCGGTCTGCGTGCCCGGATTGCCGCCGGGACGCTCGGACGGCTTGCCCTGTGTCTGGCCGCCGCCGGCATACTGCTGCACGCGGTAGGCGATCAGGTTTTCCGCCTTTTCGATGAACAGCGAATCGTCATAGACCTCGCTGCCGTCGGTGAAGCGCAGGACCTGATAGCCGCCGGCGGATTCGAGCATCGTGGTCTTGAGCCCGAAGTGCGAGGCGCAGAAGGTGAGCGGCAGGTACAAAATGCCGCTGCGGTACAGAACGTTCGCCGTGGAGACGCTGCCGCTCTCGTCGCTGACGGTGCCGGCGGCGAGGTCAAAGAGCATCTGGCGGCTGCGGTTGAAGAGCACGTAGGTCTGCCGGGTCTGGTTATACGACGGCGTGACGCCGCAGGGCTGGCTGTCGAACACCTGATAGGGGACATAGAGCGTACCGCCGGAATAGGTCGGGAAGACGGTCAGCGTCAGGGGGATGGTATCGTTGACGGCGACAAAGAACAGCTCGCCGTCGGCCGAGACCGGCACGCAGAGGCAGGCCAGCATGGCGACAATGAGGAGCAGACTGAGGATCCTGCGCCGCTTCATGAAAAAATCCCCCTTTCAGAGCAATTCTGTTTTCAATATACCACACTTCGCGGCGAGAGGCAAGTTTTTTGGTTGTACTGCGAAAAAGAGTGTGATATGATAAACAGAACAGAAAAGAAGAAAGACGCCGAAGAAAACGGAGGGAGCGCCATGGAGCGGATCGTAAAGGAGAACTATTACCTGGACATCGCCGAGACCGTGCTGGAGCGGTCGACCTGCCTGCGCAGGCAGTACGGCGCGATCATTGTCCGCAACGACGAGATCGTGGCGACCGGCTACAACGGCGCGCCGCGCGGGCGGAAAAACTGCTCCGACCTCGGCTACTGCGTGCGCGAGCAGATGCGCGTGCCGCGCGGCGAGCGGTATGAGCTGTGCCGCAGCGTGCATGCCGAGGCCAACGCGATCATCTCCGCGTCCCGCAACGAGTGCATCGGCGGCGATATCTATCTCGTCGGGCACGACGCGAAGACAGGGGCGATCCTATCGGACGCGACCTCGTGCTCGATGTGCCGGAGAATGATCATCAACGCGGGACTGCGGCGCGTGGTCATCCGCAATTCGCGGACGGAATTTACCATCGTCCAGGTCCAGGACTGGATCGACCAGGACGATACGCTGGAGCTGTGACGGGATGAAGATCGGGAATCTGGAGATCCGGGGGGATCTGGTCCTCGCGCCGATGGCAGGCGTGACGGATCTGGCCTTCCGCACGATCTGCGCGGAGCTGGGCGCGGCAGTGACGGTGACGGAGATGGTCTCGTCACGCGCGCTCATCTATCAGGACAAAAAGAGCCGGTCGCTGCTGCACAGGACGCCCATCGGCGTCTGCGGCGCGCAGATCTTCGGCAATGACCCTTCCGTGATGGCGGAGGGGGCTGCGCTCGCGCTGGAGGCGTCGGGCGCGGATTTTATCGATATCAACATGGGCTGCCCCATGCCGAAGATCGTGAAC
>OHBD01000982.1_pt1 | contig 14032 bp, 14 predicted proteins | sample 1577291 | NCBI WGS metagenome assembly OHBD01 (sample SAMEA3879572, study PRJEB24766) | human gut metagenome | biome: human-associated habitat; feature: feces | place: USA | collected 1985/1987
TCCCGAAGCAGCCCCGCCCGCCGAGGCTCCCGCTCCTGCGGTAGAAAATGCCGTCGTGCCGGAGCAGCCCACTCCCGAGCCTGCGCTGACCGACGCAGAGGCGGTCATGCTGGAGCATGAGGGGCAGGCGGCGCTCTTTGAAATGGGCGAGGCTATCCCGGATGTGTCCGAGTTCCCTGGCGTGACCATCCCGGAACAGCCCGAGTCTGACAAGGACAATAAGCAGACCGCCAGCCCCGGCAGGGACGATCCCGCCCCTACTGGCAAGGTGGTGGATTTTGCCACCGCCCGTGACGAGGCGGCCAAGGAGGAGAAAAAGGCGGTCAAGCAGAAGCCGCCCACGGAAAAGGACAAGGCCGCCAAGCCCGGCAGAAGTCGCCCGTCCAAGGATGGCAAGGCCTCTCCCGATAAGGCAAAGCCGCCCAAACCTCGGGACAAAAAGTCCCAAAGCAAGCCCGCCCCGGAGAAGCCTGTCGTGGATAAGGGCAGCGCTCCCGCTGGTGCGGAGGTCACGCCGGAGCCGTCTGCGCCCCGTGACGCCACCCGCGCCGAAAAAGAGGAGATCGTCTATCTCAACCTGTCTGACCTGCATCCGTTCAAAAATCATCCCGTTGGCGTCCGGGACGATGCGGAGATGCAGGGGCTTGTGGAGTCGGTCAAGGCAGCAGGGGGTCGATCAGCCCGCGCTGGTGCGTCCCCGCGAGGATAATGGCTATTTTGCACCTATCTGCTATTTATTTGAAAGTTTTCCATGCATCCAGAAGAAATTGTGCATTACATAAGAATCGTGAAAAACGAAAAGTCCGTATTATACCTGACCTACAAAATCATCTGTGGAAGACAGCGTCTGTATGCTTTGCGTCTGTGAATAGCAAATTATCTGCACAGCATGAGAGAAGGGATGCCTCAAAAAATGCGTTGCTGTAAACAAAGAATAGCGTTTTGAGAAAAATAGAGCGAAAAATAACTGCGCCGCCTGCCGGAAATGCTCCGGCAGGCGGCGAATTCTCTCTTCCGGCGATTTCCGCTCCGAATTCCCGTTTGGGTCGCGTTTGGGTCAAACGGAAAAGTCACAGAATTCTCCATCGGAAAAAGTTCTGAAAACACAGAAAAATCCGGCTGAAATCAACAGACTTCAGCCGAATCTGGTCGGAGTGTCGGGATTCGAACCCGAGGCCTCTTGGTCCCGAAGGTTGGTCGGATATTTTTCGCGGACATTTCGAGCCATTTCTGCGCCTTTCCAATCGGAAAATTTCACAGCGGCGTCCTTTCCGGCACGGATCATTCCACCTGATTTTTCCGCGTTTGGGTCACGGTTTGGGTCAGGATAGAAAACCAGCGGCGCAGAAACTGCGCCGCTGTAAACAAAGAATAGCGGCTTTCAGCCATTGCTGCCAAAGGCACTCTGCCTCTGGCAGTTTTTGCGTCTACGCAAAAATACGTAGGATAAATACGTAGTTCTACATATTTATTCGCATCCACACTTCTTGGTATAATTGCACCAAGAAAAGAAAAAACAGAAAAATAAATTTAGGCAAAAATGCAAAGAAAGAGGATGATTTGATGGATGAGGAAATGATGTTTGAGATGTCCGCAGGTTCTCTTGAGGGTCTGCCTTCCGTTGGTGAGATGTTTGATCTCACGGGAAAAGTTGCTGTTGTGAGCGGTACAATCGGTCTGGCGCTGAGCGTCATTTACCGGCTGGCGTCCTGCGGCGCGAAGGTCGTCTTCGGCGCACGGCGCGAGGTCATCGGCCAGATGGCGGAGGAACGTCTGCGGGAGATGGGCCTTGATGTCCGCTTCCATAAGCTCGATGTCAGCAGCGTGGAGAGCTGCCGGGAGATCGTTGCGTTTGCGGAGCAGACCTACGGCACGGTGGATATTGTAGTCCCGGTCGCAGCGGCATTTTTCGCCCGCGCGTTTGTGGATATCAAGGAGTCAGAATACGACCGCATCGTTGATGTCGACCAGAAGGGTCAGTATTTCCTTGTGCAGGCTGCCGCGCGAAGCATGATCCGCGGCAAAAAGGGCGGCAAGGTCGTGACGGTCGCGTCTGTTGCGTACCGTGGCGAGGATATGCCGAAGCTCGCTATGATGACGGCTTATAATGCCGCGAAGGCCGGCGTTGTCGGCATGACGCGCGGCATTGCCAAGGAGCTCAAGCAGTACGGCATCAACGTCAACTGCGTGGCTCCCGGCGGCATGGTCACGCCCGGCGCGATCTTCAATAATACGACTACGGCGGAGCTGTACGGTCCGGAGTGGACGCGCTATGTGACAGAATATGGTGCAGGCGTGCCTGTCGCGCCGAATCCGGATGAGATCGCGCGGATGATCCTCACACTCTGCACGCCGGTTTCAGATTTTATGTACGGTCAGACCGTTGAGGTCGACGGCGGCAGCCAGTTCTCGTTCCAGGACAAACCCTGGAGCTACACCATGGAGGGCGGTCTGCACGCATAAGGCCGCAACGCTGTAACCTTCCGGCAGTTGCCGGTCAAATTAGAAAGGAGCTACCAATATGGCTATCACGTCCAAAAGCACCCTGCGCGACGTTCTTGCCGACCCGCGCGCCGTCGCTGTCATCGAGGAGTATGTTCCCGGCTTCGTTGAGGAAAAGGCTGACCTGCTCGGCCCGGTCCTCGGCATGAAGATCAATATGCTGCTCAAATTCCCGCAGGCAGGCTTCAAAAAGGAAGATGTTGCGGATATCTGCGCGAAGCTCGACGCGCTCGACGCCTGAGTTTTCAAGAATAAAGAAAAGGAGTATAGAATATGTCTGAAAAAGCCGATGTCAAGAGCTCAAGAATGCAAAAGGGTCGTAAGACGATCAACTACCTGCAGAAGCTCAAGGATGAGGGCACGCCCATCGTTCAGATGTGCCCGGGTCCGCGTGATCAGTTCTGGACCATGGCCGCTGAAATGGCCGATGTCGATATCTGCCGCCTGACCGTTCCCGGCGATGGCTCCGATCCCGAAATGCAGATCAAGCTCGCACCTTACTGGATCAAGTGCGTCCGCAACGCGGCGAAGATCATCCACATCAACTTCTACATGCAAACCCCGACCTACGCTTCCAAGGAAGCGGCTGTTGCCAACGGCGCTCTGTACATGAACTGTGGCGCGGACTCCTTGCTGCCCATGGGTATCACGAACGAGACGCTCAAGTATATGACGGACAACTATCTGGTCGTGTTCGGCCACATTGGCGCACTGTCCGGCTGGCAGACCAGCCGTCAGGGCGGCTATAAGCGTCTGGGTCAGACAGCTGAGAGCGCAATGGAAGTGTTCAAGATGGGTTATGAGTATCAGGAGAACGGCATGATGGCCATGACCATCGAGCTGACGCCGATCGAGGTCACGAACGCGATTGCCAAGAAACTGCGCGTTCCCGTCATCTCCATCGCGGCCGGCGGCGCGGCGGACGGCTGCGAAATGGTCGACTTCGACACCTTCGGCATGATGCCGAAGCTGGCTTCCCATGCCAAGGTCTATGGTGAGTTCTTCCCGTTCGCCGTCGAAGCTTACATGAACTGGGCGGAAGATGTGCGTGAGCACAACTATCCTGAAGACAAGCACGGCTACCACATGGATGCCGCAGAGCTTGAAAAGTTCATGAACGCGCTCGAAAAGTTCTAAGACTGTTTCTGCGTCAGCGCAGAAGCAGAGGGTCAACCATCCCTGCCGTCAGCTTTTGTGCACGCACAGACATAAGCCGGAGTCCTGCATTGATTGCCAGCGGGGCTCCGGCTCCCTCCAAATTATCGTTTCTTTTTTTCTGAAAATCAGGTATACTGGATAAAAAAGCTGATAAAAAGACAACGGGAGGATGGAAAAATGCCGCATCAGGAGATCCCATGGAAGCAGATCTATGATCTTTCTCTGCAATGCTGTAAGTACCGCAGTACCAAGTCCTTTTCGGTCAGTCTGCTGCGCGAAATGAACCGGCTCGTGCCCTTTGATGAAGCGGTCGTGTTCTATCTGAACGGCAATTTGAAAATTACCGATTACTACCTCTACAACATCAACCCCAAGTGGATGAGCCTATATCTGGGCTATTATTCGAACGCTGACCGCGGTGCATATGGTCTTGTGCAGCGCGATCTTGATAATCTCGACGGTGTCTACGTCCATCAGTGGAGCTTCGAGCAGTCCGGAGAGGTCATCCCAGACTATATCCGTCCGCGCAATCTGGTCAGCACACTGGGCTTTCCGATGCGCGACGCAACCGACCGTATCCGCACGATCTTCGCGCTTGACCGACTGTCGGACGCACCCTATACCGACTGGGAGATTGAGACGGTCAGGTCGATACGAGAGCTTTTGAAGCTGTTTCACCGGCTGCTTTTTACATGTGCGGACGACGAAGCCGCGCAGCTTACATCCCGCACAGAGCTGCAGACACTTACGCCGCGCGAAATGGAGATCGTCAATCTGCTCGAACAGGGTATCACGCCTGCGAACATTGCGCATATTCTGCACATCACCGTGCCGACCACGAACCGGCACATTTATAACATCTACAAAAAGGTGAACGTCAATTCCCGTGCAGAGTTGATGGCAAAGATCAAATAAGAAATTTTAGGCACGAATGCCTTTTGCGATAAAAGAGGACAGCTTATGCAAATTACGTTTCAGTCAGAAGCGCGTGGGAAATTGCTGCGCGGCGCAGATCAGCTCGCGGACACAGTCAAAATCACGCTTGGCCCAAAAGGACGAAATGTAGCACTGTATCAGAAGCGGAACGCACAGGGGGCAAAGCTCTCTGACCGCGCGGGAAGCGGCGCACCAGTGCTCATCACGAACGACGGCGCAAGCATCGCGGAATCGATCGTTCTGCCAGACGCGCTGGAAAATGCCGGTGCGCAGCTTCTGCGGCAGGCAGCGGAGAAAACGAACGCCGACGCCGGAGACGGCACGACAACCGCAATTGTGCTGGCGCAGGCGCTTCTGCATGAGCTGCTCCGTCTGCGGAGCGCAGGCGCGGACGCAATGGCACTGCGGCGCGGCGTAGAAGCTGCGGGACGCGCAGCGTGCGATGCCCTGCAAATGTTTGCGCGTCCGGTGGACACCGAGGAAGCGCTGACACAGGTCGCGGCAGTCTCCTGTCAGGATGAAGCGCTTGCCCGGCTTGTCGGGCAGGCGTGCTTTGCAGTCGGACGTGAGGGCGTCGTGACGGTCGATGACGCGCAGAAGCAAGAGACAACAGTAGAAATTCGCCAGGGTATCGTCCTTGAACGCGGATTCCTTGCGCCAGAAATGACGACGAACGAGGAAAAGACTGCCGCCGAGCTGGATGATCCGCGCATTTTGCTCTGTGACAGCAAGCTCGACAATGTACAGGAGATCTTACCGGCGCTCATTGCCTGCGCGGAGGACGGCTGCGACCTGCTTATCATCTGTGAGGCGCTGAGTGGCGACGCACGCAGCACCATCCTGCGCACAGACATGGACGGCGATATCAAGATCGTCTGCATCGAAGCACCGCTTTACGGCGATGGCCGCCGCTGGCGCATGGAGGATCTGGCGGTGCAGCTTGGCGCGGTGTATTTCCAGAAGGCGCTCAATATGGATTTGCGCAGCGTCAACCGCAAGGATTTCGGCACGGCGGCACACGCGCGCGTCACGAAGCAGCAGACCGTAATCTCTGGCCCCGGCGGCGACAAGGCTGCCGTGGAAGCGCGTGTGCGTGAACTGCGGTATCTGGCTGCGAACGAGGACTATGAATTTAACCGCAAGCGCCATCAGGAGCGCCTTGCGCAGCTCTCATCCGGCGTTGCGACCATTCACGCGGGCGGACGGACGCAGACGGAGCTTTGGGAGCGAAAGCTGCGGCTGGAGGATGCCGTCCATGCCGCGCAGGCGGCGCAGCTCGAGGGCGTTGTGCCGGGCGGTGGAACGGCGCTGGTTCGGCTCATCCCTACGATAAAAAGCTGTGCGGATGCGCTGCGCGGAGATGAAAAGACCGGCGCACTGGCGGTCATTCACGCACTGGAAGCACCGGTGTGGCAGATCGCGAAAAATGCCGGTCGGGACGGAAGCACAATCGCGGCAAAGCTGCGCGGTCTGCCGGAGACCATAGGCTATGATGCTGGCGCAGACCGATTTACAGACATGATGCAGGCCGGAATCCTCGACCCGGTGCGCGTCACGCGCACGGCGCTGCAAAGCGCTCTGTCCGTGAGCGCGAGCATGCTGACGACAGAAGCCTGCATTACCGGAAACGACCAGAGCACGGAGGCATGACGGTATAATGACGCAGGAGATGTTATTTTCAAAATACGCGGAACAATATCCGCTGACCGTTCCGCAGGAAGCCGTAGAAAATGAGCTTCAGCTGCTGATCCTTGAGGAAAAACAGCGCATCCAATATGAGACGCTGACAGGATTTGCGGTGCACCTTTCTCCGCAGGAGGAGCTGAACAAAAAAATGGAAGCGCTGCAGGCGGAAGCCCTACGCCGGGCAAAGGAGATGCTCGTCCTGTGCGAGATTATGGCAGCACAGACGTTCCCGGTGACACAGGGGGAGCTGGAAGCCGAAGCCGCTGCGATCGCCCGGCGGCAGAATACGACCGTCGCGGAACTTAAGCGGTTTCTCGGCGAAGACCTCGCCATGTTGCAAAGCGACCTGAAAAAGCGCAAAGCCGCCGCCTGGGCCTGCGAACAGATGGCCGCAGCCAAATGAAAAGTAAAGATGAATGGAAACCGGCAGCGGGAGCAAATGCTCCTGCTGCCGGTTTCTTATATGACCGTTGCCAAAGCCGGGCGGTGGTCATTTTGCGTTTCCAAAATATTTTTTCAAAACAGGCTGTTCAAAACGCGATTTTCTGTCGGATTAAATAGAAGGACTTTTTGAGAAAGCCGCTGGCGAGTCAGAAGTAAATATTTTGTGAACTTTTGTGAGAAGGGGTCTAAAAAGTGTGTTCTCGCTGCCTACCACATGGGAGGACTTTTCAGAGAGACGAAAAAATGTAAATGATCTGTGAATTTTCACAAAAGGGTTTCTAAAAATCGCCTTCCCGTGGCCTATGCAGTGAAGGGATTTTTTCGAAGGGACACCGCTCAAAACGCAAAATTCTGTCGGATCAAATAGAGGGAGTTATCGATGAGCGTAAAATATCTGCCTCTCTGAATTAAAAAGTTTGCGAAGGAGGGTAACAAAAACGGCTTTTAGTGTCGGATTAAATAGCGAGATGTTTTGACCGGCGAAAAAATTTCCGAATTTTTTGAAAACAGGCTGTCAAAACTGCGATTTTTATCCCTACTAGTAATGAGAGGATTTTTTGCGACAACCAAAATTTTCTCGTACAAACGTCGCAAAAGTTGTGCAATTAAAGGTGCGGAGAAAATCTTTTGAAAAAAGTTTGGTACAAAAGCTCTCTGAATACGGATAAAGGGTAGGAGGTGTTTTTCAGAAAGACAAAATCAATCGAAAAGACAAACACGAACAAAGGAGGACAACTATGAAAGAATCAAACTACAAAAGCTATGACGAACTGCCGCTGTTCCTGAACGCGGCGACAGTAGCGAAAGTGCTGGGCATTGCGCCGTCCAGCAGCTACGAGCTGATGCACGAAAAAGATTTCCCCGCGCTGCGAATCGGGAATCGGATCGTCGTTCCGAAAGAAGCGTTCATCCGCTGGGTAGAGCAGCACACGGGAGGGGCAGAGTGAAGCGCAGTCTCTGGCCGACACGCGATCCGGTCAAGGACTACTTCCCACTACCGAAGGAGATTTTCTCGCTGGGTCTGAGCGCAGCGGAAATCGCGATCTACGCCTACCTGCTGTTCTGCGAAGATCGGCAGACATTCCAATGCTGGCCAAGCTACCGAAAAATCGGTGAAGCGGTTGGGCTGAGTCCGAACACGATCCGCAAACACATTCGGTCGCTCGAAGAACGCAGTCTGCTCATCACAGAGCCGACGTTGGTCACAACGAAAGATGGAAAAGCGCGCAACGGCAATCTGCGATTTACCATCCGTCCGATTCAGGCTGCGCTCCAGCAGGACTATGACCGGCAGATGCAGAAGCTGAATGAAGATGCTGCAAGACGAAAATATGCCGATTTCATTGAAAACACCGGTTGAACGCACAGCCAAAACGCCAGTCACAGCCTGTCACGCCCGTGTCGGCGGTTTGTGCGGCTTTTGCAGCCCAGCCGAGCGCGCACCCATCCAGCAGCAGAAAACCAGACGTTGCGCCGACGTGCGGGAGCGTTGCGGGAATGCCAAGCGCAGAAGAAGAACGCCTCCGGGCAGGTTTCAGCAGAGGGAGAAGCCGCAAGCGGCGATAGCAGGACAAAGCCGCGGGGTCGTGCGCGCCCCGCGGCGGTCACAACTGCCCGCCGTGCGGGCAGTTTCGGAGATTTGCGAGGGGGTTGTTGAGAGGGCAAAAATAGCACTCTTGGGGTCATGATTTGAAAAAAGCCAGACGTTTCAAGGAAAACAGTGGGGTTGCACGAAAAAAGTGTGTAGAAATCGAACAAATAGCGGCAGGTGCAGAGGTGGGTGAAGAACTCTGAGCTTGCAGGAAAAGGCAGCTTGCAAGCCTAGAAACTTGCAAGCTGCCTTCTAAAAAGTCCGCACTTTACTGCACACGAGATCCAGCCAGAATCATCCGGACGATCATCTACCGAAATAATATAGATACAGATCCTCCATATTGGGTGCTGTTGGTACTGCGTCGGGTCGAGGGGCGCTTTCGCTGAGCAGACGGATCACACTTTTTCCGTTTGTGTGCATGACATTGCTGCAGACATATTGCTTTGTGAGTGCCGCTTCGTCCGCAGCAGGAACTGTAACGAGCCAGACTTGCCCGTTCAGATGCTCCAGCAACGAAGCAGGCTGTTGCATTTCGAGAACAACACCTTTCCGGAGCAGAATGATTTCGTTTGCGACTGCTTCGAGATCCGATACAATATGCGTCGACAGCAAAACGAGCTTTTGCTGGGAAAGATCACTGATGATCCCGCGGAACCGGATTCGTTCTTCCGGGTCAAGCCCCGCCGTCGGCTCGTCCAGCACCAGAATTTCGGGGTCTCCAAGCAGTGCCTGTGCGATTCCCACACGCTGCCGCTGTCCGCCGGAGAAACCTTTCAGCTTTTTCTGCTTTTTGTCCTCCAGACCGACCATATGCAGAAGACCGTCTGTCTGCCGCTTGGCCTCAAATTTTGACAGACCCTTTAGCCTTGCGATATAGAGCAGAAACTGCTCCGCTGTGAAATTCGGATAAACGCCGAAATCCTGCGGCAGATAGCCGAGCTTTTTCCGGAACGCAGCACCCATGACCGCAATGTCCTGCCCATCTAACAAGACACGTCCGGTCGATGGGGCGAGCAGATCCGTCATGATCCGCATCAGCGTCGTTTTCCCGGCTCCGTTTGGACCGAGCAAGCCATAGACGCCTGACCCGAGGGTCAGGTCGATCTGCTGCAGCGCGGCTGTATCGCCGTAGAGCTTGCTGATATGTTCGAAGGAAAGCTTCATAATTCCTTGCGCTCCTTTCTTTGATGGATGGCGGCCAATAGTAACCCACCCAATAACAGCGCGTACCAGACACCCCAGACTCCGGGGGTCACACCGATTCTCCGTCCACGCATCCATTCTGCAAAAAATCCATACCGAACAAACCAGAAGAATTCAAACTTTTTCAGCACAACGACATTGATAAAATAGCTGAACGCAAACGGAACTCCGCAGATGCACATGGCCGCCGGCTGATTCTTCAGACTGTCACATACAAATGCTGCAAAGAGGAAAAATCCAATTGTTCCGATGAGAACGATCGCCGTGCTGCGGAACCATGCGTGATTCCAACCATCCGGTTGGGGAAGCCTGCCGGAAATGAGAATTGACAGCGCATGATTTCCGGCTGCTAACAGCACAGCACCAGCCGAAGCGGCAATGCTCCCGGCAATCAACCGGTTCCGGAATAGCGTGATTCGACCATAGGCGGTGCTGTTGATGACGGGAAAGACTCCTGTTTCACGATCCGCGGAAAACAGACGGATCAGAACGAGCAGAACCAGAAAACCGAGTGTTACGGAGCCTATCTTATTCCAGAATTCTGCGGATAAGGACCAGAACGCATCGCTGCGGGTCTGGAAATCGAAATAGGCGAGGACGACCCGAACGGATAGCCCAGCACACAAAACGAGCCAGTAAAGGGAATTCCGGAAACAGCGGATCAAATCATCTTTCATGCTTTCATTTTCCTCATCCATATCCTCCAAAAGAGGAAAAACTCCAGAAGGATCATGCCAATCTCCAGCAGGACCGGTTTCCATACGTCCGACCACAAATATGGAAAGACCCACGAATAGCTCTCCTGCAGCAGATACCCACCGAAGCCGAACCGATAGAGCGCGTCGAGCGGCACTCGAAGGAACTCCGGCAGCTGAAACCCGACAGCGGAATACGCGAAAAACAGCAGATAGCTTCCGCCGCAGAGGAACAGACTGAGCGCCGTCCGCCGCGTCAGCGCAGCGACGATCAGGATAAACCCGGCGAAATATAACGCGCCCAGAAACAGAAAGCCATACTGGAGCGCACAGTACGCAAGATTGGACATCGGCGGCAGCGCCGTATCCGCAAAATACACGCATCTGGCAACAGGGGAGAGGGCGCCTTCGAACCCGAACGCGCCGCCGTTTACCAGCAGACTGGCTGCGCCGATGATGAAAACAACGGCCGCGCAATAGAGGACCGTAAACGCCGTTTTCGCTCTCCATGTGCACCGGCGGCCAAGCGCTGCCGTCCCGACCAGATCGTCCGTCCGGTATTCCCTTTCACAGCAGACCAGCCGCGGCAATCCGACCGCAAGCAGAAACGCCGTCAGCGTCGCGCCATAGGAGCGGATATTCTGCTGAACAAACCACCACTTTTGCTGTGCATCATAGCGCACACTGTAATTCTGGTCCGAAATTTCCGTGTATAGCCCCAGCAGCAGATACAACCCGCCGAGGAGATACGCGACCCAGACCTCGCGGAACGCCCGGTGCTTTCTGGCTTCATCCGATATAAGCCATGTCATAATGCTCCCTCCTTCGTTGAACGTTGTGCACAAGTATGCCGTATAAAATCAGCCCGATGACCGCCAGAGCTGCGTAGGCGGCGGTGGAGCAGAGCTGCAAAAGCCGGTCAAACGGAAGCACCGTCACGAGGAAGCAGAGCGCCGCCCAGAAGACGAGTGCAAGCAGGGACAGCCCTTCCGGATTACGGAGTCTGGCAGACAGAAACAGCAGCAGCGTGCATAAATAGATGCCCGGTACCGCGCCGCAGAGCGCCAGCCGCAAAAACGCCTCCCCCGCAGAAACGTGCAGCGTCACGGAAAGCAGCAGCAGCGCACCGAACATCCAGCACGAGATCACGACAGACCGCGCAGCTAACATTTCCGGATAGGAATACGGAAACGTAGCTTCCAGTTCGCGCATACGCTCGCTGCAGGCGAGCACGTACCGATGAAACAGCAGGAGCATCGGCATGGGTGCGGTGCAGAAAATCGTCAGCATCGGCATGGACAAAGCCCTGACGCTGAGCAGACCGAAAATCAATGCACCCGCGAAAAGCCCAAGCAGCAGCCACGCGTTTATTTCGCTCGCGGCGATCCGCAGCAGCGTGAAGACTGATGTTTGCCTGTTCTTCGGCTCCGGCATGGACGCTTGCAGAAACCGGATGGTGCGTCTGATCTCCTGTTCCATTCGCTCATTCATGAAAAGTCCTCCCACAAATCATCTGAAAGTGTGCTTCTGGCAGCGCGAAGCCGGGACTTGACGGTCGGCAGCGGTGTATTCGTCATTTGTGCGATCTCCTTTACAGTGAATTGATGGAAATAATGTAAGAGTACCGCCTCGCGCTGCGCGGCAGGCAGCTTCTCCAGCGCGGCTTTTACGGACAGGGAGACCGCTGCCATATCTTCGAGCGAGGCAGCCGGATCGGGTCGGTCGAACATGGTGTCTTCCGCCTGAACGATTTTCTGTCGAAAGCGAAAGTAGTCCATGCACTTGTTATGCGCGATCGTAAACAGCCAGCTGTCAAATTTCCTCCACGGCGTATAGCTGCCGATGCTCTGCATCATCGCAATAAAAACATCCTGCGTTAGGTCGCAGGCATCCTGTTCGTGCCCGGTCAGTTTGAAAACATACCCGTAAATCCGCGGATACCAGCGGCGAACCAAAAGCTCCAGTGCGCCCTTATCTCCGCCCTTGATCCCGCGCACCAGTTCATGATCGCTGTATTCCACCGCCTCACCGCCTTTTCTGTCAGTATAACGAACGAGAGTGTCCAAAGGGATGAAAGATGCAAAAGAAATTTTATAAAATTATATCAGACCCTTGCGTGTGTTTCCAACTGCAATGTTTGATATTTTATATTTTGACGCTACTGAAAAGGTTAGGCCCCAAAAAAGAAAATGGACGCCCGCAGGCGTCCACTTAAAAGTCAGAAGCTATTTGCTGATTTCTCTTTTCTCAAAAAGCGTCCATTCGTTATCGATGAAAACAACAATCCCATCGGAGGTGTTTGCATAAGCAGCGCCTAGAATATCGAAGTTTGCCTGTCCGTCCTCCTCTGGCCATTGAGATAGTGGAACAGTAGATGTAATCTCTCCAATGATTGCGTCTTCGGCCACCTCACCGGGCATCTGCTTACCTGTGCTGCAATAAATCTCACCATTGTACATGATGGAGGGAACAAGAGCCTTCGGAGTGGATGGTTCTTTATGGCATCCAGATAAGGATAAAATGCTGATTAATAAAAGAATAACGGCAAATTGTCTTTTCATGCTACGCCTCCAAATCTCAAAGTCTGATTTATAAGAAAATAATACACCGCATGGCCGCCGATGTTCTGCATCATTGCGATAAATGCATCCAGCGTCAGGTCAAAAGCTCCAGTGCGCCCTTATCTTCGCCTTTGATCTCACGCACCAGTACATGATCGCTGTATTCCACCGCCTTTTCTGTCAGTATAACGAATGAGAGTACCCAAAGGGATGAAAAATGCAAAAGAAATTTTATAAAAATTATAACAGGCCCTTGCGTATGTCTCAAACTCCGCACTATTTGAGCGTTTTTATATTTTAGCGCTGGAGTGCAAAAACTGCGCCGCAGTAAACAAAGAATAGGGATTTCCGACACGCACGAATGCGGATAAAAAATATTCCGATCTTACGAAAAAATCAGTAGACTTTGCGCCCCTTCTGTGGTAGTTGTTTGTGCTACCAAAACGAAGGAGGCACAGACATGGCAAAGAAACGAGCGAACGGGGAAGGCAACATCCGAAAACGAAAGGACGGGCGCTGGGAGGGGCGATACACAGCCGGATATGACGAAAAGACTGGAAAACGGCTAATCAAGAACGTCCTCGGCAAAACGCAGGCGGAGGTAAAAGAGAAACTGGCAAAAGCGGTCGCGGAAGCGGAAAGCGTCGATGTACGGAGAGCAGACGAGTACACGCTCGGCACATGGCTGCAAACGTGGTATGAACTCTATGCGAAACCACATCTGCGATTCTCAACTGCCGAGTATTACCGACGCGGAATCGAGTTACATATCACGCCGCGCATCGGAGATATTCCGCTGAAAAAGCTGACCGGACGCGATCCGCGGCATCCACACAATGCTGCACAATGCGCTCGACCGGGCAGTCAAGGAACGCCTGATCGTCCGAAATCCAGCAGACGACTGTGTTCCGTCGAAAATCCCAAAGCACGAAATGAAGATCCTGCCGCCAGAGCAGATCAAGTCCTACTTGACCGCAGCTGACCAGCGCGGTGTTCTGCCGATGTTCTATCTGGAACTCATCAGCGGTTTGCGCAAGGGTGAACTGGTAGCGCTCCAGTGGTCGGACCTGGATATCGAAAACAAGACGATTTCCGTCAGCAAGCAGGCTGGCCGCAACAACGCAGGAGAACCCGACATCACACGCCCAAAAACAGAAAACTCCATTCGCAAAATTTCCATTCCGCAGGATGCCGTCGATCTGCTGGTCGCAGAGCACCAAAAGCATCCCGGCAGCCCATGGATGTTCCCGTCA
>OHBD01000993.1_pt1 | contig 13843 bp, 10 predicted proteins | sample 1577291 | NCBI WGS metagenome assembly OHBD01 (sample SAMEA3879572, study PRJEB24766) | human gut metagenome | biome: human-associated habitat; feature: feces | place: USA | collected 1985/1987
CCGGACATCCCCTCTCCCGTCATCATCCCTGCCACGGCGCTGTTCATACCGCCCGGTATCCTGCCGGAAGAAAAAAAGCAATCCCCGGCCAAAGCGGACTGAAAAGCCCTTTGATTACCTTCCCTCCGGCCCTTCCCTGCTTTCAGGAGATAGTATCTATTTGCCGATGAGAAAATGAATATTTTTCATCAAACTCTATCCATCAATTATTTCCAATACGAAAAAACCGGACCTCCCCCCCTATGGGAGAAGTCCGGTCTTTTCTCGTCGTTTATCATGTAGTTAATTGAAGCGGCCTGACACAGAAAAATGCCAAAACACCTTCTGAATCCAAATCTAACGGATTTAGAATCCGCAGTCAAGTTCCTACCTTGAAAGGAAAAGATTTGAGAAAAATCCCGATGTTCTTCGAGGATATTCATCTTGGATACAAAAAACTCTCAGCTTTTCATGTGAAGGATAAAATTTCAAGAGAATGAAGAAGGCATTTTTGTTATTCATATCTTTTTTAAATCCAAGAATCATTTATTTTCAATAATCTATCTTTCTTGCCGTCCATAAGGAACGGACATTGCCGTTCAGAAAAAATGCTTCTCCCCTCCTGAAATTTTTTATCATTAATGAAACTGCGGATTCTAAATCCGTGTTACGAGGAGAATACCTGAATGAGTGATTTCGAATAAAACGCCACCTGTCCCAAAGAGCCAAGAGATAAGCGTTTTCACGTGAAAAGAGCCGCACGACAACTCCTTTTTTCAGAAGAAAGCAAGTTTGAAATCATTTTTCAGTACGATTAAAAAATAAGAAATGATGTAGAATAGTCCTGCCGCGAGATTCTCAAAAGATTCCATCTGTTGATATTCAGCAAATTCATTCTATAAAAAACATAGAAAATCAATAAAATATTCTGAAAGAAAGGGGGGATATATTCAGTATCTCATAACCCTCTGACCGTATAAATGATGTTGAATATACGGAAAAAAATACGGGAACGCGGGAAAGTTTCAACAGACGGAAGAAGCAGCGCTTTTAATAGACCTGGGTTGCTGGACAAAAGCAGATGCGTTTGCCACCTTTCCAGATGTTGCCGGGGAAGGTAAAAACAATCAGACATTAATGTCTGCGGCGCCTTGCCAGAAGGCCTCCCAGTCCCAGGAACGCCAGAGAGGATATCGCCGGTTCCGGAATCTGGCTGATGGAAAGGGAACCGATGGGTCATGGAACAGCCGTTGCCGGATGTGCTGGGCCCAGCCTCCCAAGGTGAGACCGTTCAAGTAGAGAACTGACTTTTCATAGTTGATTTCCGTTTTGTTGACTAATGCCGTGTCTCCAAGGAATGCCTCCACATAGGTAGAGCCGTTTTCCGCCAGGAAATTGACGGTGAGCATGCCGGAATAGATGTCGGAAACGGAGCCGCTTTTCCCGGAAACATTCATGTTATTTCCATTATTGGAAAAAGCCCAGGTATTGGTGGTGGTAGAAAAACCGAAGGCCGTCGTTTGCGTGTTGTATGCTCCAAAGCCCAAAGAGAACACGGGGCCATTTCCAAGCTGGAGGCCGGACTTCATTTCTGAGGGGATTTTTATTCATCAAGTGCAGCTAAGAACGCCTGCCAACAAATCATTTTACTGGAAAAGTACACTTTCATCCCCTGCTCCGCTATCCGGCATGAATGACTTTCCCGTTATTGGAATAGCAACGGCCGTTCCAGTTATACACCTGTTATTATCATTTTATTCACACCTCTTCCCTCTTTTTTCAGAACCCGCATTCTTTTTTCTCAGGAAAAACATGAAACAGGAAAGACTGCATGGAAAGGGAAGAAAACAGAGAACGCTCCTTATGCCATCGAAAAATCCAGAACGAAACATACGATTTTTCACAGGCGTTTTTTACTTTCCATAAATCATCCCCATGTCTTTTCCACCCCCCTGAAAACAGCTTCCTACCATTCCCCAGGAACGGAACGAGGAAAACGTGACGACAATTGTCCTTGTTCCAATGACGGGCGGGCGGTAGATTTTCCGCGCCATATGAGCAGAGCATCCAGAACAGAACGCCTTGATTACCTGAAAGACCAGTTACGTAAAAGGGTTGTCATCCTGGATGGCGCCATGGGCACCAATATCCAAAAATTCAGGCTGGGAGAGGAAGATTACCGCGGAGAACGTTTTGCGGATGCGGCACGCTATCCCAACGATTTAAAGAATAATAACGATCTTCTGGTTCTGACCAGGCCGGATATTATTCTGGATATTCACCGCCGCTTTCTGGACACGGGACGGACGGATATTCTGGAAACCTGCACATTCGGAGCCACCAGCATCGGCCAGCATGATTATTTCTGGCACCGTCCGGAGAAAGGCAGCCACAAGAACCAGCAGTATTTCCAGGAGGTGGTAGACTCCCCTGAACTGAAAGCCCTTGTCCGGGAATTGAACCTGGCGGCTGCCGCGCTCGCCCGGCAGGCATGCGACGAAGCGGAAGCTGCAGACGGCAAGCCCCGCCTGGTGGCCGGGTCCATCGGCCCCATGCCCGTCACCTGTTCCCTGTCCCCCGATGTGAATGATCCCGGCTTCCGCGCCGTGAATTTCCGCCAGCTCAGGCAGGCGTACCGGGATCAGGCGCTGGCCCTGCTGGAGGGGGGGGTGGACATGCTGCTGGTGGAGACGATTTTCGACACGCTGAACGCCAAGGCTGCCCTGTTCGCCATTGAAGAAATTTTTGAGGAACAACCGGAAAGCTCTGTTCCGGTCATGGTGTCCGTCACGCTGACGGACAAAGCCGGACGCACGCTGTCCGGCCAGACCATTGAAGCATTCTGGAACTCCATCCGCCACGTGCGCCCCTTCTCCGTAGGCATTAATTGCGCCCTGGGGCCGGACCTGATGCGCCCCTTTGCGGAAGAACTGTCCGGACTGGCGGATTGCCACATGTCCATTTATGCGAATGCCGGGCTTCCCAACCCGCTCAGCCCTACCGGCTACGACCTTCTGCCGGCGGATATGGCCCGGTTCATGAAGGAATATGCGGACCAGGGCCTGCTGAACATCGTGGGCGGCTGCTGTGGAACCACTCCGGAGCACATCGGCGCCATTGCAGCTGCCGTGGAAGGAATGCCTCCGCGCGTTCCGGCTCCCCAAACGCCCGCGCTTCGCCTGTCCGGATATGAAGCGTATAACCACACGCGGGAAAAAAACACCCTCTTTGTCGGGGAACGCTGCAATGTGGCGGGCTCTCCCAAATTCGCCCGCCTGATTCGTGAAGGAAACTACGAGGAAGCGGTATCCATTGCCCGGCAGCAGGTGGAAAATGGCGCGCTGGTATTGGATTTCTGTTTTGACGACGGCCTGATCGACGGGCCGCAGGCCATGGTCCGCTTCCTGAACCTTGTTTCCGCAGAGCCGGATATCGCCCGCGTTCCTTTCATGGTGGATTCCTCCAAATGGGAAGTGCTGGAAGCAGGGCTCCAATGCATGCAGGGCAAGGGAATCGTGAATTCCATTTCCCTGAAGGAGGGGGAAGAAGAATTCCTGAAAAAAGCGGCGCTGATTAAAAAGTACGGCGCGGCGGTCGTGGTCATGGCGTTTGACGAACAGGGACAGGCCGCCAATTACGAGGACCGCGTCCGCATCTCCAGACGGGCCTATGACTTGCTGGTAAACCGGGTGCAGTTTCCTCCGGAAGACATCATTTTTGACCCGAACGTCCTGACCGTAGGCACCGGCATTGCGGAACACGCCGATTACGCTCTTGATTTCTTCAAGGCCGCAGGCTGGATTTCCCGGAACCTGCCGCATGCCCACATTTCCGGCGGCATTTCCAATGTCTCCTTTGCCTTCCGCGGAAACAACCCGGTGCGGGAAGCCATGCATTCCGCTTTCCTGTACCACGCTACGCAGCAGGGGCTGGACATGTGCATCGTGAATGCCGGGATGCTGGAGGTGTACGACAATATTCCCAAGGACAGGTTGGAGCTGATTGAAGACGTTCTGCTGAACCGGAGGACGGACGCCACGGAACGCCTGACGGATTACGCGGAAAAACTGGCTGCGGAAAAAACCGGAGACGGAAAGGAGAAAAAAACCGTACTGGCCTGGAGGGAGCAGGACGTCGCCAAACGCCTGGAATATTCTCTTATCAAGGGCATTACCGAATTTGTTGACGCGGATACGGAGGAGGCTTTTCAGGAGCTGGGGTCCCCGCTGAACGTGATTGAAGGCCCTCTGATGGCCGGCATGAAGGTTGTGGGGCAACTGTTCGGGGACGGCAAAATGTTCCTGCCGCAGGTGGTGAAAAGCGCCCGTGTCATGAAACAGGCTGTAGCATGGTTAACGCCTTATATAGAAGCGGACAGCAAAGGAGCCGCCAAAGCGGGGAAAGCCGTAATCGCCACCGTGAAGGGGGACGTGCATGACATCGGCAAAAATATCGTCGGCGTGGTGTTGGGCTGCAACGGTTTTGAAATGATTGACCTGGGCGTCATGGTCCATTGCGATACCATTCTGGACCGGGCGGAAGCGGAACAGGCGGACCTGGTGATGCTTTCCGGGCTGATCACCCCTTCCCTGGAAGAGATGTCCCATGTAGCCGCGGAAATGGAACGCCGGGGGATGACCATTCCCCTGATGGTGGGGGGAGCTACGACATCTGCCCTGCACACGGCCCTGAAAATAGCCCCCCATTATCAAGGAGCCGTGGTGCATACGGAGGATGCCTCCCAGGTGGTGCCTGCAGCCGCCTCCCTGGTGGGAGAAAAAAAGGATTCCTACATTGCCGCCGTGAAAGCCCGGCAGGAGGAATTGCGCAACAATCATGAAAACAAACCAGTCCGAGACCTCCTGCCCCTGGAGAAAGCCAGGGAATTGCGGTGGAAGGGGGCGGAAGACGGCTATCTCCCCCCCGTTCCCGCCCGTCTGGGCCCGGTTTCCATCGGCAGCCTGCACAGCTCCGTAAGCTGCGGCTGCTGCAGTGACGATCCGCGTTATTACGTAACTGTTCAGGAGCTTATCGAGCGCATGGACTGGACGCCTTTTTTCCACGCCTGGGAGCTGCACGGCACATGGGACCGCGTCCGCCGGGAGTTCCGCACCAAGGACCCGTCCAAGGCTGAGGCGGCCGCGGCTCTGCATCAGGACGCCCTCCGCCTGCTGGAACAGGCCGTGAAGGAAAACCGCTACCAGGCGCGCGGCGTCATAGGCATTTTCCCAGCCAATTCAACGGCCAGCCATGACGACATCACCGTCTGGGCGGATGAATCCAGAACCATTCCCCTGGCTACGCTGCTGACGCAGCGCCAGCAACTGGACAAACAGGGGAAACCCCGGCTGGCGCTGGCGGACTTCATCGCTCCCGAAGGCGTCAGGGATTACGTAGGGGCCATGGCGGTCAGCATCCACGGCTCCCGCCGCTGGGCAAAGGAATGGGAAGCCAGAAACGACTCCTACCGCGCCCTGCTGGTCAGCTCTCTGGCGGACCGCCTGGTGGAGGCTTTCGCGGCCATCGCCCATGACAAGCTGCGCCTTTTGTGGAATATTCCGGAAGGGTCCGGCGTGCGTCCCGCCTGCGGGTACCCCAGCCAGCCGGACCACCAGGAAAAGGAAACCGTCTTCACCCTGCTCCACGCCCGGGAGGAAGCGGGCATGAGCCTGACGGAAACATGGATGATGCAGCCCGTTTCTTCCGTCTGCGCCCTCGTCTTCTCCCATCCGGAAAGCACTTATTTCTCCGTGGGCGTCACCGGGGAAGACCAGCAGGAGGATTACGCCTCCAGAAAGCGGGCCTCCCGGCCCTGACCTCCCCTTTCCCTTTGATGCAGCATACCGACCAGATACAGGCCCTTTCGGAATTCCTGCTGGAATACGCCACCACCCTCATGGGCGCGGGAGTGCATACCAACCGCGCCGTGCGCAATATTTCCCGCATTGCTGCCGCGTATGGATACAGCGCGGACATGACCATTTTCCAGCGCAATATCACCATGAGCCTGATCTGCAAGGATGACGAGACGCTGCGCCGCACCTCCGTCCGGAAACTGAAACCTCTGGCGTTCAACCTGAACCTGATCCAGCAGCTCAGTGAATTGAGCTGGCTCCCGGTGGACAACAACGTCAGCATTGCGGAAATGGAACAGGCATTCCGCTCCATGGTGCGCACCAAAAGATTTTCCCGCTGGACGGACCTGCTCCTGGTCAGCGTGGGCAACGCCGCCTTCTGCCGCCTGTTTAACGGAGACCTGTGGGCCATGCTGACCGTGTTCGCCGCCACCATGCTGGGCTTTCTGGCCAAGCAGCAGCTTACCCGGCTGAAATACAATCCGCTGGGGGTCATCATCCTTTCCGCCTTCACCGCTTCCATGGCGGCCGCGTGCGCCGTCCTTTTCCAGATAGGCTCCACACCGCAGATCGCCCTGGCAACCAGCGTCCTGTTCCTGGTGCCCGGCGTCCAGATGATCAACTCCATTATGGACCTGATGCACGGCCACATCCTGATGGGCATTTCCCGCGGCGTCCACTCTATCATGATGATCGTCTGCATCGCCATCGGCCTTTCCGCAACCATGCTCATCGTCGGGGTAAACAGCTTATGAATCCAGATTTTATTTCATCCATCCTTCTGGACGGACTGATGGCCGCCATCGCCGCCACGGGATTTGCGGTCATCTCCAATCCGCCCAAGCGCGCCATTGCCGTTTCCGCCGTTCTGGCGGCCGTCGGCCACGCTTTCCGCTTTTACATGCAGCATTCCTGGACCATTGACATTTCCAGCGCCACCTTCATTGCCGCCTTCACCATAGGCATGCTGGGCGTCATGACGGCCAAGCTGGTAAAATGCCCGGCGGAAATATTCGCTTTCCCTTCCCTGCTTCCCATGATTCCCGGCGTGTACGCCTATAAGACCATCCTAGCCCTGATGCAGTTCATGCAGGAGAACCAGGACGCGGCCGTCATGAACCGGCTGATCGTGGACATCTGCAAAAACGGCATCACCGCCTTCTTCATCATCTTTTCCCTGGTCATCGGAGTAGCCATACCCCTGCTGATGTTCAAACGGTTGAGCTATACACGCATCATCAAGCCGGGGCACTGACCTTCAAACAAGGGAGACAGGGCATTTTTCTCTTGCCAGACTGCGCCCCGTGTGGTTTACTACGCCCCGCAACGGCAGAAACGCCTGAGCAGACAGCCCCATAGTGTAATTGGTAACACACCTGATTTTGGTTCAGTATTTCTAGGTTCGAGTCCTGGTGGGGCTGCCAATCCAACCCTCCTTCAAGGAGGGTTTTTTGTTGCCTTTTTTCAGGATTCATCCTCTCCCGGAGCAAGCTTGAACGCCATTTCCTCATCATCCCACAGATTCTTGAAAATCCAGCAATCGTCCTGCCGCGCATGGAACATGCGGGGGTGGAGGGAAATGCCGGAAAGAAGGGTATTCCATGAGCATCGCACACACGGCATTCCGGGACGGTAAAAGCTCTTGCGTTACAGGGATTTTTTTGCATAATCCCCCGGCAGGAATGACGGAAAAACCTATACAACTTGGGCTTGCCGGGCTGGGAACGGTCGGTTCCGGCGTTTATGAAACGCTGTGCCGCAATCACGCCCTTCTGGAAGCCCGGAGCAAGATTCCTTTCAGGCTCAAGCGCATCGCCGTGCGCAACCTGGAAAAGCCCAGAGAAACCGTCGTTCCCCGGGAACTGCTGACGGACGATTGGCAGGATTTGGTCAATGACCCGGAAATAGACATCATTATTGAGCTGATTGGAGGGACGCGCCAGGCTTACGACCTGGTGACGCTGGCCCTCCGGGCCGGCAAGCCCGTCGTTACGGGGAACAAAGCTCTTCTGGCCGAGTACGGAGCGGAGATTTTCAAGCTTTCCGCGGAAATGGGCACCCCCATTTATTTCGAAGCGTCCGCCGGCGGCGGCATCCCCATTATCCAGAGCTTGCAGAATTCCCTGATTTGCAACCACATCAATTCCATTGTGGGCATTATTAACGGAACGTCCAACTATATTCTTTCCGCCATGGGGGAACACGGGGCCGATTACGCAGACGCCCTGGCCCAGGCCCAGAAGCTGGGCTTCGCGGAAGAAGACCCTTCCCTGGACGTCAACGGCTGGGACGCCGCCCATAAGGCGCTCATCCTGGCGATGCTGGCCTACGGGACAACCATTTCCCCGGATAAAATTTACGTCAGAGGCATTGAGAACATCACCAGCCGGGATTTCGAGTTTGCCAAAAAACTGGGCTATACCATCAAGCTCCTTGTCGTCATCCGGTACCATGAGGGGCAGGAAGACGCCCTGGAACTGCGCGTCCAACCCTGTTTTGTCCATGACTGGCACATCCTGGCTTCCGTGAACGGCGTGTTCAACGCCATTTCCGTCAACGGGGATATTGTGGGGGAAACGCTGTTTTACGGCCGCGGAGCGGGCAAGAACCCCACAGCCTCCGCCGTTATCAGCGACGTCATCACCGCCATGCGGGAAAGCCGCTATCCGGAATACCATACGGGCTTCAATCCCTATGCCAAGGCCTGCGGGATCATGCACATTAATGATACGGTCACTCCGTATTACGTCCGCTTCCAGGTGGTGGACCAGCCGGGCGTCATTGCGGAAATAGCCCGCATTCTGGCCACCTTCGGCATCGGCATTTCCGCCACCTCTTCCCTCCCCAGCCATATTGATGAGGGCGGAGCCCCCTGGAACGACCTCGTTTTCATCCTCCATTCCTGCCCGTGGGGCCAGCTCCAGAAGGCTCTGGAGGAAATAACCCGCATCTCCTGCGTGGCGGCGGAACCCCGCGTCCTGCGCATAGAACATCTTCTTCCTCAATCCTAACCTACATATCATCCTGTTACATGGCTCTTATCGTTCAAAAATTCGGGGGCAGCTCCGTCGGCACCATTGACCGCATCCGCAATGTAGCGCGCCGCATCCATGAAACCGCCAGGGAAGGCAACCAGGTGGTCGCCGTCGTTTCCGCCATGAGCGGCGTGACGGACAAGCTGATCGGGCTTGCCAGGGAATTATCTGAAACCCCTTGCGAACGCGAACTTGACGTGCTGATGGCCACCGGCGAACAGCAGTCCATCGCCCTGCTCTGCATGGCTCTGCATGAACTGGGGGAAAAAGCCGTGTCTTTCACGGGGGCGCAGGCCGGGATCACCACCTTCGGCAGCCACACGCGGGGGCGCATCCACAACATTGACCCAACGCTGATGAACAAGTACCTGCTGGAAGGCAACATCCTGATCTGCGCCGGCTTCCAGGGGGTTACGGAAGAAGGAATGGTCCAGACGCTGGGCCGCGGCGGTTCCGATCTCTCCGCCATCGCCATCGCGGCCGCCCTGAAAGCGGACGTGTGCCAGATTTTCACAGATGTGGACGGCGTCTATACCTGCGACCCCCGCGTGGTCAAGGACGCCAAGAAAATACAAACCCTTTCATATGACGAAATGCTGGAAATGGCTTCCAACGGGTCCAAGGTGATGCAGTCGCGTTCCGTGGAATTCGCCAAAAAATTCGGTGTCGTCTTTGAAGTTCGCAACTCCATGAACAACAACCCCGGTACAATCGTGCAAGAAGAAACCCCCTCCATGGAAGCCGTCGTCATCCGCGGCATTTCCATTGACCGCAACCAGGCCCGCGTCACCATTACCGGCATTCCGGACCAAATCGGCTACACGGCCCAGATACTGGGCGCTCTGGCAGAAGCGGAAATCAACCTGGATATGATTCTGGCCAATACTGCTCATGACGGCTATGTCCGCCAGTCCTTTACAATGCCCTCCAACGAACTGGGCCGCGCCCAGGCCGCCCTCAAACCGGTCATGGTCGCCCTCGGCTCCACCGTCAAGGTGGAAACGGAAGCGGGACTGGCCAAGCTTTCCCTGGTCGGCATCGGCATGCGTTCCCATTCAGGCGTGGGAGCCACCGCTTTCAAGGCCCTGGCGGACGCCAACATCAAGATCGGCATGATTTCCACCTCGGAAATCAAGATTGCCGTGATGGTGGACGAATCCGATATTGAGGAAGCGGCCCGGGTAGTGCATAAGGCGTTCAACCTGGGAGCCTGATTTTTTCAGTATTTATCAACTCTTTTTTCCGCGCCGGTTCACGTTCCCGTGAACCGACTTTTTCATGCGGCAAGAAAAGCAGCCCCTTCCCGGAAGAGGAACGCCATCCCCCCGTTTCCTTCCAATTCCCGAATGAAGGAAGGGCGTCTCTCTCCGCATGCTGTTGCGGGCGGAATGGCCGTCTCAGGAACACAGGAGAATAATGCCGCCCTTTCCCTGTTCCGGTTTTACCGGCTTGCCGCCTGCGTTTTTCAGCGTTCACATAAAATCCATACCTCTAGGAACGGAAATTTTCCGCTTCTCCATGCAGGAAAGGGAAGTCCTTACAGGTACGGAGCAAAAAAGGCACAACAAACAAAAGGTTCATCCACAGGGGATCAACCGCCCCCGCACCGCGCAGTAGCTGCCGCAGCCCATCCCTTCTATTGCACCCGTATCGTCTGCTCAATCAGTTCGTTCAGGCGCGGCGCAGTAATGCCGCCAACCATATCCTTCAGCTTCATCCCTTCCAGATACAGAACTGTCAGAGGGACGGCTTCCAGGCCATATTTGCGAGCTATGTCCGGATAGGCGTCCGCATCTATCAGCACGGCAAACGCCTTGCCGTCCTGCGATTCGGCATAAGATTTTACCGCCTGGACGTAATCCATGGCCGGGCGGCTCCACGAAGCGTAAAAAACAAGAAGCACCTTGCGGCCGGAAAGTTCCGTAAGCTGCCGCATGTCCTCTCCCTTGTAATCCATCCATACGGGGGCCTTTTTCTTGGGTTTTGCGGGCGGGAGGACTTTTTTGGGAGGGTCAAACGTCCTTTCCAGAGGGCGCGGAGCGGGCTTTTTTTCCGCATAACGGGCGCGACGTTCACTGGAATCGTCGCACCCGGTCAGTCCGGCCGCCAGCAAACCGCAGACCAATATGAACAAGCCCTGTTTCATCCGCAGGCAAGTATGCCCGGAGAAGGCGAATTTGCAAGCCTGAAACCCATCCCGCTTTTCGCATTGCCCCTCCCCCCTCTTTCTGTTATGGTGAAGGTTGCATGAATGGCGTCCCTCCACTGGAATTCGCAGGTGTTTCCCACTGGGCTGCCCTGGCCGCACTCCTGGCGGCGGGAGCCTGCATCCTGGAGCTGGGGCAGTCCTACAAGAAAACCGTCAGAAACCGCACTACCTTCTGGCTGGGGGCGGCCTGCCTGTTCAGCCTGGTTCCCGACCTGGCCGCCATGCTGGCCGATGAACCGGAAAAGAACTGGACATGGATGCTCCCCCTGCATTTCTGCTCCGTCATGCAGGTGGTGTGCGCCCTGAGCCTGTGGATACCCTCCCGGCGGCTGCGCTCCGTGGCCTATTACTGCGTGCTGTGCGCCACCCTCCAGGGGCTGGTGACTCCTTCCGTGGCCCATGATTTCCCCTCATGGACGTATTTTGCCTTTTTCCTGTCCCACGGCGTGACAGTCATCACGGCGCTTTACCTGCCTCTGGCTCTGGAATGGAAGCCGGCGCGCTGGGATTTCCTGTGGGCTTTTTTGCTGGCGAATGCGTACCTGGTGGCCATTCATCCCGTCAACATGCTTCTGGGAACCAATTACGGGTTTACCGTGGCCACTCCCGCCGGAGGGTCCGTGCTGGACTTTCTCGGGCCATGGCCCTGGTACCTGCTGTGGATGCAGGTTCCGGCGCTGGCGCTGATGTATCTGCTCACGCTCCCCTTCCGCCGTTATCCCAAGGGCCGCACGGGCAGTTCCCTGTTCCGCCATTGAAAGGGAATCTTTCTTCCCCGCCCCGCCGCTTCCGACGGAATCCCCGCAAAACGGCCCGCCCGTTTCCGGAAAAAAAGAGCCCCGGAAAGTTCTTTATTGTATAATCGGCTTGAGGATGCCGATGTAGGTGTCCGATGTCCCTGTTCCGCGATAAATGGAATTAATCCTGATTTTGATGGTGTGCACAGGCTGCCTGTAATAAGGAGGCACGACGATCTGCGGAGTCCAGTCATCCCGCAGCGTGGCGTCAAAAGTATAAGTTCCGTTCAGCGTCACCTGAATGCCTTTGGGGCGGCTGAACATGGAGTAGGCAATATTCGGGTGCCTCCGGGCTTCCGAATCCTTTTCCGGGTCGGTCACCGGGGAAATGCCGGTCTCCAGCATGATTCCCAGCAGCTGGCCGGGTTTCCTGAGCTTGATTTCCAGGGTTTCCCCCTGGCCGTCCCCGGAAACGCTTTCCGCCCAATAGCCGGAACTTTTTTTCAGGTTGTCCGGTGAACATGGAGCCCCATAAGGGTCCCTGTCCAGGGTGGAGCTGGCCGTTACATCGTACTGGTCCGTCAAAACGCCTTTTTCTCCGCGGACGGTAATCCGCCCATCCTTGTCCAGCACCCAACCGGGGCCCGGAGTAAGCACCAAGGAGGGAGCGTAAGGCCTGCCGTCCGCTCCCAGCAGAGACCAAGTATAAACGCCTTTGGGCGTCGTCACAATGGATTTGGCATCCGCAGAGGGATCCAGCTTGACGGACTGGTTGGTCATCTCCGAGCTGTACACATTGACCACCGCCCTGGGGGTGCCCCCCGTCCAGGTCATTACCGGAGAGGTAAGCAGCGTCAGGCGCGGTTCCCCCATGTGGACCTTCGGTTCCGGCGTAATGGCAACGTCCTGCGTATAAGGAACGGAGAACTGGAAGGCAAGAACATGGATTCCCGCCTTGTTGGGAACCTGGGCCACCAGCCAGTGAGTTATGCCGGCAATGGGAAACATGGAGGGAGCGTCCGCCTGTAGATGCCGCCCCTCCACCAGGGAAAAATCACATTTCAGATCATCCACGGATGTGACGACGTCCTGCACCGCTTTCGTAAAAGGGAGGCTGCGTATGGGTTCCTGCCTGGCGGCATTGGCCTGTTCATCAGGCGGTTCGTACTGGAACGGCACGCCTACGGAAATGGTTTTCCCCCTGATTCCCCTGGGGATATCCAGCGCGCAGGTGTAAATCAGGAAAGCCTGGTGCTGCTTCAGGGAAACAGTAACGTCAAGCGCGTTCAGCCGGATTCCGTCCGCCTGCGTCAAATCCATGGGAACGGGCAAGCCGGGAACCGGAGCGATGCATTGAAAGGATATCTCCTGCTGGCGGGGGCGGTCCGCTTTTTCCGCGGCGGTCTGTTCCTTCTGCTGGGGTTCGGCGGCCATGCCCGGCACGCAGCATGCAATGCCGGCCAGCCAGATCAGGGTAGCCAATCTCATGGCCGTTAGATTAACGCGCTGCAGCCCGTTCATCAAGTCCATTTAGGGGAGGGGGAAAAGGCCCCTTCCGTACCCGCCCTTTTCCCTGAACAAACAAGGGCGGCCCTCCTTTGAACCAGCGACGCCCGCAGCAGGAAAACATTCGTTCCAAACTCCGGAATTGGTCGCTTCATGCCCTTGGAAGCGGGTTCCGGGGTTCCGCCGGGCCATCTTTCCGCTTCTCCGGCAGAAAGATGGCACATGACAGGTAAAAACCAACTGAGGGGCATCGGAGGGCCTTTCCCGCCACAAACCAACATAATTAACTCATTAACAACAATCGGTATCCATTGTTGCGTATTTGCAGAAAGACCGTGTTCTTCCGCTTTCCGGGCGCCGTTAACGTACTCTTATTACCAGGTTTTTTTATGAAAAGCCCGTTTCCGTGGGAGAGGCAAAACGCCCAGCCGCCCCCTCTTCGCCAAACAAAAAAAGAAGCATGCGGAAGACAGAAAAAATCACGCAAGACAATCGGAATATTCCCTGAAATTTAGAATAATG
>OHBD01000996.1_pt1 | contig 13833 bp, 27 predicted proteins | sample 1577291 | NCBI WGS metagenome assembly OHBD01 (sample SAMEA3879572, study PRJEB24766) | human gut metagenome | biome: human-associated habitat; feature: feces | place: USA | collected 1985/1987
TGCGATATTGATAAATCCCAAACAGGAGAACGACAACAATTAGAATAATAAGAGTAAGGAATTTACATATTTTGCTCATAATGTATATATTTTCTCCCTGTGGCCTTAACTTTCTTTTAAAATAATACGACAATGAATAGCGCAACATTCATAGGCAATTTAGTTTCTCCTGCTGCAAAGAAAGGTAATACAGAGAGACCATTCATAACGTTCACCATAGCAGTCAATAGGAAGTACAAAGATAAAGAAGAAGTACTTTTTATTGAGTGTATCAAGAATGGTGACAACAACAATCTACTACCCTACCTAAACAAGGGAACGAAAGTATGTGTGCAAGGCCGTGTAAACTGCCATGCCTACATGGCCAACAACGGACAACCACGTGCCAACCTTGATTTAGCCGTGTTTGAGTTAGAGTTGTTAGGCAGTTCACAACAAAACCAACAAGCACAAACAACGCAGCAACAACAAGTACAAGCACCACAACAAGTGCAGCAAGTACCACTGCAACAAGCACTCAATCAACAAGTAGCTAATGATTTACCATTCTGATGCTATACGACTTATCGCAAGCTAAACATAGAGAGCAGGTTCGCAAAAGGTTTGATGCAATTTTAAAAAACAATACTGGCATATTGGAGTTAAAATTGCTAAAGCCAAAGCGAACCATTAAGCAGAATAATTATCTGCACCTTATCATCGGTTACTTTGCTTGTGCCTATGGCGAGAGCGAAGAATACGTCAAAGAACACTATTTCAAAATGGCTGCAAACAAGCAGCTATTTTTAGTTTCTAAACGAGACAAGATGTTGAACGAAGAAGTAACCTACTTACGTTCTTCACGCGACTTGACTACAGACGAGATGCAACTTGCAATAGAACGGTTTCGCAATTGGTCAAGCATTAACGCAGGTATCTATCTTCCATCAGCCGATGAACATCGGTTGTTGGAACTTGCTGAGATAGAAATAGAACGAAACAAAGAATTTGTATGAAAATACCTGAATTAAAAAGTCCTTCTAAAACATTACGAGAGAAGAACAGAAAGAAAGTACTACAACTATATCACGAGATTAAAGAGAAACAACCAGAAGCAAGCAACAACGAGATATATAAATACATCGCAAACAACGTTGGATATTCCGTTAGTGGTGTGCGTAAGATAATCGCTACAGAAGATACACTTGACATTTTCCGAGCCAATGCAGACGATGTTAACCCCATGCGGAAACACCCACATGACGAAGAGCATAGGTTGCAAGTAGCTTGTGTAAGGTGGTTTAAATATCAATATCCGAACATTGCACACGCTTTGTTTGCAGTGCCTAATGGCGGACGCAGAGACGTTACCACAGGTGCTAAATTAAAGGCAGAGGGCGCACTTGCAGGAGTGTCAGACTTAATCTTATTGAAGAGCAATGATAAGTATGGCGCACTCCTAATTGAAATGAAAACACAAAAGGGTAAACAAAGCCAATACCAAAAGCAATGGGAGATAGATATTACCAAGCATAACGAATATAAGTATATCGTATGTCGCTCTTTTGAAGAGTTTCAGAAAGAAGTAAACGAATATCTGTCAACAGCTCTTAACGTGAGATAACATGAACAACAAAGAGAAATGCTTCGTATTCTACGAACGTTGGTACACGCAGCTACAACGTCTTCCACCAGAAGAGAAACTTAAAATGTATGAAGCTATTTGCAAGTATGCTTTCGGACTTGAAACTGAAGAAATGGCTTACTATCTTGAATCGTTAATGGATAACATAAGAACATCTATTGACAACGATAAGATTAGGCAAGAAGCATATCTTGAACAGAGAAGGAAAGCAATTGCTTCACGTTGGAAAAAGAAAAAAAATACGAGTGAAAGCGAATGTATACAGACTGATACGAGTGAATGCGAAAGTAGAAAAAATAATACTAATGTATACGGCCGTATACGACCGAATACGAATGAATGCGAAAGTATACAGACTGATACGAGCGAATACAATAATAAAAATAAAAACAAGAATAAAAATAAAAACAAGAATAAAAATAAAAAAGATGACGATGATGATGAATCATCATCTATAGAGCCGTCATCGTCATCACCGACATCGAAAGAAGATGATTTTTCGTTTTTAAGAAATGAAGTTGATGATTTACGGCACGATAACTCGTGGTTAGAAATCGTTGCGATGCAATTTCATTTAACGAAAATAGATGTTGTTCAGAAAACAAACGATTTTGAAACGAATTGCATAATGAATGGACAAAAAAACCACAACGGCACTGCCGATGTCAAAACTCACTTTTGCAATTGGTTGAGAATTAACCTAAGACAAAATAATCATGCCAACAATTACACCCGAATTTCTCAAGATGAGCTTGAACGGCAAAAACGCGATACCGAGTTTGCCGAATACGCAAGGGAAAAAATGCTCTCTGACGACAAAACAAATGAACTTCCTTTCTCAGCACAAGACGGCTGAACAACTTATGACGGCTTATAACCCAAGTATGCAAGCGATATGTGCGAAACAAAAAGAACGTTGTGTTACAGGTAATAGTCCAACGCTCGTTGACTTTAAGCACATGTTCGGAGAAAACAAGGCAGAGTTGTGGCTTGCAATACAAATCAAAGATTTTTCGGAATATACAGGTGTAAAGAAGAAACTCACAACATTTCAAATTGAAGACACCGCAAGGGTTATTCTTTCTGATTTCTTCTATCTGAAAATGTCTGAGGTGTTGCTTTTCTTCGCTTTCATGAAAGGAGGGCGGTACGAGCGTTTTTATGGCGCGGTTGACCCACTTGTAATAACATCTTCCCTCAGAATGTTTCTACGCGATAGAGCGAAAATAATAGAACAACACGAAACAGAAGAGCAAGAGCGAAAACGTCAAGCAGAAGCAAAAGAACGCGAAAGTGCCGAAACGATGAATATCGAAGAATGGGAATTATATAGACCTTATTTTAAACAAGGTTTTTCAATTCAAGAATGGAAGCAAATGCAAAACAACGCGTAAAACCGCCTTTATTTTAAGCCTAACGCAATTTCATGTTGCATACGCATAAGTTATAACCTTAGACAAAAATAGACGCTTAAAACGCAAAAATGAATAATTTCAACGAACTCTACATAACAACTGACAACAACTACAAAAGATTTGTCTTAACCAAACATGGCGAATCGTATTTCAGGAAGTATTTCCCAGTAACAGATAACGATACAATAGCTCAGAATTTAGGTTGTTCAAGAAGAACGGTAGTAAAATTTGCACAAACATTGGGACTAAAGAAAGATGCTGCATATATCAGTCAATGTTGCCGACACGCTGCAAAATGCGTATCACAACGTGATTTTGAAAAATTCCTCGCTGGCGGCAGAAAATTCCATAAGACGAAAAAGTTTCAGGAAATGATGCAGGCTATACAAGAAAAGCTCAGAAGAACAAGACGAATGGAATACATAAGATTGTTAAATGGTGATAGCCAAAGAACAAGGATTCGATTCCGTGAGCCTTATAGCGCCAAACGAAAATGGTATCGTACAGCAATGAAGCGAAGGCATTATATACCTGAAACTGCAAAATATACTCTTGTGTTCTATTACACAGATGACACGAAACGAAATCTTGAAGTTGAAAACAATGCACGCAAGGTAGGTTTCACCTTTCACCCTTTCAGATGAAATACACGAAAGTTACAATCTTTTGGAAGTGCAATCGAGCCACGCGTCACAAAATTTGCAATCGTTTCGGAATCAATTCTGAGTACGTTAATGTAGGTGGCGAAACACCAACTGCAATACTAACAGAAGATTTACCACTCCTACAAGAATGCGAGAATAGGAATTTTCTAAAAATTAGAACAAATGAAAGACGTTGAAATATTTAACGATAGTTTCCAAAATTGGAAAACATATCAACTACCCAAAGCGCAACTTATTCTTACAGACGTTCCCTATAAATTGGCGAATAAGGCGTACGCGAGCAATCCATCTTGGTACATTGACGGTGACAATAAGAACGGAGAAAGTGACAAGGCTGGCAAACAATTCTTTTCAAGTGATAGCGAGTTTCGCCCTGCTGAGTTTATGCACTTCTGTAGCAAAATGCTCATCAAAGAACCTAAGCAAAAAGGCAAATCTCCTTGCATGATAATGTTTTGCGAATATGAGCAACAATTTCAATTCATAGAACTTGGAAAGAAATATGGTTTAATGCATTACATTCCATTAGTGTTCCGTAAAAACTTTTCTGCACAGGTCCTGAAAGCTAATATGAAAGTCGTTGGCAATTGCGAATACGGCCTTATCCTTTACCGCGACAAGTTGCCAAAGTTTAATAACAACGGACGTATGGTCTTCAATTGTTTTGAATGGGTACGAGATAATATAACACCAAAAATCCATCCAACTCAGAAGCCTGTCTCATTACTTGAAAACCTTATAGAGTTATTCACCGACAAAGGAGATGTTGTAATTGACCCATGCGCTGGCAGTGGAACAACACTACTTGCAGCAGCGAACTTAGGCCGTAAAGCATACGGATTTGAAGTTAACAAACAATTCTATCAAGGAGCAAAAGACAAAGTTCTTAAAGTTATTCACCCTAATTTATTCTCATAAAATGATAATCCCAACTAAAAAACTTATTCCCGAAGCAAAGCTACCAGAACAACAACACGTACAAGATGCTGGCTTCGACCTTTATGCAACAAGTAAAACGCTTGACCGCGCACACAGGGCAACTATTTACGGCACTGGTCTTGCCTTCGACATTCCACGAGGTTATGCAATGTTCATCTATCCGCGTTCGTCAAGTTTCAAGCACCGCGCCTTACAAGCAAATTGCGTGGGCGTGATTGATAGCGGTTATCATGGAGAAGTTCACGTTGTAATGAAAGGTTTGAATTGCGAATATAACGTAGGCGAACGCATAGCACAAGCCGTTATTATGCCGATACCCGAAGTAGAATACTTTGAAGTAACTAACGATTTCGATATTTCAGAAAGGGATAAAGGCGGATTGGGTTCTACAGGTAATAAGTAACTATTATGGAAGAGGTAGAAGTAGTAAAAGGCTTGCACAAAGAACTCACACAATTGCTCAAAAGCAAGGACTTCACAAGCCTTACACATAAGCACCAAAAGTTCGCAATATCCAATGCTATTGTTGCTATCAAACAAACAATAAGACTTTACAAACTATGAAAGAGCAATTAGCACCCACTAATCAGATTCCTAATGAGTTGCGCATTCTTACCAATGTTGCGTTTCTCATGGCTGATGTAACAGACACATTTTTGTTAGACGCTTATAGCCGTGTTAGAAGTTTAGGCATGGACTTTAAACGCGAAGAAAAGCAGAAGTGGAAACGAGCTGTAGAGCAGACACGTTTAGCGCGTAGAGCATGGCAAGAAGTCTCGAAACAAATGTATAACGTGCCAAATGTTGAAACCGCTTGCGAAGATAGTGACTTCTTTGCAGATGTCTTACTACTCATGGTTGACCGCGTAGGAGACAAAGACGAACGGCAACAAATGGTGCGCAACTTCTTAAAGCGCATGAAATCAGAAATTCACATTTACGAGAAACTTTCACACAATAAGTTATAACTACTATAAAACCAACAATGAACGACTTTTATGAATTTAGAATTAAAGAATACGAAGGTTTATTCACGGATATCTATGCAGTACAAGGCAAAGCATGGTTTGGCTGGATGACAATTAAAAAGTTCTCAGCAAGTAATACGAACGATGAGGAATTATGGTGGGCGAAGGCTTGCGCAGAGAACCTCTTAGACGAACTGCAAAAAGAACAATAAACGATGATACCCATGTTAAAAGACGTACTGACAATTCTTTTTTACGCCCTTGTTTATTGCACGACCCTATATGTCGTGCTACGGTTCACGTATAAGCTCGGCCGCTACAGAGCCGAAGAGGCAATGGCCGATGAAGTGGCGCGCCTTCGACAATCGCGTTGGAAAGAAGGCTACACGATTGGTCGTGAGCGCGGCCATAAGGAAGGCTATCGTGACGGTTACGCGAAGGGCCGTGCCGAGGGCTATGACGATGGCAGAAGATACGAAGCCATTACCGAGCATAACAGAGAACAACTTGAAAAGATGATTGCAGAACATGACTACAAAATCAAGCAAAGTTAGTGCATGGACAAGGCGCAAATGTGACGGTAAGCTAATGTTTCCGCGTACCGTTGCAGCGCACCTTTACGAGATTGATGCTTACGAAGATCAATACTCACAGAGAGCGACATTCAGCAAATTAATAATTACAAAAGAAATCATCTATCAAAATGAAAAAGTACAAATTAACGAATGAAACGATTGTACACTTCGGATTTACACTTTATCGAATTGAAGCTTTAATGGATTTTTCTGATGTGAAGGTTGGCGATAAAGGAGGGTTCGTGCAATCCGAGAATAATCTCTCACAACTTTGTAACGCTTGGGTCTATGGTAATGCTAAGGTCTATGGTAATGCTAAAGTCTATGACAATGCTAAGGTTTATGACAATTCTGAGGTCTATGGCGATGCTGAGGTCTTTGACAATGCTGAGGTCTATGACAATGCTAAGGTCTATGGCAATGCTAAGGTCTTTGACAATGCTAAGGTCTTTGACAATGCTAAGGTCTATGGCAATGCTAAGGTCTTTGACAATGCTTTTGTCGGTGACAATGCTAAGGTCTATGAAAATGCTTATGTCTATGGCGATGCTGAGGTCTGTGGCAATGCTGAGGTCTGTGGAGATGCTTCTGTCTATGGAAATGCTTTTGTCTGTGACTATGTTAAGGTCCGTGGAGATGCTGATGTCTATGGCAAAGCTGAGGTCCGTGGAGATGCTAAGGTCTATAAAAATAGCGATTACATTGTATTCAAAAATTGGTGGAGCAGTGGACGATATTTCACGTGGACACGCAGCAACAATATGTGGTCAGTAGGGTGCTTTTATGGCAATGGTGAAGATCTAATAAAGAAAGCTTATGCTGATAGCGAAGAAAGCGGAAGAGAATACGAACGCGTGGTTAAATACGTGGAGAGCATCCTTGCTGACGAGTTAAACAAATAAACAAAATGGAAGTAGAAATCATCATATATTGAAGATACCGACATTATTCAGTCTGTTTCAGAATACCAACAATCAAAAGTGCTTGAAAATATATTTGAAGAATGCACTGAAGAGCAACAACAGAGATTTATCAGCAATCTTGATGATTCTTACCTCATAGAAGAATTAGAAGAAAGAGGTTTTACATAACTAAAAAAACGAACAACAATGGATAACAAAGTATTTGACTTTCACGAAATCAAAACCTTTGCAGATGCTTGTGAGAAGTTGGGCATGAAAGAACACCTACTTACTGGCAGTATGGGTGGAGATAGAGAAGCGCAAGGACAAGCACAAGCACTCTACAAATTGTTGATTATCCAAAAGGCTATTAACAATGGTGTTTGGCGTGATAAAGATGGATTGAGCTATTATCCTTACTGGGTGCTCTACTCCAAGAAAGAAATGGAGCGTATGAGTGAGGAGAAAAAGCAGAGAATGGTTATTAAACAGCTCTTCTCCTGTGCTGGTGCGGGTAGTGCGGAGCTTGCGGGTATACGCTGCGCGTATGCGGGTAGTCGTGGTGAGGGTACGGGTACGTATTGTGGTTTCCCCTTGTGCTTTAACAGCGAAGAAGCAGCACTATACGCAGCCCATCAGTTTGAAGATTTGTTCTTTCAATACTACGGAATTAAAGTAAAAGAATAACCTCAAAACAATATGGAAAAGAAACAACGAATGTTCTATTTCGGAACGAATGGTTGTGCTGGGCATTATGCTCTTCCTATCAATTCAGATTTGCCTGATGTAAAAAGTGACGATTGGGCGCGTTTCGATGGTGCTATGCTTATTTGGATAAGAAAATATGGCACTTATAGTCAAGCAAAATTATTCGGCTCTGAGTGGTCTGTGTATGCAGTTCCTCGGTCGGTTGATGACGCACGCGATGGTTGTCACACTGATTCCCTTTGGGAAGGCACGCATTCTAAAGAGGAAATGGAAGCATATATTAAGCAAGATGCTTTTCTTCGTAGGCAGTTCTGTTTTAAGCTTGAAGCCAACATGGTAAATCGTGGAGACATTGTTCATGCGTCAGATGACACGCTCATCAAATTCATCACATTGGCGCAGAAGGAGAAGTTTATTACGAGGCCTATGCAGACAATGCTCGTGGACGACTACAAGATGAACCGTACACGTCATTACGGATTCATAACAAGTTGCTATCCTGCTACCGAAAAGCAAAAGCGGTGGCTTATGAATTGGATTAGAAAACATAAATGGCTAAGGTCTTACAATAAAAACAAGAAACAATGAACATAGCAGAAATTTTAAAGAAATGCCCTAAAGGTACTAAGCTGTATTCTTTAGTTCATGGTGAAGTTACTTTAGAGAATATAATTAGTATTGGAAAATATCCTATTGAAGTAGTTTCGGATGATGGAGGCCTTAAATATTATACAAAAGATGGTTTAGTTTTTGCAAACTTCCCTAATGGAGAATGTGTCTTGGTCCCATCTAAAAACCAACGCGATTGGAGCAAGTTTGGAGTGAGTGACAAAGAAACCAAACCTCAGTTCAAGCCATTCGACAAAGTGCTTGTGCGAGATAGAGATGATAGAAAATGGGGGTGTGACTTTTTTTGTCACTTAGGTGATAAGGAGGGCGTTTTTGTTTGCATTAGCTCATGGTGGAGGCAGTGTATTCCCTATGAGGGTAACGAACACTTACTTGGAACAACAAAAAAACCAGAAGAATGACACGAACAACATTTAAGAGAGTACCCTTCAACCTTGAACTTGCAAAGAAAATAACGAACGTGGAGGTTAAAGGGCACATCGTTACGCGAGACGGACGCCAAGCAAGAATTATTTGCTTTGACAGAAAGGAAAATGAAGATATTTTTGACCCGCCCAAAAACATAGTTGCGCTTGTGACGAATAAAGACGGAAGTGAAGGTGTGTTCGCGGTTAGAGATGATGGTATGATTCTTCTTAATGAAGAAACAGACTATGACCTCCTAATCGAAGTCCCCACCTACTACGGTAAATACTCCAACTTTGAGCCGCAGATGTGGCAGTCTTGTCTGGTGAGAGATAACCAAGAAGAACAATGGGATATACGTGTATGTTTTGGAAAAAATAAAGTTGGTGATGTGGTTTTTAATGAATACGCATGCACTTATAAGTATTTTCTTCCACTATCTAAGATTACCGCACGTCTTATAGGCACTACCAAAAGCTACGAGCAACTGATACAAGAACTTGATGCAGAATCAGCTGCAACAGCTAAAAACGAACAACAATGACACAAACAAGATTTAAGAAAATTCCCTTCGACCTTGAATTGGCGAAGAAGATAACCGACAAGGAAGTTAAGGGACGAATAGTTAATGGTGACGGAAACGAAGCACGCATCATCTGCTGGGATAAGAAATGCGATTGTCGAAAATACCCTATCATTGCATTAGTTGACAGTAGCGATGGAGAACACATCCATACTTTTACAGAAGGAGGAATTGAATCTATCGGTTTTAAGACGTTCAAAGACCTTCACCTCGAAGTGCCAACCTACTACCGCGACTACTCCAACTTTATTCCTCAAAAGTGGCAACCTTGTTTGGTGAGAGATGTTGATAATGAATTTTGGAATGTTGCAGTCTGTGCTGGAAAGAATACTGAGGGTGTTGTACTATTTTACGGTACAGGACGCCAAAAATACACTTGTGGACAAGTCTTCCCCCTATCCAAAATTACCGAACGCTTGGTGGGTACAAGAAAGAGCTACGAGCAGTTGATTAAAGAGCTTGACGAAAATGAGCAAAATTAAATCATGTGACGGGCAAGGCTGCAAGGAGCGCAAGCTTTGTTTGCGCTTTGCCCTGTCGCATACTGAGCATGATAAAAGCAACATCTACAAGGCTTGCTATTACACAAGGCCGAACGGGCGCGACTGCCCGATAATGATTAAACAGAAAACAATATAGGCAATGAGCGAAAAACGTGTTAAAGCCTACCTCGCTACTGACTTTGACGGAAGCAGCGCACTATACTTCAGCAAACCTAAATGCTACCAAACGAGCGATGGAAGCGTGTTTTTCTACAGCAGTCTTGGAAGTGCTTATATCGGTAAGGAGTTACTTGCTGATGTTAAGCCACAGCCAAAAGAAATGATAGAAGTAGAAATAGTTATTAACAAGAAAAACAATTAAAATCATGACGAAACTTTTTGTTGAGGGATTAAAAGAATGGTATGAAATATTGGACAATGCCATACAAAACTCTGACCATACGGATTTTGAGCAGTGCTATTCGGCACTTGCTGAATTGTGCGAGCGCGCTCTGTGCGGCTTAGATAAATACAAGGGAGTGGCCTCTGTGCCTGACCGAATAAAGATGTTCGACAGAGATATGAAGTATGTGCAAGGTCTTATGAACAAGGAGGAGGAGAAAGCCTACCTCGATGCTGAAATGAAGCGCACATACAAGCTTTTTGGTAAGGACAAAGAAGAGGAGGACAAGGTATGACAACGATAATTTCTACTGCTGTTGGGTTCGTTTATGGTGCGTACATGGCTTACATTGCTGGCAAAGAACATGGCTTCTACAAGGGCCGCAGCGAGGCTTACAGAGAATTTGGGCACATTATCGAACATTATAAGAATTTAGCTGATGCAAAGAACACCGCAACAAAGGGCGCGTGAGGCTGCAGACCGAATACGCTGTGACGAGTGTGGCGAGCAGCGCACTTGCACGTCACTGATGGCAAAGGCCTGCCTTAAGGGCTTTATTCGTGGATATGTGGAGGCGAAGGAACTATCAGGCAGCGAGAGAAGTGCTAACGTAAAAGCACTATGCAACAAGGTTAACGCTCCACATTTCAACCAATGACTACAAGTATGCAATGATTTGGGGTATGATAATTATTGGGCAGTGCTAAACGCTAAAGACTATGGTGTTCCACAAAACAGAGAACGTGTGTTCATGCTTTCAGTTCGTAGGGATTTAGGATTACAAACCTATCATTTCCCGAAGCCTTTCCCTCTTCAAGGTAAGGTTGCTGACGTTCTTGAAGATGTAACAGAACAAATATATTTCCTTAGCCCAACTAACGTGATAAAATTTTTACAAATGAACGAAACTGATAAAGCTGCACATATCGTGTATGCGCAAACCGACCATAAACTAACAGACGAAGAAATAAACTTTTATCGTAATGGACAGAGAGAAGATACTTAGAAGTTATATGCGTAGACGATGTGATGGTTCATTAGCCTATCCGCGTACCGTATACGCACACTTAGAGGAGATAAAAAAATTTGCTCCCGACTTCTTAACAGAGAAAGATTACACTTTTATTAATTACATAAAAACAAGATATGACAAAAGAAAATTCAAAAATCGTGCCATTTGATTTAAACTTGGCAAGACGTATTAAGTCTGGATACGTCAAAGGTGGCTTTTTAAAGAGAAACGGCAAAAACGTTTCATGACTATCAGAAAACATTCTTACACCTCAGACATGTAACGAGGTGTATGGCAATCAACTTTTTGCTGATAAGTATAATGGGGTTATCTCTTACTTTCAAACAGACGAGCATGGATTGTTTGACAATGGAAATGGAGAAAATGAGAATGATGTCCTCATTAAGATATTTGGCAGTGCTGAATATACATTTTTGCCAACCAAATTTCAATCATGTGTAGTACGCAATGGTAACGAAGTTTGGCGCATTGCAGTTCAAACAGGTAATCTTTTATTCACGGGAGCAAATGCTTTTTATAGTGATTAGATGAAGAACTTGGCTCTTTCACACAAAGAGTTTTTAAACAATGTCTTCCTTTGAATGAAGAGACCGTTAAATTAGTAGGTACTAAAAAACAATACAAAGAAAATGAAAAAGATTAAACTTTCTGTTTTAGCAGCCATCGCATTAGGCTCGCTAATGAATACTTCATGCAGTGGTGTTCGCCCAGAAGCTGATGAAGAAGCCGTGCTTATTAAGCACCCTTGGTTCTTCGGGCATGGTGGAGTTGACGATATACCTGTGTCTTCTGGACTAACATGGTGCGCACTAACGACAGATGCTATACCTATCAAAATCGTACCTGTTCGCCATGAGATAACATTAGACGATTTGTTTTCAGATGATAACACACCACTTGACTTTCACTCCGTTATCATCACACAAATAGAGAAAGGAAAGTCTCCAATCCTTGTAAAGAACTATGGAGTTGATTGGTTTAACGTAAACTTGTATAACTACTTCTGTAACCTTGTCCGCGACCACATATCGCAACATTCTCCGTTTGATTTAATGTCGAATCGTTCCGTGTTGAACGAAATAGACAATAAAATTCTTACGCAAATGCGAGAATACGTCAAGCAACTTTCAAAACAGAAAGAAATGCCAGTTGTTATTAAAGAGGTAATCATAGGTAAGGCTACCCCTAACAAAGAACAACTTGGCGAAATGAACAGAACTGCAAAGGTTGTTCAAGCAAAACAAACACAAGAACGAGAATACGAAGTTCAAGTTGCACGTGAAAAAGCTGAAAGACAAAAGGCTAAGGCCGACAAGGCTTATATGCAAGAAATGAACTTAACCGCATCTCAATTCATCAATCTTAAATGGATTGAGACCGTATCGAACAAGAACGGTGCCAACATTGATGTCATGGTAGGTGGTGGTTCTGAACCAATTTGGAATATTAAGCGATAATAAAAAGGGTAGGATTGTTTCCTACCCTTTTTTGTTATAATATCTTTTCGATTTTTACATTTTCGCGCTCTTTGATTTTAACATCACCTTTCGTATTACAAGTAACATTTCCATACCGATAAACGTATACAGATGCAGCATCATTAGATATAACATTCAACTTAGCATTACCTGAAGCTGTAATAAATACCTTGCATAGGTTATTACATTCAATAGTCAACTCGCAATTGTGCATTACATATACGTTTGCAACTGCATAACCTTTATACACAACCATACCAGAAGTATTCCCCATTAACAGAATGTCATGGTTTTTAATTTCTCCATTAAAATTACCGAGAAAAACCTTTTGGTCAAGATATATATTATGCATTTTCAATTGTTCTTTATCGAACATCTTTCGTGCAGATTCAAGGCCAGGGTAGTCATATTTACAAATGAAATGCATACCCATTTCAGCCTTTTGCAACAACTCTTCATCATCGCAAAACTCGTCCCATTTATTATACCACTCATCACACAAGCCATGCCTACGTGCGAGTGCTCTTAGCATTTTTGATTTATTCATAATTAATTTGTATTTAAAGGAATTGCCATACATACGCAATTAGGGTGGTAAGGTGGCAAATCGAATGAATTATAATGAATACCTACATTACTATCGCATAAAGAACATGGATAAGAACTACCACGTTGCACGTACCATGCGTTTGCTCCATTTTTATTTTCTCTGTTTATAAAAAGTTTTTGCCTTGAACGTGCAATTGTATCTGTAACTAATCTATTAAGATTATTATAAGACGTTGCATACTTCCCTACCCCATAATTCGTTTTTAAGTCCTCAAAAGAAGCTATACCTTCAATTTTTGCAATCTTCATAAAAGAAGATCCATAGATTATTGGTAGTAGTGTTTTTAATTCGTTCGCAGCGTTTTGTGGAGTTTTGTTAAGAAGTAAAGAAGAAGCGGAAATAACTTCCATTTCATTACGAAATCGTTCAGCATAATCATCTATTTTTTCTTTAAACGTGTTGTCGTTTATACT
>OHBD01001012.1_pt1 | contig 13677 bp, 9 predicted proteins | sample 1577291 | NCBI WGS metagenome assembly OHBD01 (sample SAMEA3879572, study PRJEB24766) | human gut metagenome | biome: human-associated habitat; feature: feces | place: USA | collected 1985/1987
TTATGCTTCAGATGCCGCCGGAGACGTAGTGCTTGCGCTTGTTTTCCTCCACGCGGTCCTCAATGGCGTGGGCGGCCTTGTAGTAGCCGCGTTTGATCTCCCGGACCGTGAGCTTCACCAGCACGATCGTCAGGCACACGGCCGGCATGAGGCCGAAGAGCGTACCGAGGATCAGCAGCAAAGCCGCGTAGCTCTCGGCCATCCGGGCGGCGTTTTCCCAGTAGGGATAGATGACGCCGTTCGTCGTCATGACGCGCTTGCCGAACTTCCCGATCACCGAGATCAGGCCGGAGAGAGAAAACCGGCCGGTATTCTGCACGATCACGCCTTCGCCCACGGGGAATTTCTCCGTCATGAGCTTCTTGGCGAAGCCCGAGACGGGGTCGGGCAGGACGATCTCATAGCAGTCGATGGGCAGCTCCGCCATGGCGTTCAGCGCGGCGTAGCTCATGTAGATCATGGCCTTGGAGGCCGACTGGACGCCCGTGGGGTCGGAAGACGCCTCGGCTCCGGCGTCCAGCGCGGCGGCTGTGGCGAAGTCGTCCTCACTTTTGACCACGCCCGCGATGGGGAAGGTCTTGCCGTTGATCGTCACTTCCATCCCGGCCACATCGCTGCTGCCGAAGAGGTTGAAGGCCGTCTGCGCGTCGAGCACGACGCGGTCGGCCATATAGTCCTCGTCCGACACGTAGCCGCCGGACAGCAGCTGCAGCGGGTGGAACAGGAAATAGTCTCCTCCCACGCCGATGGCCGTGACCGTCACGCTGCCGGGCGACTTGCCGGAGACGGACAGCTGGGTGCTGCCGCTGTAGGCGTCGGCATAGAGGCGCGCAGAGGTGTCCGCACCCGGGTCCTGCGCGTCGGGTTCCGGCGCGAAGATGGAGTTCTGGACGAATTCGTCCTCCAGCGTCACGCGGAACGAGCGGATGGTATCGAGGTCGATCATGCCGTTCACCGGCAGGAAGGCCGAGACCTGCGCAAAGCGCTCGCCGCTGCCGCCGCGCCAGACGTCGGCGGCGGACTGGGTGATGAGTGCGCCGGTCACCTTCCCCAGCATGGCGAAGCTGAACACAGACAGCGCCGTCTGGATCAGGCAGGCAATGAGGAGGGCAAGCTTCCCTCCGTGCAGCCGCGGCAGCCTGCGATGCCGCTCAAACCGCCCGCGCCGGATCATCCGTTATCGGCCAGCCGGACCTGCTTGCCGGCTTCGACGGGCTTGTTGCTGGTGGTGATGATGAAATCGCCGGAGCTGATACCGGAGACGGCGGCGGACTTATCGTCGCGCGCGAGCTCCTGCACGGTGACGCGGGTGGCGATGTAGCGGCTGCCGAGCGGCGAGCTCTTCGACTCGAGCACGTAGACGAACTTGCCGTTCGAATCCTCGCGCAGGCCGGAGAGCGGAATGAGCGCGTCATAATTTGCGCTCTTCTGCCCGATGGAGAGCGTCACGTTCTGCCCGGCCTGGATATCGCCGGTGAGGGTGAAGACGAGGGTACGATTACCCGCGGTCTGGGAGCTTGTGATCTGGTCGAGCGTGGCGACGGCGTCGCCACCCCAGAAGTTGACGAGCTCGGCGGTATCGCCGGTCTTGACCTTCTTGGCCTGGTCGTTCGTGACGTCGATCTTGACGGTGAAGCCGCGGTCGGTCACGTTGATGGTGGCCAGCGGCTGCTCCTCGCCGCCGATGGACTTGCCGGCCGAAGCGTTGATGGACGCAATGGTGCCGGACACGCTGGATTTGACCTCCAGCTCATCCGCATTCTCGCGCAGCTTGTCGACCTCCGCCTGCTTGCGCTCGATGGCCTTTTTTGACGCTTCCATATCGACGGAAGAGGAATCGCCGAGATTCTGCTTGAAAACAAGGTCTTCAAGGGTTTTTTTCGTAGATTTGACCGTTTCAGCTGCGGAAGACGCGCTGGTGAGTTTGTCGACCGCAGTCTGCTGATCGTTGATCTGGCTGTCAAGCGAATCGCTCTGCTTCGTCAGATCGTCGATGGAACGTTCATAGTTGCCAACGATGGTCTTTGCACCGTTCGTTGGATTGTTTATTGCATCGTTGGCATCTGCAATCTTGTCGTTAACTGTTGCTATTTTAAGTTGATCCTGCCAATTCAGTAAACCATCTGCCGGGTCTTTGGGATAGCCGTAATAAAATGGGGCTAGAGCTTTGAATGCCTCTTTATAGATCTCAGCAGTTTCGTCGGTGGTTAATGCGTATATTGGTTTACCACCCTCATCAACAGGAGTTTTTACAGTTCCTCCTTCAATTCTCCGCCGCATTGATTCTATATTTTCGTAGCATTCTTTCATGATTGCATAATCATTGTCGCACAGGCTGCTAAATGTTGCAAAATTTTTTTCATATCTAGCAAGATTACGAATATAATTCTCATCTTTCAACGTATCGTTGATGAGTGTCTGATATTGACTTGCATTACGGCAATCCTTGTAGGACGCAGGAAGCGTTTCTAACAGTTTTTCCTTCTCTGCTTCCAACGTTTTTATCGTTGCTTCCTGCTCAGTTATCGTTGCCTGCGCGGCGGTGTACTTCTCATCTGCTTTCAGCTTGGTCAGCTGGTTGTCGATAGTTGTTTTGGCGGTCTGCAGCTCCTTGAGCTTGGCGTCGGCCGCGGCCTTCTGGGTGGCGAGCTGCGAAGCGTCCATCGTGCTGTACTGCCGGTAGATAGCCAGCGCCTCGTTGTAGGCGTCGCGCGCCTTCTGCACGTCGTAATTCTCCTGTGCGGCGGTGTTGCCCGCCTCGATGAGGCTCTTGTCGTAGTTCTGCTGGAGCGTCTCGAGGTCCGTCTCCGCCTGCTTGAGCTCGTCCGAGTCCTCCGCTTCGAGCACGAACATCGTATCGCCGACGTTGATCTCCTGGCCGGTCTTGACCAGGACGCTGGCGACCTTGCGGGTCTGCTTGATGGTGACGTTATAGACCTCGCTGGCCTCGACGGTGCCGCTGCCGCGGATGCGGGCGTTGATGGCGCCGGAGGCGGCCTGCTGCGCCGCGACCTCGGGCAGGGAGGCATTCATGATCGTCTTGGAAAAGAAGGTCAGCACCAGCAGGACCGCCAGAAAAATGATGGCCGCGGTCTTGACCCATTCGCGTTTTCTTACACTGTTTTCCATGTCTCTTTCCTTATCCTTTCACAGAGCCAGAATGTGCGATGCCTTCCACCAGATACGCCTCGCCGTGCAGAAACAGCAGCAGACCGGGGATCATATAGATGACGGCGGCGGCAAAGGCGATGCCGATCTCGCCGGCGTTGATGCTGGACAGGAACATCGAAAGCGGCTGCTTCTCCACGTCGTTGAGCAGGATCAGCGGCTGTTCGACCATGTTCCAGTTGTCGATGAACACCAGGATCGCAATGGAATAGAGGGCGCTCCGGCACTGCGGCAGGCAGATGTTCCAGAAGATGTGCCACTCGTTCGCGCCGTCGATCTTGGCCGATTCGATGACAGCCATGGGGATGCGGCGCATGAATTTGGTGAGCAGAAAGACCGAGAACGGCGCAAACGCGCCGGGCAGGAAGATCGCCCACCGGGTATTGAGGATCTTCAGCCAGTCGCTCACCAGATAGTTGGGGACCAGCGTGACCTGATACGGCATGAGCATCAGGATCACATAGAAGAAGAACAGACTGTCGCGCACCTTCCCGCGCCAGCGGGTAAAGCCATAGGCCGCGATGGACGCGACCATGAGCTGCGCGAAGACGATCGGCGCGGTCAGGATGACGGAGTTCCAGAATTTCAGCAGATAGTCCGGGCTTTTGAGCAGGACGGTGAAATACTGGGTGAAGCTGACCTTGTCGGGGATGAATTTGAGCTCAATGGTCTTGGAGATGTAGCTCTTGCCGTCGTTGGCGTTTTCAAAGACCTGGCCGTAGCTGGCCGTGATCTCGCTCTGCGTCATGAAGGAGTTCGTGATGGTCAGAACCGTCGGCAGCAGGAACAAAAGCGCGAACACCGCGCAGAGCAAAAAGCAGACCGTGCGGGAAAAATAGCGTTTTTTCTTCATCCTTCCACGTCCTTTCCGAAGATGTTCTCCACGAAGAACAAAAGGGCGATGAGGATGACGATGACGATCGCCAGCAGCACCGCCGCGGCGGACAGGCGCTGGTAGTCGGCGGAATTGAACATGTTGTTCATGAAATGCTGCATCATGTAAAGCCCGTCGTAGGGGTAATTGCCGGTGAGAAGATAGATCTCGCGGAAGACCTTGAACGAGTTGATGATGGACAGGATCGTCACGAACAAAACCGTCGGCGACAGATAGCGGAGCTTGATGTGGAAGAACTGGTAGGCCGCCGACGCGCCCTCGACCTCCGCGACCTCGAGCAGCTCGCGCGGGATATTGCTGAGGGCGGCCATGAACAGGATCATGTTGTAGCCGAGGTTTTTCCACAAAAACAGCACGACGATGACGACCATGCAATAGTCGGATTTCAGCCAGTCGATCTTATCCGCGCCGAAGACCTGCAGGAATTCGTTGATGACGCCGTTATAGTGGAACAGCACCTGCCAAATGAGGATGATGGACGCAATGGGGACCATCATGGGGCTTAAAAAGAAGGTGCGGAACTCGCTTTTGAGGGGGATCCGCGCCTCGAGCAGCAGCGCGAGGCCAAGCGACAGCACCACCGCCAGCGGCACGGACATGCCCGTGAACGTGAACGTGTTTTTGACCGCGATCTTGAACGCGCCGTTCTGCCAGACGTTGATGTAGTTCTTGAGCCCGGCGAAGCTGTGGTCGGTCAGGCCCACGGTGAAGGAATAATAGATGACGATCAGAAACGGGATGATATAAAACGCCAGCATCCCGAGAAAGCTCGGGCCGGAGAAGCACATGGAGGCGAGAAAATCGCGCACCTTGTTGTTCATCCGCGTCCAGAGGCTTTTCCCGGACGGCTTCGTCTCATATTTCCCGCGCGACCGGAGAGAAAGCTTTTGCACAGTCTGCGTCTCCTTTGCGTTGGAAAATGCTCATAACTCCCGGCCGCCGGGCGATCGGGATTTATCGGCATTTTCAGTGAATGGAATGCTCCGTCCAAAGGCTCCCCTGAAAGGGGAGCTGTCAGCGAAGCTGACTGAGAGGTTTCGCAGCAGGCAGCCGCAAAAAACGAAAGCCCTATGCAGATCCGCACTGCCCGCAGGACCTCTCCGTCTCGGCTTCGCCGAGCCACCTCCCCTTTCAGGGGAGGCTTACAGGAGCACCCGTCTCAAGGCCCCCCTTGCGCACAAGGGGAGCCTTGCTTGATATTTACCGCTGCTCCTGCACGTACAGGTTGACGCGGCTCTGGATCATGTTGGCGGTGGTCTGGACATCCTTGTCGCCGGCGAAGTAGGCGCTGACCTCGTCGGAGACGATGGAGAGGATCTCGTCGTCATAGTCGACGATGCCGGTCGCGCTGTTGATGACGGAGAGGATCTGGTCGATGTCCTCCTGCGTCAGGGCGTAGACCTGCTGCCAGGTGCTCTCGCCGTTTTCAACGACCTCGTAGGTGCCGATGCACATCTTGTCGGGTTCGCCGTCTTCGTCCCAGTCGACCTGTTCGCCGTTTACGTCGAGCTGATACTGCTCGGTCATGACAGAAGTCATCTTCTTGTCAAAGGCCTCCTGGCTGATGGGGAAGGCGTACATGGACTCGGCGTCCTCGTTCGTCTGCCGGATCATGGTGCTGACGAAGTCCCACGCGGCGTCCGGATATTTCGTGACGGAGGAGATGGCCATCGGGCACTGGATATAGAACGAGTTGCCCGGCTCGCCGCTTTCCGACGGATAGCCGACGAAGGTGACCTTGTCCTTTACGGGGTAGATATTGTAGATATAGTCCTCAAAGCTGTAGAAGCTCGTCGTGGCCATGAGCTGCTTGCCGCTCAGAATGCGGGTCGCGTCGGATTCCCAGACAGGATCGTCCATGGTATCGACGGTGGCCGCCTCCGAAGAATAGGCGATCCCGTCGTCCGAGCTGCTGTCGTCGGGGAAGGAATTGCAGAAGGCCAGCAGCTGCTGGAAGGCCTCGGAATCGAAGGTGCACTTGCCCGTCGTCCAGTCGACGAAGGCGGCCAGGTTGCGCGTCAGGCAGTTATTGAGCGCCGTGCTCTTCGTCCAACCGGTGGAGAAGACCGTTGCGCCCTCCTGCAGCTGCGTCATGGCATCCTGCACGGCGGCGACGTTCCAGGTGTCGTACTGGTCGACGATGGAGGACAGGGCATAAGCCGTCTCTACGGAGAATTTGGTCGGCAGCTCATAGAGCTTGCCGTCCTTCTCGATCGCCTTCAGGACCTGCGGGACGAAGTAATCCCGGCTCAGGCCGCTGCCGCCGTCCATAAACGTATAGAGGTCGGCCACGACGCCCTTGGCGGCGTATTTGTCGATGGGCAGGCTGCTGGTCAGGAACAGATCCGGCACGCTGCCGCTGATGATCTCGGTGGTGAGCTTGGTGATGCCGGCGTTATAGTCGTCGTCTGTGGCGTATTCGCTGTAGTCGACGACCTGGATGCGGTACTGGTCGTTCGACTTGTTGTATTCGACGATCTTGCTGCGCAGGCTCCAGTCAAGGCCCATGCACGCGAGCGTCAGGACGGTCTTTTCCTTGACCTCGGAAGCGTCAATGCGGTGCAGGACGATAAGCTGGTAGGCGGTCGTGTCGCTGCTCCAGTCCTGCGTCATGCCGACGACGCGGCCGTCGGAGAGCATCCCGGAGTCATACATGTTGCTGGTGTCGACATCGCAGGCCATCCAGTCAACGAGCTTGTCCTTCGTATCGCTCGCGAAGGTGTAGCCATAGATGTTGTCGTTGTTCTTGTAATAGAAATCGTAGGCGTCGTCGCCCGGATAGACGTTCCAGACGTTGGCCGGCATCTTGATCTTCTCGCCCCAGGTCTTCGTCTCAAGATCGACGGGGATGAAGAACTGGCCGTTCTCGTCGGTGCTCTCCGCGGTGCCGGTGGCGTAGTTGTACCACAGGATACCGACCTGATTGGGCTGCAGGCGGCAGAGGCTGCCGCTGTACTGGCTGTCGTCGATCTTGAACAGGAGCTTGCCTTCGGCGTCCAGCACATAGATGTAGCTGTAGTCGGTGACGTAGAGATTGCCCGCCGCGTCGACGGCGAAGGACGAGATGTTGCTGCCCATGCCATCCTCCTCGTCCGTGCCATCGTCAGTCACGGAGAGGTCGACATTGGCGATCGTGCTGCCGTCGGCGGCAACGTGCATGAGGTAGGCCGTGCTCATGTCCGTCGAGGGGTAGTCATACTTGTTCATGGTGTTGGGATCGAAGTCCGCGGGCAGGTCATACTTTGCCGCATAGACGTTCACGAGCATCCAGAGCGTGCCGTCGTCGGAGCCTGCCATGTTGTAGCAGTCAACGTTGCCCTCGCAGTCCTCGGGAACCGTGGGCAGCTGCAGGTTGGGAAGCTGGGTGCACGCGCCGGTATCGGGGTCGACAGACAGAAGGATCAGCTCCTGGGTGTAATACGACCAGGTGTCGCCCGTGTCCGGGTCGGTCTGGACGATCTCGTCGCCCTGCACGTAGGCGGTCAGGAAGATCGTCGTGCCCGCGGTGCACATCGTGTTGACGTACTGGATGTTCTCGGGCAGCTGCAGGTCGAGGTAGTCGGCCTGATAGGCGTATTTCGCCGTCGTGGCGGCGGGCTTGGTCTGGTCGATGAGCGAGCCGCTGGAGTCGGTCTTGCTGCCCGGCGTGTCAGAGTTTTTCGAGCAGCCCGCAAACAGGCTCATCACAAGCAGAGCCGCCAGCGCGAGCGCAAAAAAGCGTTTGAATTTCATGCTGTTCTCCTTTTTCATTCAGAAACTATATGTTGTACTGTCATATGATAGCATCGGCCTATTTTGCTGCCTGTATCATACCAAATCAAAGACGCAAAGAAAAGTCCGGCGTTGCAAAATTCAGATATTTTTAAGAACTGCCGTCCGGGTCCCCTGCGGGCAGGATGGGAAGGATGACCTCGGCGGTGAACTTCCCGCTCTCGGTATAGCGCTTGAAGCTGCCCGACATCTGCGCCATGATCTTCGCGCAGGTGCGCAGGCCGATCTTGTTGGATTCGATGCGCCCCGCGCCGGGGTTCACGCTGTTGGACAGGCAGACGTGCAGCGCCCCATCCTCCAGCAGCGCCGCGATGGCCACGGGCCGGGCGGGGTCGGCATATTTGCGGATGTTGTCGAACAGATTGTCGAACACGCGCTTGAGGTAGGTCACGTCGGCCTCGATCTGCACGTCCTGCTGCGGCAGGAGCAGCTGGACCGTAAAGCCCTGCTGCTGCAGCTGCGCGCGGCTCTCGCCCAGGAGCTGGCCGAGCAGGATCGACGCGTCGTAGCGCTCCAGCTGCAGCGGCAGCTCCTTGCAGCCGAACAGCAGGGAGTAGCGGAACAGCTCGTCGGTCAGCCGCTTGAGCTGCTCGGCCTTGCCGTAGGCGGCGTCCAGATAGCTCTGCAGCTCCTCCTGCGTCCGGTACTGCCCGGTCTTTGCCAGATCCAGATACCCCAGCAGCGCGGTCAGCGGGTTGCGGATGTCGTGCGACATGGCGGTGATGAGATCGCTGTTCTGCTGCAGCGCCCGCTGCTCCTCGCTGGTCTTGCGCAGCAAAGACAGCCGCATCTGCTCGACGCTCGCGGTCAGCTGCGCGAGCTCGTCGCTGCCCTTCGGCTCGAGCTGCAGGTAGAGATTGCCCTCGCCGATGGACTGCACCTCGTGCGAGATGGCCACGACCTTGCGCGCCACGCGCCGGTTATACGCCAGCAGCGTCAGCGCCAGCACGGCGCAGCCCAGCAGCAGCGAAACGACCCAGGTCACATCGTAGAGCCGGCTGTCCGAATTGTCATAGATCACGGCGTAGACCGTCCCGTCGCGGAAGGCGATCGGGTAGACGACCTCGGCCCCCTGCTCCTTTAGGGAATAGGCGTCGACCGCGGCGATGTCCGCGCCCCACCAGCCGATCTCGAGGATCTGCCGCTGGTCGCGGTAGAGCAGGATATAGTAGTCCTTCCTGCTCTCGCCCCACTGGGCCAGCGCGTTCGTATTGCGGGTCGTCAGAGCGTTCTGCCGGACGTAGCCCTGCAGCTCCTGCGCGGCCCGGTTCGTCCGCTTCAATACGGCCGCTTCGCTCAGATAGCAGCGCTCGATGATCGCCTCGCCCGCAGTCTCGGCCAGCAGCGCCGCGCCCACGCCCAGCACCAGCCCCAGCAGCAGCACGAACAGCGGCTTGACGCTCAGCGAGAGGAATCGTTTCTTTTTCTCAGTCAATCTGATAGCCCTTTCCCCATACGGTGCGGATCAGCCGCGGGTTGGCCGGATCCTCCTCCAGCTTCTTGCGCAGATTCACGATATGCACCATCACGGTATTGTTGGACGCCGGCATGTACGTCTCATGCCAGACCGTCTCATAGATCGTGCGCACCGGCACGACGCGCCCGCGGTTCTGCGCCAGGCACTGGAGGATGGAAAATTCCGTCTCCGTCAGCTCCAGCGGCGCGCCGTCGAGCAGCACGCGGCGGTTTTCCTCGTCCAGCACGATGCCGGGGCGGAACATCCGCCCGCTCGATTTGTTTTTATACACCCGGTAGCGCCGCAGCAGCGACTCCACCTTCATCATGAGCTCCGCGTGGGAAAAGGGCTTGGCCAGATAATCGTCGCCGCCGGCGTCGTAGGCGCGGCGCTTGTCGTTTTCCTGCGTCTTGGCCGTGAGGAACAGCACCGGCGCCGTCGAGCAGGCGCGCAGCCGGCTGCACGCGTCGTAGCCGTCGAGGTCGGGCATCATGATATCCATCAGAATGAGGTCGATCTCCGGGCAGCGCCGGATGGTCTCGACGGCCTCGAGGCCGGTCGCCGCCTCCAGAACGGTATAGCCGCTGTTTTCAAGCAGGATCCGGCAGATGCGCCGGATATCCGGCTCGTCGTCCACCACGAGAATGCGGATCGTTTCTTCCATACTTGACGCCTCCTTTGCCCGTCCATTGTATCACAGCTTGCCGGAAAAGCGGGCGGAATTAAGAATTTTTAAGACATTTCTTTGCGCCTGTCCGGAAATGTGCCCGGAGTGGCCGAAAATGCGCGTGACGAAGGGCGAAAAACATGATATACTATAGCAGCATCAACGCAAACAGGAGGGGCGGGCATGGAGCTGCTTTATACCGACGCGCGCATCGTGGTCTGCCTCAAGCCCGCGGGCGTTTTGTCCACCGACGAGCCCGGCGGCATGCCGGAGCTGCTGCGCCGCGCCCTCGGCGAGCCGGAGACCGGCTGCGTCCGCACCGTTCACCGGCTGGACCGGCCGGTCGGCGGCGTGATGGTCTTCGCCCGCTCGCGCATGGCGGACAGTCTGCTGTCCAGGCAGGTGCAGGCGCATACATTCCAGAAGGACTATCTCGCCGTGCTCGAGGGCGTCCCGGCCCAGCCATCCGGCGTGCTGGAGGACCAGCTGCGCCGCGACACCGCCGCCCGGCGCACCTGCGTCGCCGACGCGCCCGGGCCGGATACGCGTCCGGCGCGGCTTTCCTACCGCGTGCTGGGCGAGGAAGACGGCCGCGCGCTCATCCTCATCCGGCTGGAGACCGGGCGCACGCACCAGATCCGCGCGCAGTTCTCTTCCCGCGGGCTGCCGCTGTGCGGCGACGCGAAATACGGCGCGGCCGCGCCCGGGCCGCTCGGATTGTGGTCGTACCGGATCGCGTTCTGCCACCCGCAGACGGGCCGGCCGCTGCAGTTTTCCCATCTGCCCCCGGCAGAAGACCCCTGGCTGCCATTCCAAACAGCATTATCACAACTTCAAGGAGGTCCCCATGGCCAGAACGAAAGAACTTGATATGCTGAACGGCGCGCTGCTGCCGAAGCTTATGATGTTTTCCCTGCCGCTGGCGCTCACGGGCATTCTGCAGCTGCTGTTCAACGCGGCAGACGTGATCGTCGTCGGCAAATTCGCGGGCAGCACGTCGCTGGCCGCCGTCGGCGCGACCTCGGCGCTCATCAACCTTCTGACCGGCGCGTTCATCGGCATCTCCGTGGGCGTCAACATTCTCGTCGCCCGCTATATCGGCTGCCGGGACGACGCGGGCGTCAGCCGCGCGGTCCACAGCGCCATCACGCTGAGTCTGCTGCTCGGCGTGGTCACGTTCCTGCTGGGCTTCTTCCTCTCCACGCCGATGCTGGAGCTGATGGGCACGCCCGACGATGTGCTGCGGCTGGCGAGCCTCTATCTGCGGATCTATTTCATCGGCATCCCCGGCGCGCTGATCTACAACTTCGCCGCGGCCATCCTGCGCGCCTACGGCGATACGAAGCGGCCGCTGCTGTTCCTCGCCGTCTCGGGCGTATTGAACGTCTTTCTCAATCTGTTCTTCGTCATCGTCTGCCGGCTGGACGTGGCGGGCGTCGCCATTGCGACGGTCGTTTCGCAGTATGTGTCGGTCGTGCTGATCCTCGTCTGCCTCATGCGGCAGACGGGCCCGGCCCGGCTCAGCCTCCGCCAGCTCCGGCTGCACCCGTCCGAGGCGCTGCGCATGATCCAGATCGGCCTGCCGGCCGGACTGCAGTCGGTGGTCTTCAACATCTCGAACGTCATGGTGCAAAGCTGCGTCAATTCCTTCGGCGCGGACGTCATCGCGGCCAATACCGCCTCGGCCAACATCGCCGCCTTCACCTACACCGCGATGAACGCCGTCTTCCACGCCGCCATCACCTTCACCAGCCAGAATCTCGGCGCGCGGCGGTACGACCGGATCTGGAAGATCTTCTGGAACTGCCAGCTGACCGTGATGCTCATCGGCGTGCCGCTGTGCGTGCTGAGCACCGTCTTTGGCCCGCAGCTGCTGAGCATCTATGTCTCCGCCGACGATCCGGCGCGTGACGCCGTGATCGCAATGGGCATGATCCGCACATACTATGTCACGACCCCCTATTTCCTCTGCGGCATCATGGAGGTCTGCTGCGGCATGGTGCGCGGGCTCGGAAAATCGTGGCTGCCGATGGTCGTGACGATCTTCGGCGCCTGCGTGATGCGGATCGTCTGGATCTACACCATTTTCGCGTGGAAGCATACGCTTCCCGCCCTCTATGTCTCTTACCCCATCAGCTGGGTCATCACCGCGGCCATGCATGTCGTCTGCTTCGTCTATTTCTGGAAGCGGATCCGCCGGAAGCTCGAGCAGACCGCACCCGCGGCAGCGGATATCAGAAAGGAGTCCTGATTTTTCTGTATGCGAGTCATTGATATCGACGACGTCATCTACGCCATGCGCAGCCAGACGCAGTTCGTCCTGCGCTGTGAGGAGGTCTTCCACGACAAGATCAGCGCGGCGGCCGGCGCCATTCTCTCGGCGCAGCCGCGCAAGCCCTACGTCTGCCTGACCGGCCCCTCCGGCTCCGGCAAGACGACCACCGCCATGCGCCTGAAGGCATACCTCGAAAACCTCGGCGTCAAGGTCTGCATGCTCAGCATGGATAACTTTTTCCTGCCGCTCGCCGAGCGGCCGAAGGATCTGACCGACTGGGAATCGCCCCTGTGCGTCAACCGCCAGCTGCTGCTGGGCACCATCGAGAAGCTCTCCAACGGCGAGACCGTGCAGGTGCCCTGGTACGACTTCCCGAACAACCGCACCGGCGGCTACACCCCCATGGAGGGCAGCCGCGAGGCCGTCATCATCGCCGAGGGCATCCACATGCTCAATCCCCTGCTCTTCGATCCCATCCGTGACCGCGCGACCGGCATCTATGTCGCGCCCCGCACGCGCATCATCACCCCGGGCGACCGCATCATCCACCCCGAGCAGGTCCGGGTGGCCCGCCGCATGATCCGCAACTATCAGGGCCGCGGCAACTCCCTGCGCGAGACCATCATCCGCGCCCAGTCCGTCAACCAGGGCGAGCAGAAATACATCGCCCCCAACAAGCCGAACGCCTCCATCCACATCGATTCCTTCCACGACTACGAGCTGTGCATTCTGGCAAAATGCCTGAGCAATATCTCTGATTTCCGGGAACAGCTTACACCGGAGTATATGAAGGAGCACAAGCTCACCGACCTGGTGGACGTGGTGGAGAGCGTCCCGCCTTTGCACACGCCTTATGTGCCGCTGAATTCCATCGTCCGCGAGTTCGTGGGCGGCAGCAGCTATGAATATTGAGCAATAAGGGAGGTATCCTAACTATGAGCAGGATCATTACCATCAGCCGTGAGTTTGGTTCCGGCGGCCGTGAGCTGGGCAAGCGTCTGGCCAAGGCCCTGGGCATTCCGTGCTACGACCACGAGATCATCGAGATGATCGCCAAGGAAAACGGCTTCAACGAGGACTATGTGGCCAACGTGGGCGAAAAGAGCATCGAAGCCGCCTATCCGCTGACCATCGGGCACCGCTTTGGTATGCAGCCCTTCCAGATCATGGAGCAGCCCATCCGCGTGGCAGTGGCCCAGCGCCAGATCATCGAGAACTTCGCCAAGCAAGGCGACTGCGTCATCGTGGGCCGGGCTGCCGATGTTATCCTCAAGGACTACGACCCGCTGAACATCTTTGTCTATGCGGATAAGGACTCCAAGATCGAGCGCTGCCAGCGCCGTGCCCCGCAGGGTGAGCATCTGACGCCCCGGGAGATCGAGTCCCATATGAAGCAGATCGACCGCAACCGTGCCCAGCACCACCAGATGTACAGCGACAGCAAG
>OHBD01001038.1_pt1 | contig 13385 bp, 10 predicted proteins | sample 1577291 | NCBI WGS metagenome assembly OHBD01 (sample SAMEA3879572, study PRJEB24766) | human gut metagenome | biome: human-associated habitat; feature: feces | place: USA | collected 1985/1987
GGAACAATCCCTCAGTCAGCCTACGGCTGACAGCTCCCCTGGAAGGGGAGCCTTTCTTTCCGCTGCGGCGGAGGTTACTCCCCTTCCGGGGCGGTGCAGAGGTCGTGGGTCTCGATGGAGTAGAACAGGCCCACGGATGTGTCCCCTCTTTGCATGTCGATCCGCATGACCGTCCCGTCTGCCGCGAGATCGCGGCTCCAGACCGCGTCCGGCTCGAGCACGTCCCGGTACTGGGAAAACTCCACGAAGAAATCGGCCAGAGTCTTGTAATAGTGCGGGTACTGCCCTACGCCCCAGCCGTCGCGGTAATCTGCGCCCTCAAAGCTGCGGATCTGGTCTTCATAATCCGCCGTCATTGGCTGCTGCCAGCGTGCGTGGGCCAGCTTCTGCTGCACCTGATAGCTGATCGTCTCCGGGTCGTCCGCGGGCAGGGGTGGGAACTCGATCATGTCAAAGCCGCCGATCTCGATCTCCGAACCGCCTGCGCCGCTGAGATGGTAACGGTAGTTCGCCTCGTCATAGCTCGTGATGCGGTACGGCCCGCGCGGGTCGGCGTCGGAAAGCGTGTGCGCGCCCGTTTCATCATAATACCGCGCGCCGTCGACCAGGTACAGGGGCGCGGTGCAGCTCCACATATTCCGCACCGTGTACGGCTCGGTCACCCCCGCCTTGACCCAGCCGCGCGTGTCCGCCGGAGTGTCAAACGGCGTGCATTCGACCAGATACCAGAGCTGCCCGTCCACCGTCCGCTCGGTCAGCGCCTGGACGTATTCGCCCTCCTGCAAGGGCCGGCCGTCGCAGAGCTCCGCGGTGTCCGACGTGTCCTTCCGCATGGTGGTCTCCTGCGTGAGAAGAAGGCCAAGCGGATAGCCCGGCTCCATCGTTGGAACAGGGTCTTCCTCCGGCAGCTCGTCTGCCGGAATTTCGAGCGTGAAGGATTTGATGTACCAGTTTTCTCCGTCCTTTTCCAGCCGCAAAATGGACTCACCGGGGAAGCGGCTCGCCCAGCCGAACAGCTGTACGTATTCTCCGAATGCATCGATTGAGCCGCCGGTGCAGGTAAAGTAGCCGGGGCTGTAGTCGCTGGTGGTGTTATAGAACGCGTCGGTGCTTTCCAGATACGTATAGCCGGAGAACGGCTCCTGGATATCCTTGAGGTCGGCAAGGCCGATGCCCGCGAAGCGCTGCAGGACGGCCTCGACTGCCGACGCCGGATACCGGTGGATGGGCAGCGGGAAATCCTCCAGGCGTTCCGCCTTGAAGTCGGCCCATTTGTCCTTCAGCTGGGCAAACTCCTCCTCCGAAATATCCTCCTCGCCGCATTCGCCGAAGTAGGCAAGGAACTCCTTGAGGTTCAGCTCGCGCACGTCCTCATACGTTGAGGTAAAGAAGCCGTTGACCGCGAAGTGGCCGAGCGTGTCGTCGGTCGACAGCTCATAGTCGGCAAAGACCGCGTTGACCGCGTCGATCTGCTCCTGTGTGAGCGAGACGTCGGTCTTCAGGACGCTTTTCAGCGCTTCCTGATGCGCCGCTTCCGGGTCTTCGCCCCTGGCCGTCAGCTCCGCGAACGAGCAGCCGGTGGCCGTCACCGTGAGCAGCAGGGCGAGAACGACGCAGAGGACGCTCGTGCGCTGCTTTCTGGTGAGGAAGACGATGCGCTCCTTGACCGGCGGGCCGGCGAGGCTCAGCGCGGCCGTCTTGCGCGGGGCCTGCGCCAGAATGGCGCGCGCGTAGGCCATACGCTGCGCGGGCGCGAGCTTCACGGCGACGGCCTCGTCGCACGCCAGCTCCGCGTCGCGGCCGGAGACAAACGCAGCAAGCCAGACGAACGGGTTCCACCAGTAGACCGTGACCGCCGCCGCGCGGCAGAACGACCAGAGCGGATCCAGATGCCGCAGGTGCGTCAGCTCGTGGCGCAGGATCAGCGCTGCCGTGTCGTTCTGCAGCACGTTCCGCGTCAGATAGACGGCCGGGATGAGGCCTGCAAGGCAGGGCGACGGGATGCGGCTTGAGACGTAAATACTGGTTTTTCCGTGTCTTCCGAGGAATTTCCGGCTTTTGCGCAGCCGGATCGTAAAGACCAGCCACGAGCCAAGCATCCAGAGGCCGAGCAGCGCGCTGCCGCTGAACCAGATGATCCGGAAGATCTGCGTGGCCGTCAGCGGCTTCGCCGCCGGGTTTGCCGGTTCCTGCGTGACTGGCTGCGCGGGTGTTTGCGGCTGTACCGCCTGTGCGGGCGGTTGGGTGACCGGCGCGGTCTGCGCCGGGAACTCCGCGCGCTGCACCGGCGCGGCGGTCTGCTCTGCCGGAAGGACCGGCAGGGAGAACAGCGTCCCCGGCATGCAGAGCTTCAAAAGCACCACGAGCCAGAGCGCATAGATCATCCGCTTCGGCACGCGGTTTTTGAACACCGCCCGCACCAGCAGGACGGCTGCGATCAGCGCGGAGAGCGTCAATGTTTCTCGTATCATGGCAGCTCCTTTCCCTCAATTCCCCGGTCGGCTGTCTGCCGGGCGTACCGTAAACGCTTCGCCGGGGCCTCCCGCGTCATAATAGGAGAAGAACCCCATGCGGCAGATCGCGCCGTCCTGCAGCTCGTATTCAAAGCTGCCCCAGAGCGCATTCATTGTTTCTGCTGCGTTGGCCTCCGGGTCGCCGACGCGCAGACCGCGCGGCGAGGGATAGTCCGGGCTCGTCGTATAGACGCAGCTGACGTAGCCGTCCAGCCCCTCCCAGTCCTCCTTGCCCACCTGCAGGCGCAGCACGTGGACATATAGTCCGTCACGGCCGTATTTGACCACATCATAGTCCTCCCGCGAAACGCCGACCACACCAAGCTCCGCAAAGCCTTCGGTCACCGCCTGCGGAAGAAGGTCCCACCTGTCCCAGACGGAAATGCCGCCGAGCGTATGCTCACGGTCAGGGCACATCACGGAGCAGGCGCGCAGGAGATAGAAGCCGCCGTCATAGCATTGCAGCGTGTATTCCTTCCTCGCGTACGCACGATGCTCTGCCTTGGCAGCCGCATCCGCGTAAAAGTCGATAAGGTAGGTCACAAGGTCTCCGTCCTGCGCTTTTCCGACGAGCCGCGCCGTCCGGCCGTCGTCAGACCCGGAAACAGACGGGACGACGACCATTCCGGTTTGCCTGTCGTACGCCCTGCAGGCTGTGATATCAAAGCAATAGCCGCTGAAATAGCAGTCGAGCGTCCGGCGGATGACCGGGGTTGTGAAATAGAAGTTTCCGTCATCCGGGTCCTGATATTCCTTCAGCGTAGCTTCATTCGTCCACGCCAGAAACAACTGAAACAGCTGCTCCGGAGAAAGATCTTCCGGCGTGCTGAACGTCAGGCCCCGTTCCTGCGCAAGCGCCGTTTCCGCGCCGCGCAAAAAGCTTACGACCCTGCGATCCGGCGCCTGCACTGCGGGTCCCTGTTCCACGGATACAAACTTCGCGCGCAGCTCCGCGTCTCGCAGGAAGCTGTCTTCGGTTTTCCACCAGTCGGCGACGCTCTCTTCGCCGTAAATTTTACGGAAGCCCTGCGAGCAGAGCAGCGGCTCCAGGTCGTTATAGTAGTACCGGATGCCGGAGTCGACGCCAAAATCCAGCTCCAGCATGCCCCAGTAGGTGTTCTTGTCCGCAGGATCGATGTTCCGCGTCTCGATGTAGGTCTGCTTCTGCTCTGCCGCAAGCTCCAGAAAGTCCGGATCGTCCATGGTCCAGCACAGCTCGTGATTGGAAACGGGGAACAGCAGAAGGTCCTCCGCATCCGGGCGGACCTCGTCATAGAAGACGTCCAGCTTCCCTTCGGGCGCGTACAATCGGCAGAGGCGGATGCTGAGCTCTCCCTGTTCGGCAAAGAAGAGCGCGTCCCCGGCAGCCGCCATCTGCAAAATCGCCCCATCCGTCGCGCGGTAAATCGGCTCTGCCGCTTCCCCGCCATAATCGAGCCGGTAAATGGTCTGCGCGTCGAACGCATAGAGGCAGGCCGGGCCGGCCGACCAGCCGAGCGGCGCTTCCACCGGGTAAGCAAACAAGCGGGTCAGAGTCCCGTCTTCCGCCTGGTACAGGGAGAGGACGCCGTCCTCTGATAAAATTTCATAGTTTCCGTCCTTCATCCAGTCCGGCACGTCGTTCTCTGCCGGGTCATAGGGGCGGAGCTCCGCAAAATAGTCTTCATAGGAAAGCGGCGCGTCCGCTTGTTCGTCTGCCCATGGCGCTTCCGCCGGCTGCGTTCCAGGCTGGGCCTCCGGCGTTTTCTGGCAGCCCGATAAAAGGAGGCTGATACAGAGCGTCAAAAGGAGAATCCATTTTTTCATTGCGCGCGCTCCTTTTCTGCTGCGTCCAGAATGGCTTTCAATTCCTGAATGTCCTGCTCGGACAGTGTGCCGCGGTCGACGAGGTTCGACACCATCATGCCCACGCTTCCTCCGTAAACCTTCGACAAAAATGCTTCCGTTTCCTCGGGTTCAACATCTGAATACGTGATCGCGGCGCTGTATTGCTGAAATCTTCCGCTGTCGTCCATCGTGACCGCGCCCTTGGCGATGAGCCGCTTGAGCATCATGAAGATCGTCGCCCGGCTCCAGCCGGTCTCGGCGTCCAGCGCTGTGACCAGCTCCGCAAGCGTGCGCGGCTGGCGCTGCCAGAGTGTTTTCATCAGCTTCCATTCCCCGTCGGACAGTCTGAGATGTTCCATGCGTTCCGCTCCTTCCCGTGTGTTAACATATGTTATATTTCGAGGATAGCACAGGTGTTAACGTTTGTCAACAGAAAATGTGGCGTCACCCACGCGCGCTTTCTCCCCCTCCGCTCAGCTGGCTTCGGCGATGAAAAGGGCGGCACGGCTGTCCATGATGCGGGCAGCCTCCTGCGCGGTCTTGCGGCCCTGAAAGAAGGCGTCCGCCTCGTCGAGGATGATGGTCAGGATCTCCTGATTGCTGCAGGCGCGGCAGTCCACATGCTCCAGTACGTGCATGAGGTCCGCCGCGACGGCTTCGTCAAACAGGAAGGTCTGCGTCCCGGCCTCGCCGACATCGACGCGGCCTTCTTCGCGGATGGCAGTCTGCTGATAGGTCTTCTGCGCGTCGATCTCCTGCTGCAGCTGTGCCTGCAGGACGGCCGTGCTGACCGGGAAGGCGTCCGTGATGGTCTTCTGGAAGCTCTCTGCGAGCATGGCCCGCAGGGCCTGCACCGCGGCCTCCTGCATGGAGGAGCCCGCGCAGACGCCGAGCTGCAGCACGGGCTGGTAGGTCACGCCGCCGTCCGCGCTGAGGGAAAGCACGCGGAACGCGTCGCCGGTCTGCTCGTACCAGCTGTTCTGCATCTGACGGTACACGGAGACGGAACGCATGGGCTGCTGCATGATGCTGTCCGGGCCCAGCTCCGACGGCTGGATGCGGGCGCAGGCGGTCAGAAGGTCCAGAAATTCCTCGCTTTCAAACGAAGCTGTACCGGTATCGTAGTCCAGAAAGCGCTCCGCGGCGTGGCGGCAATAGACGCCGAGCAGGTCCCTGCCGCCCCAGACGAAGCGGACATCCGGGACCGCGCCGCGCAGCACATCCTCGACCGAGGTCTGCAGCGACGCGCCGAGCTTGGACGCGGGACCGAACAGTGGGTCGAGCGTGAACGCGCCGACGATGGAATAGCGCTTCCCATCCACCTCGCAGGGCTGCTGCACGCCAGACAGCACCCCTTCCTCCGGCATCCCGTCCAGCGGCAGCAGGATGCCGTTCTTTGCGTACCCGGCGTACTGCGCGCCGCTCAGGTCGCTGCAGTCGAGCAGGTCGGGGACGTTCCCGGCCATGAGCTCGGTCGTGCGGCGCGTGACGGCGTCCGCGTAGCTTTCGGCGCCGTCGGCATAGTTGACGATCTCAATGCGGACGGGCGCGCCGGAGGCGTTGTAGCTCTGGATCAGACTGCACAGCAGTTCCTTGTCCGCATCAAAGTCGATGAGGCCGAGGGTCAGGGTCTGTTCCACAGTCTCCGGACCCGGTTGTGCCGGGCTGGCCGCTGCCTGTGGCTCCGGCAGCTTGATCTCCGGCTGGGGCTGCTTCTGACAGGCGGCGAGCAGAAGGACGGACAAGAGCAGCAGGAGGTATAACATCGTCTTTTTCATCATGGTCTCTCCTTTTCCGGCGTGTTTTGTACTTCCACTATATCACAAATTTCCGGCAAAATTTCTTAATTATTCCTAAGATTGCTTCACTGGATCCGGTAGCCGGAGAGGACGAGGGTCAGGATCAGGGACCAGAATTCTTCTCCGGCGGCGCGGAAATAGCGGGCGGCGGGGATCGCGTGAAAGGATACGACCCGGTTCGTCTCGTCCAGCCAGGCTTCGTAGGTGCGGTCTTCGTTCATGGTTCAGCGGCCTCCAGAAAATCGAATATTGTCGTAGTATATACTACGACAATAATGATTAAAATGCAACGATTTTTCAAAGTATAATAAACGAAAAATCGTAGGTGGTGATCGCGTGACAGACATTCTCGGCCTGATCCGGAAAAACCGCGAGGCCAGGGGCTGGACAGAATATCAGCTCGCGGAGCGCTCCGGCCTGCCGCAGTCGACCATTTCCTCCTGGTACAAGAAGGGCATGACGCCATCGTTTTCCTCGCTGGAAAAGATCTGCGAGGCCTTCGGGCTGACGCTCTCGCAGTTTTTTGCCGACGCCGAGGACCGGCTCGCGCTGACGCCCGCGCAGCGGGCGCTGCTGGACAAATGGAGCCGCCTGACCCCCGGCCAGCAGAGCTCTTTGCTGGCACTGATGGACGCGATGCTGGAAAAACAACAGATCAGCGCCGGGCAGCGATCGCTGCCCGGCGCTCATTCGTATGCTTTTGCCCCCCCTGAAAGAACAAGCACCCCGGCACACTGTGCCGGGGTGCTTTGATCGATCAATACATTTTTGCGCCTGCGGGGATGTGGGGGTCGAGCATGAGGAGGTGGAGCTTTTCTGCGCCTTCCTCGTGGTGGACGGCGCTGATCAGCATACCGCAGGAGTCGATGCCCATCATGGGTCTGGGCGGCAGATTCACGATGGCAACGCACGTTTTTCCAACCAATTCTTCCGGTTCGTAATATTCGTGAATGCCGGAAAGGATAACTCTATCCTCTCCAGTTCCGTCATCCAGCACGAATTTCAGGAGTTTTTTGGACTTTTTGACCGCTTCGCAGGACTTGACCTTGACGGCGCGGAAGTCGGATTTCGAGAACGTCTCGAAGTCGACGAAGTCCTTGAACAGCGGCTCGATCTCGACGTTAGAAAAATCAATCGGCTCGTCCTTGACCTCGATCTCGACTGTGCTCGTCGCGCCGCCGATGATACCAACTTCCTCTGGCTTTTTTGTCTTGGGAGCGTCGAGTGGCTTCATCGTCGGGAACAGGATGACGTCGCGGATGGTGTCTGCGCCGGTGAAGAGCATGACAGCGCGGTCGATGCCCATGCCCATGCCGCCCGTGGGGGGCATGCCGTATTCGAGGGCGGTAAGGAAATCCTCATCGAGCATTTCGGTCTCGTCGTCGCCGCGTTCACGCTGCTCGACCTGGTCGTTCAGCTCGGAATAGGCGTTGCCCATCTCCGCGCGGCAGATGAAGAACTCAAAGCGCTCGGTCAGGCGCGGGTCCTTGGGGCTGCGCTTGGTCAGCGGGCTGACCTCGACCGGGTACATGGTGATGAACGTCGGCTGCACCAGATGCTCCTCGACCTTCTGGTCGAAGCAGGCGTAGAGGGCGTTGCCCCAGGTCTTTTCAGCGGCGTCGGCAAGCTCAACGCCGACTGCCTTTGCCGCCGCAACGGCCTCTGCATCGTCGGTGATCGCATCGAAGTCGACGCCGACATACTTCTTGACGGCTTCCACCATCGTCAGCCGCGGCCAGCCGGGGGTCAGGTCGACCTTCTCGCCCATCCATTCCAGCTGGTAGCTGCCCATAACCTCCTTGGCGAAGGTGGTGTAGACGCCCTCGGCGATGTCCATCATATCGTGGAAATCGGCGTAGGCCTGATAGAGCTCGACAGTAGTGAACTCGGGGTTGTGCTTGGGGTCCATGCCCTCGTTGCGGAAGATGCGGCCGACCTCATATACGCGCTCCATGCCGCCGACGATCAGGCGCTTGAGGGGCAGCTCGGTCGCGATGCGCATGTACATGTCGATATCGAGCGTATTGTGGTGGGTAATGAACGGACGCGCGGCCGCGCCGCCGGCAATGGTGTTGAGGACGGGGGTCTCGACCTCGATATAGCCCATATTGTCCAGATAATCCCGCAGATGCTTGATGAACTGCGAGCGGATGATGAAGTTGCGCTTGACCTCGGGGTTCACGATCAGGTCGACATAACGCTGACGATAGCGGGTCTCCTTGTCGGTCAGGCCGTGGAACTTCTCGGGCAGCGGCAGCAGGGATTTGGACAGGAGCGTGATCGTCTTCGCGCGCACGGACATTTCGCCGCGCTGGGTGCGGAAGATCTCGCCCTCGACGCCGACGATATCGCCGATGTCATATTTCTTGAAGCGGTTGTACGCGGCCTCGTCCATCTCATCCTTGCGGGCGTAGAGCTGGATGCGGCCGGTCTTGTCCTGCAGATCGCAGAAGGAGACCTTGCCCATGCCGCGCTTGGACATGAGACGGCCCGCGATGGAGACGGGTTTTCCCTCCATCTCGTCAAAATGGTCCTTGATCTCCTGTGCGGTCGTGGTGCTGACGAAGCGGGTGATGGTAAACGGGTCCATCCCCTCGGCCTGCAGCTGCGCGAGCTTTTCGCGGCGGACCTTGATCTGGTCGCCGAGGCTGACCTGCGGAGCCGCGTTCTGCTGATTCCTGTTTTCCTGTTCCATATCGTCCCTCTTATCTGTTTCTGTGATTCGTTACTTTTCGACCGTCAGGATCTTGTACTTGAGCACGCCAATGGGTGCTTCGACATCGACGATATCGCCGACCTTATGGCCGAGCAGCGCCTTGCCGAACGGAGAGTCGTCGGAGATGCGGCACTCCATGGGGTTGGCCTCCTGCGAGCCGACGATGGCGTAGAGCTCCTCGTCACCGGTCTCCATATCCTCGACCTTGATGGTGCAGCCGAGGCTGATCTTGCCTTCGGAGTCCTCGGTCTCGTCGATGATGACGGCGTGGGCAAGAATGTTCTCGACCTCGGCGATGCGGCCGTAGAGCTTGGCCTGCTCGTTCTTGGCCTCGTCGTATTCGCTGTTTTCGGAAAGGTCGCCGAAGGAGCGCGCCTCCTTGATCTGCTCGGCTACTTCCTTCTCACGCGTCGTCTTCAGATAAAAAAGCTCCTGCTCCAGCTCTTTGAGGCGGAGCGCACTGATCTTGAATTCTTTTGCCATGATTGATCGTTCCTTCCATATTCGGTCGGGCTGGAAACGCCCGGTAGTTACAGGGATTCAGCAGACATTATATCGGTCAAAGATATGGATGTCAAGAGATTTTCTGGCGGATGGCGCGGATTGCGGCCTGTAATTGTGCGTCATCCGCGTGTGCCAGCTGGCCGTAGAGCAATTTCGCCGCATCTTCGTCGGAAAGCTCCACGAGCTCGTCCGGCGTGACGCCGATATCGGTCAGGCTGCGTCCGTTCGGGGTGAAGTACTTGCCGATGGAGAGATTGAGCATGGAGCCGTCGGAGAGCGTGAAGGCGGTCTGGAAATTGCCCTTGCCGTAGGTCTTCGTGCCGACGACGGTCGCCCAGCCGTATTCCTGCAGGGCAGCGGCAAAGAACTCCGCGGCGGAATAGCTGTCCTGGTTGACGAGGACGGCCATGGGCAGCTCGATGCAGGCCGCGTCGGAGCGGTCGGTCTGTTTGGTCCCGCTATAGTCCTCGCTCTGGAACAGGATCCCCTCCGGCAGGAGCCGGTCGAGGATCTTGACGAGCTCGTCCTTATAGCCGCCGCCGTTATTGCGCACGTCGAAGATCAGGGCCTGCGCGCCGTCATCGAGCAGCGCGTCGATGGCGGCGGAGGTCTCGTCAAAGCAGCGGGTATCGAAGTTGGCGATCTTCACGTAGCCGATCTGATCGTCCAGCATTTCATAGGTGGCCACAGCGGTCTCGATGCTGCGGCGTTCGACCGTCAGGGTCAGGCGCTCGCCGCCGCGGAGGATGGTCAGGGCCACGGAGGTCCCCTCCTCCCCTCTGACCTTTGCGCGGGTGCCGGCCATGCCGAGCGTGAGCGTGGACTCGCCCTCGACCTCGGTGATGATATCGCCGACCTGCATGCCAGCCTCCTCGGCCGGGCCGCCGGCGGTCACCTGCTCGACGCGCATACCGCCGTCCTGCTCCTGCAGGGTGATGGTGACGCCGATGCCGACATAGGCGTTCTGCATCTGCTCGTCATAGCTGCTTTTTTCCTCGGCGGTGAGGTAATAGCTCCAGCGGTCACCGGTCGCCTCGACCATGGCGGCGGCCGCCGCGTCGGCGAGCGCGTCCTCGTCATAGTCGTCGATGAAAAAGCGGTCAAGGTAGGCGCTGACCTCCGCGGCCTTGTCCTCTGCGGGGGTACAGCCGCGGGTGAGCAGCTGCATCGTCACGATAGACGAGCCGAGGATGGCGACGGCGAAAGCGAGCACGAGGAGGAGGATCTTCTGCCATTTTTTCACGATGGATACCAGCCTTTCTGGAATGGGATGTTTCTTTTTTTGCCTCCGGCGGCCCAGTCTTTTCTCTCGCAAGAGAAAAGACTGGGGAGAAAAGAGTGCTTGGTTACGGTTTGATGCCTGCTGCATCTGCATTCAGGTGGGGACCAATGTTTTGGATGTCGTTCCACTCGATACTCACCCTACGGGCGTCTTGGTACGCGCCGCCTGATACGGGACACCAGATTTGTGGGCAGCTGCGTTTGAATATTTGCGGTAAAACATCCTGCGGTTGAGATTTTCGGCGTGGTGCGGATGCGCCGGGCGATTGCAGCAGATAAAAGCTTTCCCACAGCCTGGGGGCAGGCTGTGGGAGAGGGGTTTGGATCGGGTCAGCCGATGTAGTTGAAGGGGTTGACGTCGGAGCCGTTGTAGTAGATGGTGAAGTGCAGGTGCGGGCCGGTGGAATAGCCGGTGGAGCCGACATAGCCGATGGTCTGGCCCTGCGTGACGTAATCACCGACCGACACGGACAGGGACGGCTGGTGTGCGTAGAGGGTGGAATAGCCGTCGCCGTGGTTGATGACGACGTAGTAGCCCCAGGCGCCGGAATAGGCCGCGGTCGTGACCGTGCCGGACTTCGCGGCAAGGATGGCCGTGCCGGCCGCCGCGCCGAAGTCGACGCCGTTATGCCAGCTGTACTTCTTGGTCAGCGGGTGGATGCGGTAGCCGTAGGAGTCGGTGACCTGGCACTGATACGGCAGCGGATACAGCCAGCCGCCGGTATTGGTCGCGCCGGAGGAATTGCTGCTGGAGCCTTTGTTGTTATTCTGGCGGTTGAGCGCGGCGATGCGTTCGGCCTCTTCCTTGGACAGGGCCGCATAGTAGGCAGACTCGGACTTGGCGATCTCCTCGGAAAGCGCGGCCTCGTCCGCCATGTTCTGCATGTAGTCGGCGTTCATTTCTTCATACGCCGCCAGCATCTCGGTCAGAAGCGTATCCTGCTCCGCGCGCTGGGCCTCGAGATCCTGCTCCTGCTGGTCGAGCTCCTGACGCGTCGCGTCGAGCTCTGCCATCTGCTGCTCGAGCTCGGCACGCTCGGTCGCGATCTGCTCGGAGACGGCCTTCATCTTCTTGAGCATCTGCTGGTCGGCCTTGGCGATCTCCTGGATGACGTCGATCTTGTCGAGCAGGTCGGAGAAGCTGTTGGCGCCGAAGAGGATGGCCCAGTAGGAGATGCTGCCCGTCTCCTCCATGGAGCGGATGCGGGTCTTGTACTGCGTGTTGAGGCGCTGTTCCTCGGCCTGTGAGGCCTCGAGGTCGGCCTGCTTGTTGGCGATGAGCAGGCTGTACTGCTGGACCTGCTCGTTGAGGTTGTCGATGGAAGCCTGCGTCATGCTGATCTGCTGGTCGATATCGGATTTCTTTTCGACGAGCGTCTGGGTCTTGGACTGGTTTTCCTTGATCTTTGCCTGCAGGGCTTCGCGTTCTTTCTTGAGTTCCGCCTGCTGGCTGCGAAGGCCGTTGAGCTCTTTTTTGATCTCGGAGCTCGAAGCGGCGTTGACCATGATGATGAGGGCGCTCGAGATGAGGCCCAGGAGCATCACGGCGACCAGCACCAGGCAGACGATCCGGCGGCCGGAGCCGCTGTTTTTGGGTTTCATAAGTGCGGATACCTCCCGGTTTACACCTTCAGGAACTTGCGGATGGAAAGTAAGCTGCCGAACACACCGACGAGGAAGCCGGTGAGCGCGTAGGCGATGGCCACGATCTCGATGACGTCCGTAAAGGGCGTGAGGACAAACAGCTTGAGCGTATCGAGCTGCTGGATCTTCGTCAGGACGAAGTCATACAGGCCCCATTCGAGGAAGAAGGCCGCCGCCGCCGCGATGATACCAATGATAAAGCCTTCCACGACAAAAGGCAGTCGGATAAAGGCGTTCGTCGCGCCGACCATCTTCATGATGGCGATCTCCTCGCTGCGGGAGTACATGGCGAGCTTGACCGTATTGGAGATGATGAACAGCGAGACGACGAACAGGACCGTCACGATGACGAGCGAGGCGATGTTCAGCACGTTCTGTACGGTCTGGAAGCCCTCAGCGATCTCGAAGTGTGCAATGACCTCGGCGACGCCCTCGATCTGCGTGAGCTTGTCGTAGGTCTGCTTCAGAAGCGAGTTGTCCTCGACGGTAACGACGTATCGGTCGCGCAGCGTATCGGGATCCAGACCCGCGAACGCATCCGGATCGTTCAGGGTCTCGACAAAGTCGTCGAGCGCCTGATTGCGTGAGACAAAGGTTGCAGAGCGAACGTTGGTGATGAGGTTGATCTGTGAGCCGACGGATTTGGCCTTGGCCTCGGAATAGCTCTCGTCGATGTAGACGAGCATCTCGTTTTCCTGCTCGAGCTCCTTGACCATGGCGCTGGTATTGTAGAGGATGAGGCAGAACGAGCCCATGATGATGAGGCACGCCACCGTGACGCAGATGGCCGCGAAGGACATGAAGCCGTGCAGGAACACGCCGCGGAAGCCTTCGCGCAGTAAGTAACCGATATTATTCTTCTTCATTGAGATAGTACCCGTCCATTCCGTCGCTGATGATTCTGCCCTCGCTGATGGCGACGACACGCTTCGTGAAGCGGTTGACAAGCTCCCGTTCGTGCGTGACGACCAGGACCGTGGTGCCGAGGGCATTGATCTGCTCCAGCAGCATCATGATCTCGAGCGAGCGCGCCGGGTCAAGGTTGCCCGTCGGCTCGTCGGCAATGATGACGCTGGGGTTATTGACAAGGGCTCTTGCGAT
>OHBD01001039.1_pt1 | contig 13372 bp, 9 predicted proteins | sample 1577291 | NCBI WGS metagenome assembly OHBD01 (sample SAMEA3879572, study PRJEB24766) | human gut metagenome | biome: human-associated habitat; feature: feces | place: USA | collected 1985/1987
TTTGTTATTATGTCGAAAAAATAGCAAACTGTTTAAAACTATCGTTTTAGAATTATCCCCGCATCCAGATAAAGACACTTGGAAAAAAGTCTTTATTACACTATGACGGATGCATTTTTAAAATTTGAATAATGACGAAAAAGGAAATTATAGACAGAGCCTCTGAAATTAGCGGCATACCTCAGACCCAAATAAGAAATTGCATGGAAGCTATCATTAAAGCAATTTTGGAAGCACTATCTGAAAAGAAAAAAGTTACTCTACATAATTTTGGCAGCTTTTTCACCAAAGAAATGAAAGCCAGAATTGCAATGAATCCCAGAGATAAAAAAAAGATTTGTCTTGACGCCCGGACTGTCATAAAATTCAAAATCAGCCCCAAATTTAAGTTTAAGGATTTAAGTGATAATCACTCCTAACATTTAAGTTATTTGTGGTTTAATAGAATATTACCGGGATATGAAAATAGTCCGGCCGAATTCTTATTTCATATAAATGAAAAGCCATTGTTTACGTTTGTTTTAATCACAATTATCTATTCGCGGCTATTCTTAAATGAAACATTTAAGATATGTCCCAAGAAAAATTTTATCAGGTAAAATATACTATTGACGTTGATTCTTCCAAAGGCACTAAGGAAGTTCAAAATTTTGCCGCATCTGTAAAAGAGTTGAATCAGGCAAAACTGACTTTCGATACTGCCGTTAAGAACATCAATAAATTCGTGAAAGACATGGATAGTCTATTCCGAACCAAAGGGGGGCGGAAAAAAGATTTTTCATTCACAATGAAAATTGATACGACCAAAAGTGAAGAGAGTCTTGGACGTGTCAAAACTGCAATCGAAGAGATAAGAAAGTCGGCAACAGGTATAAAACTTGTGGTGGATACCGGCGGAGCTGCTACCACTAAAGCTATCAAAGACCAAGCAAAAAAAGCTCTTAACAATCAAAAAGGAAATAATAAGGTTGATGCAAAATCTGCTACTGAAAGTATCCTTGCAGCGCAACAACGAATTACTAAATCTGTAGGAAAGATAAATGGTGCCCTTATAAGTCTTGAAAGAGGAAGGGAACTCAGGATCAAAACAGATACGGCAAAATCGCAGCTTCAGGAAGTTCTAAATCTTCTTACCAAGATAAAAAACGCTTCGACAATTAATATGCTGACATATGGGGGCAGACCTGGCTATGGCGGAGCAGTTGTTCCGTTTGCTCCAAATGGTGGTGTACCAATATCTGACAAAGCAAACCGACGGTTACAGGATAAATTGTACTCTTCACAAAGAGTACATCAACAACGTTTAACTCATCAACAAGAGTTAGCAGATGCGAGAGAACAAGAAAGATCGGCACTTAGTGCTGCCCGAAAGATTGAGAAGGAACAGGCCAGAATAAAGAAGCAGGAAGATAAAATTCGGCGTCAAACACTTGCTGAACGACGCAGAAAAGATAAGGAGGAAACAAGAAGAAAGCAACGAAATGCGCTAAATGATGTCCGGCAGGTACAACGTAACGCCAACCTAGAAAACTCGTTATATGGAGCTACTCGTCGCGGTGCTATAAACAGACTGCAATACTCCCGCGCTCCTTCCGTTAGGAATTTACCTTTCGGTTATATGCTTAACGCTTACATGGGTTATAGCATAATGAAGCGTAATCTTACGGAGGCTGTAGAATATAGTAATATTATGCAGACTGCCCATAGTATTCTTCGTGTAGCGGACGATGATCTCGGCACTTTTGAAACAAGATTCTCCAATATGGCAAATTATGTTCGTCAGATTGGTGTGGAAACTAAATTTACTGCGATTGAGGTAGCTGGAGCGGTTAAGTATTTGTCCATGGCAGGTATGGGTGTAAGTACTATTATGGAGTCCATCAGACCCATTACCAACCTTGCACTCATTGGGGATAATGATATAGCAGAGATCGCCGATCTTGCCACCAATATCATGGCGGGCTATAATATTAAGAGTTCGAGCATGGGAAGTGTGGCGGATATTCTCGCTTCAACTGTAAGTCGCTCAAACGTAAATATTGTAGAAGTAGCTGAATCTTATAAAATGGCTGCTGGTTACTTGAAGTTATCCGGTGTCGACTTTACAGAAGCATCTGCTGCGATTGGTATTTTAGGTAATGCCGGAATGAAGGGGACAATGGCCGGTACAGCTTTGCGAGCTATGTCTACTCGCTTTGCTAAACCGACAAAAGAAGCACAAAAGACAATGGATCGGTTGGGGGTCAAGTTTACACAATTTGTCGATGTTTACGGAAAAAAGGTTGAAAAACTTAAACCCCTCGCAGACATATTTCAGGAACTTAATGAAAAGGGAGCTACCCTTGCTGATATGCAAAGCATTTTTGGTAAAATTGGCGGGAATGCTTCAATGATGTTTCTGAATAACTATGATAAACTACGTGAACTTACTGCACAAAATGCTACTTCACATGGAATTGCAGGTGAACTTGCCCTTGTAAAACAAAACACTACAAAGGGCCTGTGGTACCAAGTCACCTCGCAATTCTCTGAGAGCTTTATGCAGGCGTTTGAAATACTGGAGCCACAAATACAAGGAGTTTTAAAAGACTTTCTCGAAAGATTTAAAGCAAAGGATTTTGCCAAGGGGTTACAAAGCATCGGCAGTGTAATGATCGATATATTGGCAACTCTCGGAAAGTTTGCGACATGGGTAACAACTAATTTCCATTGGATCGAGCCCATGCTTTTTACCGGATTTGTAGCTATAAAATTATATAAACTTGCTGCCGCACTCACGAATGTAGGTGTTGCTATTGGTTTTATAGGAAAACAATCAGCAGCAACCTCAACATTGCAATTACTTAACGGTCTGACTGGCTTCGGAGGGTTTGGAGGATTAAGGGGTTTGCGAGGAATGACAATGGCTAATAAAAAAACCCTTGTCACAGCCTTACGAGCAGCCGGAGTTTCAGGAAAAGGAGCTATGACCCGCTATCTAATGTCTACAGGTATGCGCGGAGGAGCATCGGCATTCCTCACTCGTGGTGCCGCTTCTGGTTTATTTGCATCACAGGTTGCCACAGGAAACGGTTTAATGGGCGCCACTGCATCACTTTCTGCAATGGGCGCCACCGCTGTTGCAGCTACCGCCGGAATGGCAGCACTTGCTGGGGCAATAGGATGGGTTGCCTATAAAACATGGAAAGTTTATGAGGCAAAAGAGGCAGTACAAGAAGAAATAAAATCCAACAGAGAATATCATTACCCATCAATAGATGCGTTATATAAGAGTTTAAATAAAACATATCTTGAAGCGCTGAGGACTAAAAAGGCTACGGATGATCTTACAGCTGGTAAAACACTGGAAGAAGTATCCGGCCAAAAAATAGGTGCTTTCACCGGAAACTGGTGGGCAGCTGTTTTATCAAATTTTGGTAGAGGTTCTGCTTATGGTAATTATGGAAATAATTATACGGCATATAGTACTCGGGATGCCTATCAGGATGATACAAGGGCTGCATTAAGAACAGTTGCTCAACTTGACGGACATAATTATATAAAGTCCGCTTGGGGTGATTTGGGTAAATATAAAGAAGCATTCGAAGTTGATGCTTATATCGACAATATCTTCAACAAGTTTGGTCAAAAGGAAGAAAATCTCGAAAGTTCATGGTATAAAATAATCGACGGCAAAGCATATTATAAAGAAGATATGGACAAGATCACAGCCGGAGAAGCCACAAAAACCTGGGATTATGCACAGGTAATCAATGAAGAGTTTATACCAAAAATCAGAGAACATGCAACTGCCTACAGAAATGCTATAGCCTCATACGACGGAGCGAAAAATCTAATAGAACAAGGTGGCTTTAAGTTCTCCATGTTCGAAGAATTAGGATTTCATAGGAATAAACAAGGGGAATGGGTTCAGAACGAACTTCCTAAGAATGCAACAGACGAAGACCGCAAAAAATCTGTTGGGAACAGAATGCAAATGAATGATGCATTAGTAAAATTCGTTGGGAGCTTACGTAAGACTTTTCATGGAGATGCAATGGCTACTGAAAATGTTATGCAAGCGGCTGGAATACCCCGTGGACTTTATTCCAATGAGCCAAATTCGAATGATATGGAACCATACAAAGCAAATGGAATAACCAATCTTGATGATGGTGGAGCAGGTGGTAATTATTCGGGAACAGGAAAATTATCATCAGCAGCACCTAAACAAGTTATAGTAAATATCGAAAATCTTATGAGTGTAAAAACAATAGACTTAATGAAATCTGAAAATGGGCAGACCGCTGAAATTCAAAATCTAAAAGAACAAATGGCACAGGCATTAATCGATGTTGTTCACGATTTCGACGCGTCGTGGAATTCATAAAATAATCTATCAATAAGCATGTTAACGAACGAATTAAAAGGACTTGCAAAGGCAACGCTTCTATCCGGTGGTGTAATAAGCCATGGTAGTGTAGCCGGGTATATTAGCGATTCAGCCCGAAGAGCTCTCGGTTTAGGTCTTGCCCATTTTCAGGATGGTGCGGTACATTTATTTAGTAAAGATTCGAAAATACTAAAACGAGCCCTCATACAACGTACTCATCAGTTGGCTTATGGTGCGCTAAGATCATATCCGCGCTTCATCAAATACTGGGAACGTGTCGAAAGGGATAAATATTTGCAAACGAAGTCACAATCAAGTATTGCAAATAAAACCGGCCAATATTTCCAACTTATATCAGAACAAAAAGCTGTTGCTAAACAGAAAGGTTATGCAGACACTATTGTGGGAAATATTGTGCAGGATTATTTGGAACTTGAAATAAGTAAAGAAGGGACATATTACGACAATAAAACTAAAAAAGTTGAATCAAACTCACAATATGGGCTTGTGACATTTGTCGATTTACAGCCATTAATCCAAGTCAATAGTAAGAATAACATTGTTATGACGACTGTTCAAGGGAGGGATTATACTCGGAAAGAATATATTTCAGGTGGCGATCTTGAAATTAATATTAATGGTAAAATAACCAGTAAATATCCAGACGTTTATCCTGACGCAGAAGTATCTAAATTCTTAAAAATCATGCAGTATAAAGGAGCACTTAACTGCGAGAATACCATCCTGCGCCAATTTAACATCACCCAACTAATTATTTTAAGCTATAATGTTCCAGCTCCTGAATATAGGAATATACAACCGTATACTATTAGTTGTGTTGCAGTCGAACCATCAGAAGCAATCGAGGTGAAAATACGAGACCAGGAGGTTGTGGATACTGCAATTAAGCACACAAATAAGTGGATTAAGTTAGTAAAGTTAGGAACTGAAGTGATTGACCCGGCATCCCTTCTTAAAATTTCTCGGTTATGGATTTAGGAGCGCTCGATGTACTTTGTTGTCATATTTCTATCGGTGACCCTGATCCGGAAAATCCGATGAAAATTAAGAATCCTGTGGAGCTTTTTGAGGTTCAGGAGATTGAAATTAATGAGTCCTACAAAGAACTTATAGGAACTGCAAAATTAAAATTCCCCAAGGGTACCGTTTTTAAAAGCACAGTAATCGGACCAGTTACTATGGAGGGCAAAGATGCTTCCAAAATATCTACCGAGATTATGCAGGACGGGGTAATTATCGAGAAAAAGAGTTCGCAATCAGCCGTTGACGAAACGACTTTTAAAATTGGGCAACGAATTAATATAAAGCTGGGCTATAACGGACTTCTCAAAAATATGTTCGATGGGTATATTGTCGGATATAATTCCGATAGCCAATTTGAGATTACTTGCGAGAATATGGCATATAAGTTAAAACTTAAACAAGCTCCTAAATTTGAAACACCTGTAAAAGGCACAAAAGTAAATGATGTTCTTGGAGATAAATATGGGTTATTAAAAGATACAGGCTTCAAGATTCATACTGATACACAGAAGTTTGATATTCAAATCGGTAAGGTTAAGGTAACTGATAATTTTACTGTAGCGGATGTACTTTCAGACTGGAGCAAATTTAAAGTGTATTGCTTTTTGAAATACGATGCTGATTCACCGGATGATATGCCTACTATTGCAATCGGCAGACCCTACTCATCATCAAAAAGCCAGCCTGTTTTTCCCACTGATGTAGACGGACCTTTCCCTATCTATTTCGATTATCACGTAACAACAAATGATTTGGATATAGTTAAAACCGATCCAAAGTTTCTTGCCGTTACCGGAAAAGCATTAGGCACTAATGAAAAGTTTTTTGAGGTAACTATTAGGCTGAATCCGGAACATGATCCTACAGATTCCAATTCAAAAGAATTTCAGGTTGTCAATGCCACCCAAATTTCAAAAAAAACGCATAAGGTTACCGGAAATACCACTGCAAAGGGAGCTGAAACTAAAACCAAAGTAGATTTAAGTACATATACTATTGTGCCCTACATGTCTCCATCAATCGGAATCAATAGTGATAAACTTGTAGAGGAAACAACTGAGTATTTTAGAAATTACAATTTAAACGGGATAACCGGAAGCATTACGATTTTCGGAGACTATGGGATTCCTTCTGCTGTCCAGGTTGAACTATTTGACTACAGAAATCCAAGTAAAAACGGAATTTATCTGGTTGAAGAAGTAACTACCACTTTTGGAGTAAACGGATACAGGCAAAAACTAACTATTCCTTATAAAATTAAAGGAGAAAAATCGACTTATGGCAGTGAAAAATAACAGCGGGCAAAATAATAGCGGAAGAATGATTTCAGAGGCAATCCGTAAAATTGCACTTGGAAGAAGTATTGAACGTATCGATATGGCTCCAAGTGGAATGAGCGGAATAGGAACGGCGCGAATGATCCATGGATATGTGGCTAAAATACATAACGACGAAGGCGATGAGGAATTTGAAACTTATGGAGGCACCATCGATGTCGGTGAGTTCCCAGATGAGACAGCAAGTTCTGAACCTATTATTCATAAAGGGGTACTATTATCCGGGACAAAAGAAAATAATGGAGGTTTTTTAATAATACCGACTCTTTTTTCTGATGTGACAATCGTTAGTGATGCCGCTACAAATTATATGTATGTCCTCAATTTTTCGCATGCAGACATAATATATATAAATTCTCACAACGAAGTTAAGATCGGTGTAACCGAAACAGAAGAACTTGACTCTGAAAGTAATGACTCCCCAGATTATGATGAACTGGAAAAAACAGGAAATGAATCATTTACAAAATATCTGGCCGAAATTATTGAAACGGTTTCGCGAAATAAAGACGGTAAAGAAATTACGATTACCATCACTCCAGAGACGATCGTTCAAACTGTGGACAAATCACAGGTTAGTCAAACAACCGACAAACTAACTCATAAGGTAGGAGGAACAACCATTGTTATTGCTGATAAAAAAATAACCCTTGGTGCGGAAGACGCTTCGGAGCCATTGGTACTGGGCAACGAACTGGCAAACCTGATGATGGAGTTCATAACTGAATGTACTAAGATAATGACTCCAACATTAATGGGTACTATGCCTGCGGTCAATGCTCCCAATTTCGCTCCTCTCACATCTAAAATACAGAAATTCTTATCTAAAACTTCATTTACAAAATGAGCGTAATACTACTTCCGGGAATTGTCAACTTAGATCCTGATAGCTTATGCTATAGTATCTATAATCAACTCTATAATAACTTCTTCAATGCTCAGGATAAAAAGGATGAACAACACCCATGGGGAGTAGAAGAGGGTGATGAAACAAGTATTCGCTTAAGAAATACAGCCTATAATTTTGCTGAAGCCATTGCCGGAGCTGTCAATGGAGAAGGTGGTTCAGGAGAAAACGGAGGAGTCCTGCTGAATTATATACATAAGAAAGGTAACCAAATGCAAGGAAAACTTCTTTCCAACTATGGGTTTGAAGCTGGAGTGGAAAATCATTGCATTTTGCAGACCGGGTATAAAGAATACAGAGACGACAACGGTAATCTTACCGATAAAAGGTATAATGTACAAATAAACGGAGACCTCGATGTCGGTTCTGGTAATTTATTTATTGGAGGAAAGAATTTTATAGGTTATGATTTTAAGAATGATTGGGCAGTAATTGAGTATAACACTCTTTATATTGGAAAATCATTACTTAAATCATCCGGCAGTTTTGAACTTTCGGACGGATTTAATACAGTTACTATATCCTCAACATCTATCACCGTTAATGGAAATGATGTATACCATAAAGGCAATGCCAATAGTATTACTATCGACTGGGTTATGAAGAATGCGCATATTGAAAATGATATGCGAATTCGAGGTAAAGCAAATTTTGAAGGCTTTTTATCTGCTATCAATGGTTTTGAATTAGGATGTAATAACAACACGTACATCTACGCGGATCAGAACAAGATTAATTTAAAGAAAGACCTGAATTTCGAAACGGTTAATGGTATTAAAATGCAGGATTATGCTGTATTGTCCGCAATATCAAATACAGACATACAACTAAGTGCTGTATATGGAGACTTAATTCTGGGATTAAACAATACTGATAAAATTGTTCTTGGAGCCAACGTTTCTGATATTGACAATCAGTATGTTCTTATCAGTAAATTTGGTGCGGCATATTTCCCTGATTCTTTGACCGTTCGCCATAACTTTGGTGACGTATTACTTTCTACCTACCGCAAAGATTCAACAGATGAAGGAATAGTTATACATAAAAAAATACGTTTTGGAGATAAAACCGGGCCTTGGATTGAAAGCCAGGGAGCAAGTATTGTGTATTCTTCGAATCTAATTGATTATGACAACTATAATGAACGGTACATATATACTTATTCTACAAGTTTGAATTATTTACGTTCTCAGAGTTATTACCGCCCCCAAGATCAATTAGCCCATAGTATTTATTTTACGACTGATGCCCATTCATTTATTTTTAATAGAGCAGTTGAAAGCCATAGCTCAATAGGAATTATTAATTCACCCACCAAACTTTCAAACGGACAGCTATTCTTTAATGAAGATAATTTTCTTTTATCCTCCGCAGCCGGAATTAAGTACTACGGTCATGCTTTTATGATGTCGGGAATTAGCTCGGAACGTTTTGCATCAGGTTTTGCCGGTTATGGTTGGGCTATACTTCCAAATCTTACTACCGGTAATATTGCAGCGACATTTGATGAGCTTACGGTACGAAAAAAGATGCGAATATATGAATTGGAAGTTCAGAAAATCACAGCAACCAATGGTTCATTGTGGGTTAGTGATAATTGCTCTGGAGATACTGTTATAAAATTATAGAACATGTCGTTTCATCCATACGAAAGATACAAAATATTAATCGATCCGAAGTCCAAAAAAACACAAGGGCTTCGTATTGGTGATATTGTGCGCAGACAGTATTTTGATAATCCGAATTTAATATATAGTCTGATGGCTGTATTAGAAACCGGAGTAGACGTAATTGCAGGAGAAGATTCAAATTACTTTATCGGTGCATTGCTGGAGGGCGATCCACCCAAAAATGGAGAAATACTCGATTTTGTCCGTGTGACAAGTTTATCTGATCCTGACCGAGGCGGAGCTTTGTATCTCACAGCATCCGACAGTGATGCCCCTTTTATGGATGTCATTGACGGATTGGCTCAGGAAAAGTCGTTACTATATCCGATATCTTTTGATTATACAAACAACAAAGCTACAAAGAATCTCTATTCCTGTATTCAAAGCAAAGGAATCGAATATACATACAAGAATGCTGAATATGATGTCTACCGTATATTACGGATGCGCAAAATGGATAATACCGTCCATGAAACAGCCGGTATATTTCAAAGGTTGACATCCGTTCCGGAATATCCAGGAAGACTTTTAATATCGTTCAGAGCCAGAGCATCCAAAGAATGTGAAGGAATAGAATTTAATTTTGGTTATTCAGATGGTACTGAAAACGAGGGAAATGAAATATTTAATTTAAAGAGGGATTGGGAATATAAATTCTTCCTTGTTAACATCGATTATCCGGCACAATATGAACGTTGTCTTTCTATAAATGCAACATCGGCTTTAAAGGAGATTGATGACTGGCTGGAAATCGGGGATTTGAATATAGTGGAATTATCCTCAGTGGCAAACTTCTCGCTGGGAACAAAAGCGCGGGTAGGCAAAATTAAAGGAATTATAGACCCTATATTTGGGGTTTTGGACGGGTATGGAGCTTATTTTCAGAATGTATATGCTACCCGAAATATCAATATTGCCGGAACCTTAACCGCTGGTGACGAAAATGGGTTTTCAAGCACATTTTATGTAGGCAAGATACATAAGAATGTGATAGAAAACAGTCTCGATTGCAAAACAATCGGAAGTGTGGGGCAAATAGATGAACCATCACCTGCCGGTATCGGTAATGTATTGCAATTTGGTTTTGAGGGTTCTCTTATCTTGCAGTCAAATGAATGGCTGAAAAAGCACCACAACAATGGTTACTGTTTTTCATTCTGGGCAAAGAGTGATAAATCAGTGACGGTAAAACTATACCAGAACGACCATTATGTCGGTAGCTTAGAAATTGAAGATAAAGAATTCAGAAGATATAATCTGGCTTTTATTTTAAACGGAGATACAGAAGAAGACTTAATTTTAAAATTTGAGTTTTCTAATATACCATTTTATCTTTCTGCTCCCCAACTTGAAGCCGGAAATAAACCTACTCCATATCAACCTACTGACGGGACATTATCATATACCGAGGACTACGGGGCATGGTTCAACAAAGGAGGTATTGGGGGAACAATTCAAAATCCACTCCTAAAATTGAATTCTGACGGTTCAATCAGCTCAGGGAATAATTCATTCGTAATAAAACCTGATGGCACGGGGTATTTTGCAAACGGACGTTTTACTTGGACGCACGATACGATAACTCTTCAGGATGTTACGATCCGCTGGGAAGATCTGAGCGAAGATGCCAGAGAAAATCTTCAAAACAGGTCGGTTGAGATAAGCGGTACAACAACCTTTCACTATCCGGATGAACTGGATACAACAACTGTTGAACCAGAAGAGATTTTGCTATTGGCAACCGAACGGAATTTTACTTCAATTTCCCGCCAATGGCTTTATCTTGATAGTTATGGTATTTGGAAAGGAATTATTGGCGCCAATAAGGAACACTTCTTGATTAAACCAGATGGGCATTACTGGGAGGATAGAAATGTCCTTACTGTAAAGTATTCATCACGGTTTAATCTGGTTGATTATGAAAATCAATTCACCATTTCCAAACTATTTGATGGTGAAAGTACATATTCTATATATATATCATCCTCTAATGGAAACGTTTTCAGAAATGGTATTATCGGAACTACATTACAAACATTTGTCTATAGAGGTGGCGAGGATATAACTTCTAAAATACCGGACAATAACTTTAAATGGATAAAATGTAGTAATAATCCGGAATCAGATAAAATTTTCAACGATAAGGATTATAGGGGAAAATCACTTACAATAACCGGGGATGATGTAGACTATAAAGCAGTTTTTGACTGCGAAGTTTTAATATCAACAAAATAGAACAATTTAATATGGCAATTAAAGTAGCGAGAGGTCAAGTAACCATTATTGACCAAAATGACGCAGTATCAATACAGGCTTTTATAGGTTCAAATCAACCTTTAACACAAGTATATAACAAAGATACTAATACTTATGTACCTTCATGGACTGCAACACCTTATTTGGTACTTACTCCTTCTCTTTTTGTCAGTGGGAAAGGTGCAACTGACCAAATTACGACTGTAGGAAATGCAAGCAATTTAACTCCGGGGATAAAAGCTGGATCGGCGAAATGGTATAAAAATGATATAGCTATTATTTCCGGACAAGATAATTGTACCATAAGCGCTGGATCTGGAAGATATGCCCTAACTGTTAAATCAAATTATATGTCTACGGGGTTGCCTCAAATAAGGTTTCGATTTGAGGCAATTTACATCGATGGCAACGGTCTCGAAATAGCCTTTCGCACAGACATACAATTTACTCAACATCAATCTGCCGGTGCAACCATAGTTGCAGTTGCCTATGCTCCGGATGGGGTCGTCTTCAAAAATGATGATGTTTCAACTTTGCGTGCCCACTGTGATTTATGGCGTGGGGCGACTATTGACAATACAGATGTGCAATATACTTGGGGAATAAAGGATTCGTCCGTTTTTCAAAATACTACAGTAAAAGCCGCAATGCCAGCCGGTAATGCAACTGTTGCAGTAGCATCCACAGAAAATATGGAACCCGGCGGGAAAGTTATTATAGGAGGTAACACATACACCATTTCATCTGTTAATACAGCAGGTAAGACTATTACTTTTACACCGGCATTAACTACAGCGGTTGAAGCAAATACTTATATAAAGAGTCCCTTCTTTAACGCAGACCTGGGAGTTGGTTGGGCACAATTAACATCGACAAATCCCAGAGGTGTAACGGGAGGCTGGACAACCAATGAAATAACTATTACAGCCGATGCAGTACTGAACTTCGAGACATTTAAGTGTGCAATAAAAGATACGGATACAAGTGTAGGGAACGCATCTGCTAATAAAGTTGTTTGTGATATCATTTCTTTTTCAGATATGAGCGATCCTATTACGGTAGATATCGTTAGTCAGAAAGGATTTGTAATAAAAAACAGTTCAAATGATGTGGACGCTAAAGCTGTTTTATATCGAAATGGAGAAGAGTTAGATAGTGCCGGAACTTCTTATACATATACATGGAAATTATGGAATGCAGCCGGTACAGCAGTAGCCAAAACATATACAGGGAAATCAATCACAATAGTAAAATCAGATGTCACCGGAAAAGGTGTGCTGATGTGTGAGATATCGAAATGAAAAAGGCGGGAACTCCCGCCTTAATTATTTTTATGCATTTAATTGAGCTTTGTATGTTTCTGCTTGACTTTTCCAGAAATCGAGCTGATCTTGTTTTTCTTTAAGCAGAGCATCGTACAATTCACTTATTTTATTTAACGGATGGATATGACAGGTATCAATATCATTGCCTACAATATTTGTACTTCCTGATCCGTTCATATTACCGATGAAATAACTAAAAATATCATCCTCTGTTTTTTCTTTAATATATATAGGATCAATACCAAGTGCTTTCGCTAATTTTTCAATAACATCGTCCTGTAATTTTTCGTCCTTCTCATAATTAGAAATTGAGGACTGGCTAATCCCCGCTCTTTCAGCAAGTTCTCCTTGGTCCCAGTTACGCATTTTACGGAACATTCTTGTATTTTCACCATGATGAATCCTACCTTTCTTACCGATTGACTGTTCTATCGATTCTGTTATTGTACTCATAATTTTTA
>OHBD01001042.1_pt1 | contig 13350 bp, 14 predicted proteins | sample 1577291 | NCBI WGS metagenome assembly OHBD01 (sample SAMEA3879572, study PRJEB24766) | human gut metagenome | biome: human-associated habitat; feature: feces | place: USA | collected 1985/1987
TTCGGACGATATTTCACGCCGCTCTGATTATTCGTCAACGTGCCGTTACCGTCGAGTGTGTAGAGCGGCTGCGTGCCAGAAAACTGGCGCAGGGAGCTCATCATCACTTTGTTGCCATCCGGCAGAATGGCGGTAATGTCACTCAGCGCCTGACGATTCTGGGTAATCACGCGCAGATTCGCGCGTTCGCCTTCGGGCTGGGCGGTCGTTTCTTTCAGTTGCAGTTTTTGCTCGCCGCCAAATTTAAACGCGTCGGAGAGGTAATTTTTGCCGGTTTCGCCGTCGCTGAGCGCCAGTTGCCACTCATCGCCCGCCGGGTAAAGACCAAAGTTATAGGTTTTGCCTGCTTGCCAGGAGCGATCTAACAACACTTCCTGCGCACGTTCAAAAGTCAGCTGGTTAGTGCTGCTGTAGTTGGTGAAGGCAATGGCGATGGTGCAGACCAGAGGGAAGAGGACGAATAATCCCATTCCAGCCATTCCCGGGTAAACATAGCGCCAGGCGTAGGCTTTACGATTGGCGAAAATATACAGCCCCGCTGAACTCAATATCAGCGTGGTAATGGCGAACAGGTATTCCCCTTGTGCGTACATTAAAACAACAAGGTAACCCACCAGCAGGCCGAGCAGACCTAGCACTGACCATTTCAGCGCGTCGCTTTGCCACCAATGTTTCTTTTTAATGACATCCATGGGGTTCTTCCTCATTCCAGGACGGATAAGGCTTTCACGCCTTATCCGACAACAACTGCCTGATGCGACACTGATGCGTCTTATCAGGCCTACATGCGTTTCAGTTTTGTAGGCCGGACAAGGCGTTCACGCCGCATCCGGCATTTCACAGCATTACTTGGTGATACGAGTCTGCGCGTCTTTCAGGGCTTCATCGACAGTCTGACGACCGCTGGCGGCGTTGATCACCGCAGTACGTACGGCATACCAGAAAGCGGACATCTGCGGGATGTTTGGCATGATTTCACCTTTCTGGGCGTTTTCCATGGTGGCGGCAATACGTGGGTCTTTCGCCAACTCTTCCTCGTAAGACTTCAGCGCCACTGCACCCAGCGGTTTGTCTTTATTGACCGCTTCCAGACCTTCGTCAGTCAGCAGATAGTTTTCGAGGAACTCTTTCGCCAGCTCTTTGTTCGGACTGGCGGCGTTAATACCGGCGCTCAGCACGCCAACGAACGGTTTAGATGGTTGACCCTTGAAGGTCGGCAGTACCGTTACACCATAATTCACTTTGCTGGTGTCGATGTTGGACCATGCCCACGGGCCGTTGATGGTCATCGCTGTTTCGCCTTTATTAAAGGCAGCTTCTGCGATGGAGTAATCGGTGTCTGCATTCATGTGTTTGTTTTTAATCAGGTCAACCAGGAAGGTCAGACCCGCTTTCGCGCCAGCGTTATCCACGCCCACGTCTTTAATATCGTACTTGCCGTTTTCATACTTGAACGCATAACCCCCGTCAGCGGCCAGGTGAAGTACGGTTCTTGCAGGTTGAACATCAGCGCGCTCTTACCTTTCGCTTTCAGTTCTTTATCCAGCGCCGGGATCTCTTCCCAGGTTTTTGGTGGGTTCGGCAGCAGATCTTTGTTATAAATCAGCGATAACGCTTCAACAGCGATCGGGTAAGCAATCAGCTTGCCGTTGTAACGTACGGCATCCCAGGTAAACGGATACAGCTTGTCCTGGAACGCTTTGTCCGGGGTGATTTCAGCCAACAGGCCAGATTGAGCGTAGCCACCAAAACGGTCGTGCGCCCAGAAGATAATGTCAGGGCCATCGCCAGTTGCCGCAACCTGAGGGAATTTCTCTTCCAGTTTATCCGGATGCTCAACGGTGACTTTAATTCCGGTATCTTTCTCGAATTTCTTACCGACTTCAGCGAGACCGTTATAGCCTTTATCGCCGTTAATCCAGATTACCAGTTTACCTTCTTCGATTTTGGCGAGAGCCGAGGCGGAAAACATCATCGTCGTTAATGCGGATAATGCGAGGATGCGTGCACCTGTTTTTATTTTCATAATCTATGGTCCTTGTTGGTGAAGTGCTCGTGAAAACACCTAAACGGACTCTAGTTTCTTTATACGGCAACCTCTTTCCATCCTCCTTGCCCCTACGCCCCACCGTTGCTTTGTGTGATCTCTGTTACAGAATTAGCGGTAATGTGGAGATGCGCACATAAAATCGCCACGATTTTTGCAAGCAACATCACGAAATTCCTTACATGACCTCGGTTTAGTTCACAGAAGCCGTGTTCTCATCCTCCCGCCTCCTCCCCCATAAAAAAGCCAGGGGGTGGAGGATTTAAGCCATCTCCTGATGACGCATAGTCAGCCCATCATGAATGTTGCTGTCGATGACAGGTTGTTACAAAGGGAGAAGGGCATGGCGAGCGTACAGCTGCAAAATGTAACGAAAGCCTGGGGCGAGGTCGTGGTATCGAAAGATATCAATCTCGATATCCATGAAGGTGAATTCGTGGTGTTTGTCGGACCGTCTGGCTGCGGTAAATCGACTTTACTGCGCATGATTGCCGGGCTTGAGACGATCACCAGCGGCGACCTGTTCATCGGTGAGAAACGGATGAATGACACTCCGCCAGCAGAACGCGGCGTTGGTATGGTGTTTCAGTCTTACGCGCTCTATCCCCACCTGTCAGTAGCAGAAAACATGTCATTTGGCCTGAAACTGGCTGGCGCAAAAAAAGAGGTGATTAACCAACGCGTTAACCAGGTGGCGGAAGTGCTGCAACTGGCGCATTTGCTGGATCGCAAACCGAAAGCGCTCTCTGGCGGTCAGCGTCAGCGTGTGGCGATTGGCCGTACGCTGGTGGCCGAGCCAAGCGTATTTTTGCTCGATGAACCGCTCTCCAACCTCGATGCTGCACTGCGTGTGCAAATGCGTATCGAAATCTCCCGTCTGCATAAACGCCTGGGCCGCACAATGATTTACGTCACCCACGATCAGGTCGAAGCGATGACGCTGGCCGACAAAATCGTGGTGCTGGACGCCGGTCGCGTGGCGCAGGTTGGGAAACCGCTGGAGCTGTACCACTATCCGGCAGACCGTTTTGTCGCCGGATTTATCGGTTCGCCAAAGATGAACTTCCTGCCGGTAAAAGTGACCGCCACCGCAATCGATCAAGTGCAGGTGGAGCTGCCGATGCCAAATCGTCAGCAAGTCTGGCTGCCAGTTGAAAGCCGTGATGTCCAGGTTGGAGCCAATATGTCGCTGGGTATTCGCCCGGAACATCTACTGCCGAGTGATATCGCTGACGTCATCCTTGAGGGTGAAGTTCAGGTCGTCGAGCAACTCGGCAACGAAACCCAAATCCATATCCAGATCCCTTCCATTCGTCAAAACCTGGTGTACCGCCAGAACGACGTGGTGTTGGTAGAAGAAGGTGCCACATTCGCTATCGGCCTGCCGCCAGAGCGTTGCCATCTGTTCCGTGAGGATGGCACTGCATGTCGTCGACTGCATAAGGAGCCGGGCGTTTAAGCACCCCACAAAACACACAAAGCCTGTCACAGGTGATGTGAAAAAAGAAAAGCAATGACTCAGGAGATAGAATGATGATTACTCTGCGCAAACTTCCTCTGGCGGTTGCCGTCGCAGCGGGCGTAATGTCTGCTCAGGCAATGGCTGTTGATTTCCACGGCTATGCACGTTCCGGTATTGGCTGGACAGGTAGCGGCGGTGAACAACAGTGTTTCCAGACTACCGGTGCTCAAAGTAAATACCGTCTTGGCAACGAATGTGAAACTTATGCTGAATTAAAATTGGGTCAGGAAGTGTGGAAAGAGGGCGATAAGAGCTTCTATTTCGACACTAACGTGGCCTATTCCGTCGCGCAACAGAATGACTGGGAAGCTACCGATCCGGCCTTCCGTGAAGCAAACGTGCAGGGTAAAAACCTGATCGAATGGCTGCCAGGTTCCACCATCTGGGCAGGTAAGCGCTTCTACCAACGTCATGACGTTCATATGATCGACTTCTACTACTGGGATATTTCTGGTCCTGGTGCCGGTCTGGAAAACATCGATGTTGGCTTCGGTAAACTCTCTCTGGCAGCAACCCGCTCCTCTGAAGCTGGTGGTTCTTCCTCTTTTGCCAGCAACAATATTTATGACTATACCAACGAAACCGCGAACGACGTTTTCGATGTGCGTTTAGCGCAGATGGAAATCAACCCGGGCGGCACATTAGAACTGGGTGTCGACTACGGTCGTGCCAACCTGCGTGATAACTATCGTCTGGTTGATGGCGCATCGAAAGACGGCTGGTTATTCACTGCTGAACATACTCAGAGTGTCCTGAAGGGCTTTAACAAGTTTGTTGTTCAGTACGCTACTGACTCGATGACCTCGCAGGGTAAAGGTCTGTCGCAGGGTTCTGGCGTCGCGTTTGATAACGAAAAATTTGCCTACAATATCAACAACAACGGTCACATGCTGCGTATCCTCGACCACGGTGCGATCTCCATGGGCGACAACTGGGACATGATGTACGTGGGTATGTACCAGGATATCAACTGGGATAACGACAACGGCACCAAGTGGTGGACCGTTGGTATTCGCCCGATGTACAAGTGGACGCCAATCATGAGCACCGTGATGGAAATCGGCTACGACAACGTCGAATCCCAGCGCACCGGCGACAAGAACAATCAGTACAAAATTACCCTCGCACAACAATGGCAGGCTGGCGACAGCATCTGGTCACGCCCGGCTATTCGTGTCTTCGCAACCTACGCCAAGTGGGATGAGAAATGGGGTTATGACTACAACGGCGATAGCAAGGTTAACCCGAACTACGGCAAAGCCGTTCCTGCTGATTTCAACGGCGGCAGCTTCGGTCGTGGCGACAGCGACGAGTGGACCTTCGGTGCCCAGATGGAAATCTGGTGGTAATAGCAAAACCTGGGCCGGATAAGGCGTTTACGCCGCATCCGGCATGACCAACGATCACGTTATCAGTCATTTCAGTCTGGATGGCTCCAGCCTCGCATTAGCAAAGATGAGATTATTTCGCCTGTGGTGCAGTTTTGCTGGTGGATTGAACACGTAAGTGATGCAGCGCGCGTAAGCATTGATCCTGGGTTAGCGGTTGGGCGTTATTCGCCGCTACGGTGCGAACATAGACCTGACATGGCACACCCGCGAGTTTTTTCAGTCGTTGGCTGAAATCAAGCATTCGGCGAGTGATCGCCTCTATTTCTTTACCCGGCGTTGCTTCACGCGTTTTCACCACTGCGCCGCTAAATTGTTCTTTGCCACTTTCATCTTTAAAGCGGTAAAGCACCGCCAGATAATGGTCGAACAGGTTATGTTTCCATTCCGGTTGGGAATAGGTGTCATATTCCAGATTGCCATTTTCCTGGCAGTCAACGTCATATAACGGCAGGAAATCTAACAGTGAGGTAATACGTAATGCCAGTTCACGCATTTCCGCATTATTAATTGCATGAATGATTGCTCGCGCCAGCATTTCAATCTGCAACTCATTGACGACTAACTCACATTTGCTACCGTCATGTAGCGTTAATACGAAGGTAAGATTTTCGCCTTGATTATCGGTAAGTTCCAGCGTGTTAACCCGACGATTAATATCGGTATTTTTAAGCTCATCAACCAGAATTTCTGGGATGTTTTCTGCCATTTTCTTAATGACTTTATCGCGAGCTTGCTCATACTGAAGGCGTGCAGCAGCATCCAGTTTATGCTTTTGATGCATACGACTTTCCAGCGCAATCAGCAGGTCGCGCAGTTCCATGACAGACATAAAGAACAACGATTCTTTATTGCGAGGTTCTTTAATTTTCAGCGCCAGTGCAATGAAATTATTACTCTTGCGAATAACACCGGTATTAACACCCTTGATGCTTATGGCCATGTAGGTTCTCCCTAACCATTTCTCAATTAAATAATTAATTTTAATTTATAAGCCAGATAAATGGGCTTGGTAGTAATAGTTGTTAAAATAACATAAATAGCCGTACTCACTCTATATAAACAGAAAAGAAAGGTTAATTATTGGTGTTGGCTATATAAAGAGTAACAACAGCAATGTATATGAATAATTAAAGGTTATGCAACGGGCAAAGATTAAATTTCCCAGTTTAATGACAGGTTGCTGTACTTGCGTTTGTTGCTCTTGCCGGATGCGGCGTAAACGCCTTATCCGGCCTACAGTTCATTGCAAATCCATTCAATTTCAATGCACAATGTAGGCCTGATAAGCGTAGCGCATCAGGCTAATGTTTAACTTCCCTGTTTAATCAGTTACTGCTGGCGTAGCTGGAGATCCAGCGGCGTTTTGCTGGGTTCGCCGCCAATTTCTCGCGCCAGTTTCGGCACCAGATATCCCGACACCAATGTCAGCAACTCACGCATAATCTGCCGTGCTTCGTCATCACTCACCATAAAATGCGCCGCGCCCTGTACTTTATCGAGCACATGCAGGTAATACGGCATTACGCCGGCATCGAACAACGCATTACTCAGGTTTGCCAGCGTTTGTGCGTTATCGTTCACACCACGTAACAGAACGCTCTGGTTAAGCAGGGTGACACCGACACGGCGCAATTTAGCCATCGCCTGACGGAACGTTTCATCTACCTCATTGGCATGATTGATGTGATTCACCAGCAAGATTTGCAGCGTAGAACGGGCAAAGCGTTCAACCAGCGCCTCGGTGATACGTGCCGGGATCACAATCGGCAGACGGCTGTGAATCCGCAGACGTTTGATATGCGGGATGGCTTCCAGTTGTGTGAGCAACCAGTCCAGCTCGTGATCTTTCGCCATCAGCGGATCGCCGCCGGAGAAAATCATCTCGTCCAGTTCCGGATGCGCAGCAACATACTCAAGAGCAGTCTGCCAGTTACGCTTGTTGCCCTGATTTTCGGCATAGGGGAAGTGGCGACGGAAGCAATAGCGGCAATTTACCGCGCAGCCGCCTTTGACCAGCAAAAGCGCCCGGTTGTGGTATTTATGCAACAAACCAGGCACTACGCTGTGCTGTTCTTCCAGCGGGTCGGTGGAGAATCCGGACGCGACGACAAACTCATCTTGCGAGGTAAGTACCTGACGCAAAAGAGGATCGTCCGGATTGCCTTTCTCCATGCGATCGATAAATGAGCGGGGCACACGCAGGGCAAACAGCTTTTTGGCGCTGCGTCCGGCCAACAGTTTTTCGTCCGCGTCTATATTCAAAAGACGCAGAAGTTCATCAGGATCGGTCACAACATCGGCAAGTTGCGTTAACCAATCTTCTCTGGATGGGGTATTTAGGGTTACAATATGCGCCATTTTGTGGCTTAGCTACCAATTAACAAATTTCAGAGGGCCTTATGGCAACGTACTATAGCAACGATTTTCGTGCTGGTCTTAAAATCATGTTAGACGGCGAACCTTACGCGGTTGAAGCGAGTGAATTCGTAAAACCGGGTAAAGGCCAGGCATTTGCTCGCGTTAAACTGCGTCGTCTGCTGACCGGTACTCGCGTAGAAAAAACCTTCAAATCTACTGATTCCGCTGAAGGCGCTGATGTTGTCGATATGAACCTGACTTACCTGTACAACGACGGTGAGTTCTGGCACTTCATGAACAACGAAACTTTCGAGCAGCTGTCTGCTGATGCAAAAGCAATTGGCGACAACGCTAAATGGCTGCTGGATCAGGCAGAGTGTATCGTAACTCTGTGGAATGGTCAGCCGATCTCCGTTACTCCGCCGAACTTCGTTGAACTGGAAATCGTTGATACCGATCCGGGCCTGAAAGGTGATACCGCAGGTACTGGCGGCAAACCGGCTACCCTGTCTACTGGCGCTGTGGTTAAGGTTCCGCTGTTCGTACAAATCGGCGAAGTCATCAAAGTGGATACCCGCTCTGGTGAATACGTCTCTCGCGTGAAGTAATGCGGTTGTGGTGCGGCCTGCAGGCTGCACCATCACTTATTCAGGTCAGAGATGATGAAACGCCTTATCGTTCTTGTTTTGCTTGCCAGCACGCTGCTCACGGGCTGTAACACCGCTCGCGGTTTCGGCGAAGACATCAAACATCTCGGCAACTCCATCTCTCGCGCTGCCAGCTAATTTTTCTTCTCTTCCGAAAAATCATCAGATTTCCGTCATTTTTGGCGATGTTGTCTATTATTAATTTGCTATAGGCAAACATAAATAACATTACCTAAAAGGAAGACGTTATGGTGAAGAAGACAATTGCAGCGATCTTTTCTGTTCTGGTGCTTTCAACAGTATTAACTGCCTGCAACACCACGCGTGGCGTTGGTGAAGACATTTCTGATGGCGGTAACGCGATTTCTGGCGCAGCAACGAAAGCGCAGCAATAGCAATAAGCAATAACGGTACGACAGGTATGTCGTGCCGTTTGTTTTTTCTGCGATAGTCACTAAGGTAATAGTTGAAATTCCCCTGCCACCTGGCAAAATATCCGTTCAACCATCAGCTTTGCAGGACGACCTGCAAACGCCTCTTTTCACCGGGGACGGCCCCAATTCTCCGGAGCCTGATATGTCCTGGATTATCTTAGTTATTGCTGGTCTGCTGGAAGTGGTATGGGCCGTTGGCCTGAAATATACCCACGGCTTTAGTCGTTTGACGCCGAGTGTTATTACCGTGACGGCGATGATTGTCAGTATGGCGCTACTTGCCTGGGCGATGAAATCGTTACCAGTAGGGACGGCTTATGCCGTGTGGACGGGTATTGGCGCAGTCGGCGCGGCTATCACTGGCATTGTGCTGCTCGGTGAGTCCGCTAACCCGATGCGCCTGGCGAGTCTGGCGTTAATCGTATTGGGGATTATTGGTCTGAAACTCAGCACTCACTAACTACCGGGCTGCTGTACCCAAATAAACTTACTGACATCAAACCCTTCCCGGGTCGCGACTGCCAGCATCTCCTGTTTCACTTCGTCAGAAATGGTTGGCGTGCGGGAGAGTATCCACAGGTAGTCGCGGTCCGGGCCGCAAACCAGCGCATGGCGGTATTCCCGATCGAGTGCAATAACGTTATAACCGCCATAGAAAGGACCAAAGAATGACACTTTCAGCGCAGCGCGAGTTGGTGCGCCGGTAAAGTACGCTTTCCCTTCACTCTGCTGCCACATTCCTCTGTCAGGGTTATAGCCTTTATTAATGACATTCAGGCCGCCGTCATCACGCAGGCTGTATGTTGCGGTGACTTTTTCCAGTCCACGTTCAAAACGGTGATCAAAACGGGCAATCTCATACCAGGTACCGAGATAACGTTTGGCGTCGAAATTATTCACTACTGTTACGCCACGCGGCGGCGTAGGAGAACTGCAGGCAACGACCAGAAATGCAGCTGTCGCTGCGGCAACGAGAGGGAGCAGGCGCATAAATGTTTCCTTACTGGTTTTTTTCTAAGTGTAGATGACAGCAAGGAAAAGCGCAGAAAAGGTCCGAAAATTCGGACCCGATGAAATTTTACTGTAGAGCGTTGAGAATCTGCCAGGCGGCGGCGACTCTCGCTGGATTGGGATAGTTTTTGTTAGCCAGCATCACTATACCCAGCTCTTTTTCTGGAATAAACGCGACATAGCTACCAAATCCGCCGGTTGCCCCTGTTTTATGTACCCATGATGCGCGTACTGCAGGAGTTGGGGGCGTAATCGCTTTTACGGGGTGTGCTGCCAGTGCAATTTTATTGCCACTGCCGTTAATGATGCTGTCAGGATTTACCGGCCAGTCCAGCATTTCCCAGCCCAGGCCCTGATACATATCGCCGGTTTGCCAGTAGCGAGATTGTGCCAGTTGTATCCCTTGCTGAAGTGTTTTGTCGTTGATATCACGGGGATTCATATTGCTTCGTACCCAGCAGGCCATATCTTCAATGGTCGACTTCACACCATAAGTTTCAGCATCTAACGCCCCTGGCGAAACATGAACTGCCTTGCCTTCGCGATATCCCCAGGCGTAATTCTTTTCTTCTGCGGGCGGTACATTAATCCACGTATGGTTGAGTTTGAGTGGCTGGAAGACACGTGTTTGCATCGCCTGCTCAAAACTCAAACCAGACGGCTTCACAGCCAGTGCGCCGAACAAACCGATACTGGAGTTGGCATACAGACGTTGTGTTCCTGGCGCCCATGCAGGCTGCCAGTTTTGATAGAAGCGCAGCAAGTCGCTTGAGGATTTCACCTCATCCGGCACCTGCAATGGCAGGCCGCCAGCAGTGTAGGTTGCGAGATGTAATAGTGTGATCCCATTCCACTGTTTAGCGGTAAGTTCAGGCCAGTATTTTGTTGTGGGATCGCTTAACTTGATTTCCCCTCGAGCAATAGCGTCGCCACCAAGCACGCCCGTAAATGTTTTGCTGACCGAACCTAACTCAAACAACGTTTGCTGTGTGACGGGCTGCTTTTTGGCGATGTCCGCATAGCCCCAGGTAAAGTAATAAGGTTTACCCTGATAAATTACCGCCACCGCCATACCGGGGATCTTTTGTTGCTCTATAAGCGGGGTAATTGTGCGATGCACAATATCGTTGATTTGTTGAGGGGCAGCAAATGTGGAGCAAGAGGCGGTAATTAATAAGGCGCAGAGCGTCGTTTTGAACATAAGGTCTGGTTTCCATACAAAACGGCCCGCCATAGGCGGGCCGGATTTACATTGGCGATACGTTAGATTGTAACGATACCAATCAGCGTGACAACTGTCAGGATAGCAGCCAGACCGTAGAAAACCCATTTGCCCGCAGGCACGTGAATTTTCAGATCGTGCATCGCGTGGTGCATACGGTGTAAACCACACCACAGCGGCAGAACGATCATCAGGAACAGGAATACGCGACCAATGAAGCTCTGCGCGAACGCCAGAACGCGCTCGTAGCTCAGCGCATCACCCGGAAACAGCCCCAGTGGCAGCAGAATACCCACCAGCAGGATCATCACCGGCGCAATAATTGCGCTCCACATACCACCGGCCCCGAAGAGGCCCCAGAATACCGGTTCGTCAGAACGCTTTGGATTTGGATTAATCATCTCAGGCTCCTTACCAGTACAGGGCAACAAACAGGATTACGATGGTGGCAACCACAGTTACCGCCCAGAGACTTTTGATAATTGGCTCTGGTCCCATTTTTTCGTCTTTTACAATGATATTGGCCGCTTTCGGTGCCAGTTCAAACCAGGTTTTGGTGTGCAGCAGAGCTGCCGCCAGAGTGATCAGGTTAATGATCACGATAACCGGGTTTTGTAAAAAGTCGACGAATCCCGCCCAAGCTTCCGGGCCATTTTTCAGGGCAAACAGCCCGAAAATCTGTTCAATGCTGAACCACACAGCCGGAACCGCCGTGCCTTCGCGCAGCATGTAAAAGCGATAAAACGGCAATTTTTTCCACCAGGTGGACGTCATTGGCCGTACATACGGTTTACGTTTAGTCGTCATGTTGCACTCCTTAGCGTGGTTTCAGGGTCGCGATAAGAAAGTCTTTCGAACTTTCTACTTTGCCCTGCTGAATGGCCGCAGCCGGATCGACGTGTTTCGGGCAGACTTCGGAGCAATAGCCCACGAAAGTACAGCTCCATACGCCGTTCTGGCTGTTCAACTGCGCCATACGCTCCTTCTTACCGTGGTCGCGGCTATCTTCGTTATAACGATGCGCCAGCGTAATGGCAGCCGGACCGATGAACTCTGGGTTCAGGCCAAACTGCGGGCACGCGGCGTAGCACAGACCACAGTTGATGCAACCGGAGAACTGGTGATACTTTGCCATCTGCGCCGGGGTCTGGATGTTAGTACCCTGATCCGCGGTGCGGGAGTTGCCGATGATGTACGGTTTGATCGCTTCCAGACTTTCGATGAAGTGGGTCATATCGACCACCAGATCGCGTTCAATCGGGAAGTTAGCTAACGCTTCAACCTTCATACCGTCGGTGTAATCACGCAGGAAGGTTTTACATGCCAGTTTTGGCACGTTGTTAACCATCATGCCGCAGGAACCACAAATCGCCATACGGCAGGACCAGCGGTAACTCAGGTCCGGTGCCAGGTTGTCTTTGATGTAGCCCAGCGCATCCAGTAATGAGGTAGTTGCGTCATAAGGCACTTCATAGAATGCGCTATGCGGTGCGGTATCGACTTCCGGGTTATAGCGCACCACCTCAATTTTCAGGTTTTTCATCTCAGCCATTCGCCTTCTCCTTCTTATTGGCTGCTTCCGCCTTATCGGCTGCATCCGCTTCGCCACCGTAAACGCGTTTAGCTGGCGGCAGCGTAGTAATCTTCACGTCGCTGTACTCCAGGCGAGTCGTGCCATCAGCATCGCGGAAGGCGAGGGTGTGTTTGAGGAAGTTGACGTCGTCACGCTCGGTGCAACCTTCGTCCAGACGCTGGTGTGCGCCGCGGGACTCAGCAACGTTCAGACCGTGGCCCAGTTCAATGGTGTAGAGCAGGTCGGTGTTGAACACGCTGGAGGTGTCGGTGATGCGCACGCGCTTGAAGCGTTCCTGCAGCTCTGCCAGCTTGTCGATGGTTTTCTGCATCAGTTCCGGCGTACGGTAGATACCGCAACCTTCTTCCATAGCCAGACCCATTTCGTCGCGGATCTTCGCCCAGTTTTCGCCGCCATCCTGGTTAACCAGATCTTTCAGACGTTGTTCAACGCCAGCTGCCTGCGCTTCAATTGCCGCTTCGTTGCCATTACCGGCAGTTGCTGCACGCTCTGTCGCTTGTTCACCGGCCAGACGGCCGAAGACCACCAGTTCCGCCAGGGAGTTGGAGCCCAGACGGTTTGCACCGTGCAGACCAACAGAGGAACATTCACCCACGGCGAACAGACCTTTAATGCGGGTTTCACAGTTCTGATCGGTTTCGATACCGCCCATGGTGTAGTGTGCGGTCGGACGTACCGGAATCGGTTCTTTAACCGGATCGACGCCAACGTACGCTTTCGCCAGTTCGCAGATGAACGGCAGACGTTCATGCAGTTTTTTCTCGCCGAGGTGACGCAGGTCGAGATAAACCACATCGCCACGCGGCGTGGAGATGGTGTTGCCTTTACGCCATTCGTGCCAGAAGGCCTGAGAAACTTTGTCGCGTGGACCCAGTTCCATATATTTGTTTTTCGGCTCGCCCAGCGGAGTTTCCGGGCCCATGCCGTAATCTTGCAGATAACGGTAGCCATTTTTGTTGACCAGAATACCGCCTTCACCGCGGCAGCCTTCGGTCATCAGGATACCGGAACCTGGCAGACCGGTTGGGTGATACTGAACGAATTCCATGTCACGCAGCGGAACGCCGTGGCTTAGCGCCATACCCATACCGTCACCGGTAACGATGCCGCCGTTGGTGTTGTAA
>OHBD01001046.1_pt1 | contig 13244 bp, 10 predicted proteins | sample 1577291 | NCBI WGS metagenome assembly OHBD01 (sample SAMEA3879572, study PRJEB24766) | human gut metagenome | biome: human-associated habitat; feature: feces | place: USA | collected 1985/1987
GGGCAAACAGCATGAGCCCGCCACTGGGCGTCAACTACAAAAATGGCGGAGGACTCAGCCCCCGCCACACCAATGTTTCGCAATCAGCGCCTGGCCGCTACAGCAAAGCGATTTCCGCCTCGATGCTCTCCGGAGCAAAGCGGATAGCCCTCAGCGCCACCTTTTCAAACACCTTCTGCAGTTTGTCGAGATCGCCAAGGCGCAGTTTCACGATGTTGCCAGGCCTCTGTTCCACCCATCCAGCCTTCTCCGGCACGAGCCGTTTGGCATAGGAGATGGCAGGCGACACAAGCAGGTCGATACCCATCTTGCCGTCATACGACAAGTACAGGTCGGTGCCCTCTATCTTCTCCACCCCGACGTTTATGCTCACAGACTTCGTAAAGCCAAACAGCTTGATGGGCAAAGAGACAGACACGGTTTTCCCATCCACATGGCCTACATTGACCGTCTTGTGAAAGTGGCTGGCCACATATTCCTGCAGCTCGGCATAGCTTATTGTCAACTTCATATTATCTCGTACTTTAGCTGTTTATCTGCTCTTCTTGCGTTTCCACATGTTTCGGAAGAAATCTTTGCATGCTTCCTTGCACATATAAAACAATAATGGCCCAGAAGAATAGGTATTAAAACTGCCACACTTTGGGCATTTTACAGGAGCAGACTCCGCTGTGCAAAGCCACTCCACGTCCATTCCAACAAATTCGTGTCCGCAATCTTGCCAACATATTTATATAAATCTTATCCATAGGCAATATGGGGGTAATGTATTGACAATATACGATATACAACAACACGAGAGTATTCCTGCCAGACCCTTATGTGTTAAGTTATATCAAATAGCATTCTTTAAAGAGGACACCTCTTCTAACTGTACTTCCAATATTTTCTTCTTCTCAAGCAATCCGTCTAAGGCAACCTTGGCTTCCTCCAATTTTGTCTCCTTGTTTACCTTACCATTTCGGATTTCCTCAACCTTTTCTTGGAGAGGATTTAACATCCCTTCAATTAGTTTTTGTCTTATAGTATTGATAATTTTATCCTTATTAGCAAAAGCACCTTGCAATGAATCTCCACAATCAAAACTGTCACGTTTGCTATTAATAAAATTCAACAAGTCTATCTTGGTTGAGTTATGTGTAAGTGCTCTTCCTATCACACCAACAAGACCAAAGCTCATTCCATTAATGAAGTTACCAAGAATACCACCGATAATATCCAACCAGCCAGCATCTGTCACCTCCTCACCTTCTTTACTGAACAAAGAAACATTATCCATATCAAGTTTAATCTTTCCTTGTAATTCTTTAATGAAATCTCGGGTGTCAATATCAGGAAGATACTTTAATAAGATATCTTCAGCATCTGTAAAAAAGTCTTGAATTGATGACATAAATTTGCGACGACCTTCATCTTGTAGATTCTTCATCTTTCTCTTCATATCACGATTAACCAAATTCGAAGTTATTTTATCGAATTTAGGTTGTAACGATTCAACTTTAGTGAAGCGTTTAAAATCTGTCTCTACAACATTTTCCATTTTATTGCAAGCAGAATCCACTAGGCCCTCAAGAATGTCTTCACCATTATTCACCAAAGTTCTTACGTCATCATTCAGCGATTCTTCAAGAAAACCCATTTTTTTCTCTAAACGTCTACAAGCCTTTGACAGATTGTACTCTCTTTCCTCCAAATCATCATCAGGACTTTGCAGCATTGTTATTTCTGCCTTTTTCTGATTGAGAGCAGCCTCATTGTCCATCTTAAGCTTTCCACCTGCCGCATATATAGCATTCAATGGCTTAGCAAACAGAATTTGACTCTTTTCCTTATCTATCAAATTGCGAATCGCGTTGACCAAATTATCGATATGGCTCCACTTACGCATTTCTGGCTGTGAACCTATACCAAAATTCGAACAATGACGATTCCATGCAAAATTCAAAGCTTCTTCTGAGTTCACTTTTGACATTGGCAACTCTGACAACAAAGCCATTTCAGCCGACAAAGGAATAGGTTCTGCCTCACTCAGAATATCAGACAACGTATTGTCATTTGACTCACGACATGCCTTAGCAATCTCAGACTTTACATAATCCTTGATCTGCTCTTCATCCTCAGGATTTACTTCACTACAATACGGTATATCATACTTGTTTATACCAATGAGTACTTTACCAATACCACATTGACTAACATTCTTGAAGATAATATCCCTGTCAGTCGCATCAAACGGACGGCCGGCATAAAGCATCATCAATACGACATCTGCCTTTTTAAGGAATTCTTTAGTACGCTCTTCGCGAGAAACAATAGGGTCGTTAAATCCCGGAGTATCTACAATTTCAACTCCCTTGAGATATTCTTTAGGATAGTAAATCTTTACAGATTTAGTGATAGAAACATATTTACCATCTGCTCCTACATACTCTATTATATTATCGAAAGAATCCTCTCTTGTCTTACCTAAACAATCTTTTAAATTAGAGCCGAGTCTTGAAGCTTTAGATACAAGTTCTTTTGCTGCCTTTATTTTGGATTCAGCCATAGTATCCCCAGCAACATCATCCAACGAACGAGCAGCTTGAGCCTTCTGCTCTTCCCACTCATCATTGGTATAGAACTCAGCAACCACCTTCTTCTGTTCTCCGTATGTTATCACAGACAGAGCTGCAGTCATAGGAGTTGTAGCAGCTGGTAATACCGTATCCTCAAAAACAAAAGAATTGAGGAACGTAGATTTACCACACTTCATCTGACCGATAACACCGATCGTCAAAATATCTTTCTCCAATTTATCGATGAGTTCTTTACAACGATTCTCATCAATCCATCCAAAGTCCTTGGCTTTCAATGCCAAGGACTTTAATTTATTCTTCTTATTTTGAAATTCTTCAAAAAGATTCTGTTCCATATTTACTTAAACTTTTTAGTTTCTTTTTTATAAGATTCAAGACATTTTTGTACTTGAATAAACTGATTCTTGCATCTATCTAAATAAGCATATGCTTCGTCCCTTTCACTTTGAATTTCCCGTAAACCGTTAAAAGCTGAGACAAGATCGTCTGTTTGTTCACCTGCAATATCCGACAAAATACCAATAAGTCGTTCTCCTTCATCTCCGGACATTTCATATCTATCTTTAGAAAAAATATGCTCTCTCCATTGCGGGATATCTTCAGCTTCGATACAACTATCACATATAGCAGAGAGACAGGTATTCACATTTTCAACCTGCTTGTTGTATGTTTTAGTATGTCTGTCATATTCGCGAGAAGCATCTTGAACTATACTTTCGTATTTATTTAACAAACCTACCAAATCGTTTTGAACATCATCTACAAAAGTGTCACTTTCAGATGTAGAACCAACAGACTTGATTGGCGCCATTATATCCTGCAAAGGTGCCTTTGCCGAGAAGCGGATATATTTTTCCACTTTTAAGCCAGCATCCTTCAATGTCTTGCTTATCAGAGCTTCCACCTTATCAACCTCCGACTTTGGCTTAGTATCCACCTTATTAATCACTACGTACAAAGGCTTATTAAGCTTTTCCTTGATTAGTGATATAGAGCTGCGATTCACAGTTCCTGCATTAACATCAAAAACCCAGAACAAAGCATCACATTCATTGATAACTTCAATTGTTCGTTCCTTATCCTCACTATCGTTAGAATTAAAGCCAGGAGTATCCAATATACTCAAGCCATCAAGGTTAGGATTCTTATAAGTCATCACAAAGTACTTTATCAGCGAAGATACTCCCTTTACTTGATCAAGAACCTCCTTTGACACTTTCTTGAATGTGGATTCAGACAAATTCTTCTCAACATTATCTGGAGTAACAAAGCGATAAGCTGTTGATACACCACCTGCAATATATGTTGGGATTGCAGTCGTAGCTTTCGTACTTACAGGCAATAAAGGAATTGTCTTATCGTCTTGCGAAAGAATTCTATTCACGATAGAAGTCTTACCAGCAGAGAACTCACCAACAAAAGCAATCGTAGTCTTACCATCAAGCCAATGTTTCTTTTTCATAGCAGCCCAATGGAAAAAACTTGACATTAAATCCTCTTTCTTCTTATTGTAATTGGTAGTTCCAACTTTTATACCTTTTTCCGCCCATGCCATTTCATAGCAATCAAGAACCTGACCACGTATAACTGACTCTAAGAAGTTTATATTTTTATACAGTTGTACAGAATTATCCGCCTTTGTCTGTTGAGCCGAAAGAATTTCCTGAATAAATTCCAAAGACCCTATCTTTAATTTAAGTTCTTCGGTTTTCTCATCCAATTCTCTCTTGACCTGTCCAAGCTCCTCGCTCATCTGCTTTGAAGCCTTGCATTCCTTGTCATAGGTTTCTTGCAATTCAGAGAATTCTGAATCCTTCTTCTTCAACTTTTTCTTGTAGTTGTCAATATCATCCTCATTGTCTTCAATCTCATCTTCAAGGTCTGTAATACGTTTCTTTAGTTTTACGACCTCATCAAGTTGAGCTTTAATAGTTTCATCGCAATTACCACTTATCGCTTTCTTAAGTTGCTCATCAAGTTTCTTGCATTCTGCTTTTGCTTCACTCAAAAGTTCCTTGTACTTAGACTCTATTTCCTTAGCCTTTTGAACATTTTCAAGACCAGCTTCCGCATCCTTCAACTTAGAGCAAACAGCTGAATATTTATCCTTCAGTTGTTTGTTTTCCTCTTCAAGATTTTTGGTATCATCCTCCACAGTGGGAACAGTACCTTTCTGTCGTCCCAGAAAGAAACCAATAGCAAGAGCTATAATGACGCCTACCAATAAGACTATCCACTCTGTCATAATCAACCTAATTTTTCTTTCAAGTTTTTGATTTCAATCTCATAGGTATCACAAGCTTGCTTATGCTCCTTAAGAGAACGCGACAACTCCTCATTCTCTCTCTTCAACTTTTTAAGTTCCATGCGAGCCTTCATCAAGTCGTCTTCCATATCGTCCTTGTCGTCTTCATTATCCTGTGAAGCCTGACGTATTTTTTTCAGTTCAGAGAGTAAGTCTTCAACCTGTCGCGAGAGCTTCTTTTTGTCTTCACGTAGGTTATTGTTTTCTTTGTAAATACCCTCAAGCTCACGAATCTTAGCTTGCAACTGTGGATTACCTATAAGTTTGTCCTTTGCAATAGCGCCAGTAACGCCACCGACAACCAATGCACCTAAAATTTCTATCATATCCATATTATTAAATTGTTGATAATTTTTCCTTATATTGCTTCAAGGTTTCTTTTCTACGAGCAAACTCAGCCTTATGCTCCGAACTTTGTTCTTTAAGTTCATTCAACATTGCAGTCTTCTGTGCTATCATTTCGGATGCATCATTCTGCAAACTACCTCTAACCATGTTTACAACACTCTGACTCAAGTTCTCCATTTGAGACTTGAATTCAGGCGCCAAAGTACCGTCAACATAATTTCTGACAGCTCTTACACGTTGTGGCTTAGAAAGCAATCTCTCCGTGGAAAAGCCAACCATAGAAGAAAGAATACCTTTCTTATCTGCCTTCTCTATCTTATTGTACTTATCCACAGCTTTACCAGCAAACTCCTCTGTCTTGGCAATACGTTTCATCATCTTGCGTGTATATATGATACTACCAACATCGGTTGCAGTATCTACAATATCTACAGCCTTAGATGCGGCAACTGTTGTTGCTACAGTACCTGCTGCGCCAGCAGTTCCCACTGTACCCGCAGCTGCAGCTCCTGCTGTTCCTGCAGCTCCTGCTGTAGCAACAGCAGCTGCAACGGTAGCAACAGCAGCAACGGCAATAACACCAGTTTTGATCATTCCGTCATACTCATGCCCCATAGAATTCAAATCAAGATTATAATTCAGTCCTGAAATTTGAATTTCAGACAGATCTATAGACATTAATGAGTCAACGGGAATTTCGCTTTCTGATCCTTGTGCGCTTTGCACCTTTGACTTCAAAATGCCCATAATGTTATTCTTATATTCCGACAACAACAATGAAGCGGTATTATTTATAACAGAGAGAGCATCATTGTCCACATTTGCACTACCACCTGCAACAAGAGCACCTAACTTTTCATACATAGAATCTTCAAACCTACGTGATATATTGGTTCCATCCTCACAAATATCACTTGCCATAGAGTCAATCAATTTATTGATATTTCTCTTGATTTTATCCAAATCAAGTTGCTGACGCCTAATCTCCATGTCAAGATTCTCGTCCGAAGAAGATGCCGTCAACATCTCATCTACGCGATTTACAAGTATTTGAGCTAAATCCTTGATACGCTGACCGTCAACTTTTGCTAAAATCTCATTCTTTGACTTTTGTATTGTCTCTAAAAGAGCATACAATTCCGAGATATTGTCGTTGGCAGCACTGACAACAACGACTTGTTGTACAGGCAACTTACAGTTGTCGGCAATATACTGCTTTGCAGCCTCTATCTCAGATACAGATTTCGTATCAGATTTTGTCAATACAATATAAACTGGACGCTTTGACAGTTTTATCATATCTATGAAATCTGTCAACGAGCGGGTCACCTGCTGATTAATATCAACTACCAACAAAATGGCATCGGCAGACGGCAAAAAGTCAACCAACACCTGACGATGTTTTACAACAGGTGAAGATAATCCCGGAGTGTCAACCAAAATAGTTGATGATGGAACTTTCGTTGATGTATCGAATACAGTCACAATTTGTGCATCTGAGAGCTGATCATTTTTAAGTTCTCCCAAATCATCAAAATGAGCGACTTGTCCATCTGACAGGACAACATTCGCCTCACACTTATTACATCCAAAATGGATTTCATAAATTGTAGCAGTTGTCGGTTTTGTTGCTGTTTCAAGTTTTTTGCTATCTGTAAGAGCGTTCAACAACGTTGTCTTACCAGAACTGAACTCACCTACCAATGGTATCAACAAATTTGCATTTTGCTGAGATGCTCGTTCCTGAATAGCATTTAAACTATTCAAGATATTTTGCTGGCCAAGTTCCTGAGCTACTTCTTTTAAAAATTCAATATGTTCCATTTTTATATTATAAAAAAGATCTTCTAACTACTTTATTCTCTTTGGGTTTCTCATTATTCTGAACGACTCGTTCATCTCTGTTGGATAATTGCTTAAGTTGTTCTTCATTTTCACAAAACAATTCTTCTTTAGTTTTTTTTGTATCTTGTCTTTTATTAGCCAAGATACCTGTTAAGAACGCAACAATAGGATTTGAGTTTTCAACTTTTTTGTCGAACAATGCGTAGTCGCAAATCTTCAAGTCATAGGATGTAGTAGCTAAAGACTTTTGAATATAGAAGCTATTCTTCATGTGCTTTATAGCCGCAACCTCACCCCACTCTACACTAAAGCTTTTTTTCTTATGATTCAAATTGAAATAGCAAATGCGTTGATCTGTGATGATACAACCTGAAGGTGTTTTCTCATCATCGTCTTTCGCCTTCCAATTAGCTTTATGACGCGACACCCATAACAGATGTTCACCTCTTCTCAATGTAATATCATTAAGAAGTTTATTCGAAATAGCATCTACATTGTTCAATCCCAAGTGTACACAATCGGGCCATGAAACAAACGGTTTAAACAACTGTTTGTTTGACATAAATTCTGTATATATGTTATTATTTTCCACAGGCTCTTGTTTTATTGGATTATTAGCCTCACGGATTGCATCATTTAAAAAGTGAATCCACAAAGAGGATATTGTCATATCATCAAAACGACCTCCTAACAGCTGCGCATGCAAATAGCATGCTTCATCATCTTCATTATCATTCAAGACAACGATATCGTCGCCATCGTCATCAGTAGACCTTTCGGCAGAGGCCAGTTGACTCCATTCACAATAGTAATAATACTCAAAATCATGCTCTTGATCATCTGTAACATACAAACGAACAAAAATACGCTCATCAGTAATCAACAGACCACTAATTAAATGTGAGTCAGTATCTTGATATGGTTGCAAACAAATAGCACCATAAACAAGGGTCTGATTTGAGATTTCATCAGAATTGAAAACTGAAAGAATGAATTTTTCCTCCTCATCAAATCTAGATTCATTCAGATAATTAGCACAATAAATACTATACCCCTCGTCTGTATTATCGAAGTATGCACGCGTATTTTTCACAACACTTTCAATAAAGTCGTAGAAACGACAAGACGATTCGGAAATTTTATTAACGAACTCAACCATAAGTGCTCATTTTTCATCATTGCTTAATAAGCAATGATTTATAGATTTCTTTTTAATCTAACTTCCTAAATTCAAAATCACTTGGATAGCAGCACGCCTTCTTGTAGTCGAAGGCGTAGATGCGCATATAGACTTCTTGCAGCTCTTTGGCTCCATTGTAGAATGGAGTGGTGGTGTGCTGCAAGGTCGTTACCGTCACTTCCATATCGGGAGTGAGAACGGTGCCATTGGAGCGCTTGATGCGCTTAGGCCATACTTGAAACACTTTACTCATAGGCAATAGGCAATAAAACTTGTTGGTCGCATCTGATGTTGCCATTCAGGATACGATAGGTATTGATGTTGCAAAAGTAAAGAATAGTTTTGAGCCATACAAGTTCATAATGGTTCACAAATCGTAATCATCGAATCGCAAGGCTGTTTATTTTACCCCACTTGACTCTACGACTGTGGCAACACGATCCCGAGGGCAGGGTTTGACCACAAAATGGAGACCTTGCCGATGGTTGCTTATCATCGACGCCGATGGTTGCTTATCCCTCGTCGTTGTCGTAAGAGCGGGCCTCAGGGAGCTCTCCATGAGCCTGTAGCGCAAGGATCGCAACTGATTAGCGCAAGGACCACAACTGATTGGCACAAGGCTCGCAACTGATTGGCGCAAGGATCACAACCGATTGGCAAGTTTTGCCAACGATGCAAAATGCCATCATGCCGTAATGTCATCATGTCATCATGCCGTTAAGAAAAAGAGGGATATGAGAAGTCAAAGAAATAGTATATAATATTATATACTATTTCTTTGAGCCCACATACAGCGTTTCCCTGTAAAATCCTTAACGGCATGATGACATTACGGCATGATGACATAATGACATTACGACCAGACTGTATGATGCCCTGTAAATCGATGTCGCGCTGGTGGGCTGTTTGTAGGTCCAAGGCGGGGAGGCGCAGGGGTGGCATCCTGTTTTTTTTGGCAAACTTCAGCGAATTCTCTTCAAAAGCCCACCACCCTCGCGGCGAATTCTCACAAAAGTTTTCAGCAAAACTTTCACCAATCTGTCTCTAACTTTCACCAAAAGGGGTGAAAAGTGGACTTCTTTCACCAAAACTTTCACCACTTTCACCCAAAAGCCCTCTTTTCACCCCTTTTTCTTCACCAAAAAGGTGAAAAAGTGGACTTCTTTCACTTTTTCTTTCACCAACTTTCACCCGAGCCCATTTTCCTTGCAAGGGAGCGGGAATTGACCTACCTTTGCACCGTCAGTTGAGACCAACGAGGCCCGCTGACGGTGCTGGTCTTTTATAGCCCTCATAGCGCCGTCTTGCCTCCTGCGCCCGCCAGCTGGCAAAGTAACAGGTCAATAACAAAAGGTCGCGAAAAGGCGCGACGTAAAACAAAAAAGAGAACTATGCGTATTTCACATTCACAGGGTCACGGTAGTGAGACTATTGCATGAATCTGACTTTTGTTTTCACATTAATCATCATTAATCGAGACATTAATCATCGTTAATCGAGACATTAATCATCGTTAATCGAAACATTAATCGGTCATTAATAGGATTGGTCCAAGGGCCAATTTTGTAAACAAAAAAAATGGTAAACACCTGAGTTGAGTACGAGGAGGATATTCCATGGTAAAGCGCGCAACAATCCACGTCTCTTCTCGCACAAAAAAGAATCATCCGAAATATGGAGGAATCAGGCGAATAAAAAGACCTACTCAGCAGGCTGCATCGAAACAACACGACACAACTTTAGACGCCCTCCATTTGAGGATAAAAAAATATACCGTTATGAATAAGGACAATAAAACCAACAATGGCAACGAGAACCATGGCAGCCATTGCCAGCAGATGAGCGACGGGACGTTCGACTTCGTGCCACGGACGAAACCAAAGAGCCGCAGCGTGCTGATCCGCAAGCTCGCTCACGGGCGCAGAAGCAGGACGCAGGACGACGTCCTGCAGCTGACGTTGAAGTTTGTCCGCACGGAGAACGTGGTCATCGCCCAGGCCATCATGGACGAGGCGCAGGACGCCATCGACGCCCTGCTCAATGAACAACTGACGAAATAACAAAGAAAGGAGAAAGAAACTATCATGAGTGTACACGTAATATATTATCAGCAGGGCCACAAGATGATGAAGGCCGTGGAGACCGAGGAGGCCTACCGTCGATACAGAGACAGCCAGACGCAAGTGCGCAATCTCACGCTGATCCGCCATCCGCAGGAGGATACGGATGTGGCCGCGGCGAAGCGCAAGCTGGTGCAGTTCAACTATAGCTGCCTGCCTACGGAGGACGGGCGCCTCAAAGGCGCGACGCGGCTGAGCAAGTCGGTGGGCATGGACATCGACCATCTGAGCGCCGACGAGGTGAATGCAATAGCCGCTACGGCCATCGACAAGAAGGAGGAGCTGGGCCTGCTCATGCTGGAGCGCAGCGCGCGCGGAGGCGGCTTGCACGTCGTCTTCCGCCGCCATCCCGAGATGGACCAGGAGGCCAACCTGCGCTGGGCCTCCGACCTGCTGGGCGTGGAGTATGATGCTGGGGCGAAGGACATTACCCGCGTCTTCTTCGCCACCACGTCCGAGGACCTGCTCTACCTACACGAGGACCTCTTTGACAATACGGAGTGCGGGGCAGCTGAGATAGTTGGCAAGACGGACACGGAGGCTGCTGCAACGGCCTCTGAGGATTCTCAAAAGGCCGAGGGTGTAACGGGACGTTCGACGGCTTCCATGGCCTCAGAAACGGCTTCTACGGCCTCTGAGACGGTAGCACAAACCAAGGATGAGGTAAAGACGGAGGAAGGCAAGACGAGTGAGAACCAAAGCGGAACGACGAGCGAAGAAAAGACAGATGCGGGGGGGTCTTTGTGTTACGAGGGCATTCCCTACGACCGTATCATCAAGAAGTGGTGGGACTTCTACAACGAGGGGAAAACGCCATCGAAGTCCAACCGCAACACGCTCACTTTCGAGTTGGCCGTCAACCTCCGCAACATCTGCGGCTTCGACCGTTCTGTGCTCGACCGCGTCATCCCCTGCTACGACGGATTTCCCGAGGCGGAAAAGCTCTCCTGCATCGACTCGGCGCTGGGCGAGAGAAAGACGCAGATGCCGAAACGGCTGAAGGACGTGATCGAGGCCGTGCGCCAGGACATGATTGTCGAGGGCAGGGAGGTGGACTCCATCGACGAGGCTATGGAGCAGGACGACCTCTTCTACTTCAACGCGCTACCCAAGATGCCGCAAGGCGTGAGGGAGAGCATCAGCGCCGTGGGCCCGCACCTCGCCATGCCCGTCATCTTCGCCATCGCGCCGGCTATCGGCATGCTCGCCACGGGCGTGCGCGTCGATATCCACGGCAAACCCTCGCAGCTCAACCTCATCAGCTACATCGCCGGCGACTTCGCCTCGGGCAAGGGCAGTCTCGACCCCATCGTGGCGGCCTGGCTCGCGGAGGTGAAAATGGTGGACAAGGGCTACTTGGAGGCAGAGGAGGAATGGCGCGCACGCAAGCGGGCGGCCAAGAACAAGAAGGAGCAGCCCGAGGACCCGAAGTATCCCGTGCGCTGGCTGACGCTCAACACCACCGTGGCCAACCTCGCCGACCGACTGGCCAACACCCAGGGCAAGCACGCCTTCTCCTTCACGCCCGAGGCCGACACCGTGGCGCAGAAATGGCGCACGGCGATGAGCGACTTCTCCGTCATGCTGCGCCAGGCCTACGACGGCACGCCCTACGACCGCGAGGCGAAGTCGGCAGAGGCCGTCAACGTGCACATCGACAAACTGCTGTGGAACGTCGTGATGTGTGGCACGCCCGACGCGCTCTACCGCGTCATCACCAACTACACCGACGGATTTCAGAGCCGTGTGGCCCTGGCACGCACGCCCGACAACACCTTCTCGCCGCTCTCGGAGAGCCTCTTCTTGCTCACCGAGCACCAACAAATGAAGATCCAGCAGGTGGCCCATCTGTTGCCCCTGATGAGTGGCGACGTTGACCTGCCCAAACTGGAGAAGAAGGGCCGCGACTGGCTGGAGCGCATCCGCATAGAGACGCTCAAGAGCTACGACAAGACCAAGGCGCGCCAGCGCTTCCGCACCTGCCCCACGGCCATGCGCATGATGACCTGCCTGATGCTCTGTCGTGTGGCGGAGCAGATGATCCAAAGCTACGGAGAGCAGGGAGCGGAGACGCGGATGAAGGCCGAGCCCGACCTGTGGAAGACCATGCTGCAGCGCCAGCAGACGCCGCAGATGCTCGCCGCCTTCGACGTGCTGGCCGACTACATGATCGACAACGCCATGCTCTTCTTTCGCGAGCGCATCGAGACGGCGTTTCGATCGGGCTCCTATGTCTCGTCGGGGAAGGCACGCTCCCGCAAGAGCAAGAACGACTCCATCTATGAGGAACTGGCCGACAGATTTACCACCGAGGAGGCCTATGGAGTCTCCGTCGGCATCAGGGGCGGCGATATCTCGAATGGCAGCGTGCGCACCATGCTCAGCCGATGGGAGCAGCAAGGAATGGTCGAGAGGATCGAAAGAGGGGTTTACAAGAAATCTCACTATGGAGACGTGTAGACACCCATCGCCAGCAATTGCCAGCAATCGCCACCAATCGCCGCCAATCGCCAGCATCGCCACATTGTTACATTGTTACATGTTACATGTTACGTTAAGGAGATTCTCACTTCGCACTTCTGCTGTCTCGGGCTCTGCCAAATCATCAAAACGGTCATCAAAACATCAAAACAAACGATCATCAAAAACAAAACATCAAAAGGAGAACAAAACCATGTCACTTATACTGTCAGAACACTTCCGCCTCGCGGAGTTTACCACCTCCCTCGTCGCCATCACGCGGCGCATAGACAACACGCCGCCCCTCCCGGCCATCTGCAACCTCCAGCAGCTCTGCCTCCACGTCCTGGAGCCGCTGCGGGCCCATCTCGGCCACGCCGTCCGCATCAACAGCGGCTACCGCTCGG